>Ga0123342_1009289_pt1 | contig 11852 bp, 12 predicted proteins | sample Turbeawhitnodule_FD_89960 | JGI IMG/M metagenome (GOLD analysis project Ga0123342, IMG submission 89960) | Root nodule microbial communities of legume samples collected from Mexico - Turtle bean Mexico white nodule | ecosystem: Host-associated > Plants > Roots > Nodule | place: Mexico: Nepantla... | reverse complement strand
TTCAAAGGGTTTGGATTCTTCAAAGCTTGAACACCACTTGGTTCAACAATCTCCCCCTATTTGATGAAGACAAATCCCTGATGCTTGTGTTGTACCTGATTGAATCTGAAGCAGTTCCTGCAATATACAGTTTTGAACAAAGCATAGAACTTCTGATATTTGGTTAGCACAGATAAACAGTAATAAACTTCAGAGCTAAATATCAGAAAATATTACTCAACCAAACTGTTTAACAACTAAAAAACAGAAACTTAAACACAACATATTTCTCCAACACAGCATATTTCTCCCCCTATTTGTCTTCACAAATAGACAAAGATAAGAAATAAAACAAGATATTGTTTTGATTACATCAGAATTAAAGCAGCAACAGCAGAAAGAAAGAAAATTTAAAAACCAGATGTAAGCACAAAAAACAATCGATTGTTTCGATACACCAATAAGTTGTTTTCCTTCATTCTTCATCATCAACAAATTGAAGATCAAAGATTTGGTTCTGGACAGCTTCAATCTGTTCATCTAGAGACATGAATCTTGCATCCATGTTGTCAAACCTGGTGTCACTCCTCTGGAAATTACGAACACAGAGATCATGAAGGCTCCCTTGATTTTCAGCGAAGCTATCAAGCCTATTCATCATTAGTCTTTCAAAAGGAGACATGGTTTGCATCCTTTCTTCTTGATTTCCAGCACCAGCACTTGGTCCAGCATCTTGATAATCTTCATGTTGAACATCCATATCAGCAGGTTCATCTTGTTCAAGATCAGCAGCACCACTAGATGAGGCACCAAGATCACCATCCTTACTAATCCATTTTCCACCTACTTTGGTAAAACCCATCTTGCTGAGTGATCCATTGTTCAACTCTTGAGTTGACTTGACCAACTCAGAAGTTTCATCTTCAAGATTTACTTCAAAATAGAGTAGAAATTTAGATACTAAAACAACATATGGATAGTGGTAGTCACTTAACCTCATAGCTTTTTGCATGTGCTCTTTGATGATGTGAATCCAATTGATTTTGATCTTCTTCATGATGCAGAAGATATATACCAGATCTTCATCAGTAAGAACAGAATGGGAGCAGAGGGGGCGAGGCTTGAACAACGACAAGTGGAACCGCAACAATGGGAGCAGAGGGGGCTGAGGCACCCTCACCACCGAGTGCCCCTTGGCGGCGGGCAAGCGCATTGGCCAGCCTAGCCCTTTTCTCCTCGTTCAGTACCATACCTACATCAAGATAAGAAGACATGAGAAGACAACAATACATAGTCATAAACCAGAGAATACAAGAGCCACAATACTAGGCCAGTAAATGCATAAGCATGAAGAAACAAAATATACAAGCATAAAAAGCTGATAACAGATGTGCACAACAAAGCAAGGCAAAGGAAGACAAGTACCAATGTAACCCTTAAGGGCCTCGGCGTCGTATTCATGCTTGATCAGTTGAGCAGTGTTAAACACCGTTCCCAAGCTTGCGAGGACCTGGCACACCTCGCAATCGTGGGGAGTCAGTTCCTCAAGGGTCTTGGGCTTTTTGAGCTTCAGCTGCCCCACCCAGTAAAAGGGAAACCCATCCAGTAGGGTGAGGTCATGATCGATGCAACACACCCTAAAGAACTTCCCTTTGAAGCCCTTATAAGATTGCTGGAAGAGTGTGAGGAGACCTCTCCCCGCCACTCCACTGAAACTCACCCAGAGATTCTTCCCAGAACTCTTAGCCTCGAAAAAGTGGAGGAAGACATCGATAGAGGGAGGGTGCCCAAAGTGATTGCACAAAATGGCGAATGCCCTCATGAAGGCCCAGTTATTGGGGTGCAGCTGGGCAGGGGCCACGTTTATCTCCGTCAGGAGCGCCCTTTCAAAACTTGAAAGCGAAAAACAGAGTTTGATTCACTTGAAGATGGTGGAGTAGAGGAAGAAGAAGGGTTCCCCGTCATTGGTGCGGTCATCGGCGCACACGGGCTCGCCCTTCACGCAGGGCCGAACGGATACATAAGCATCACATTCTCTCCCGAACACGCGGCTCATACAAGTTGCCTCGTCCTCCCTATGCTTTAGCAAATCTCCACTGGAAGTGAGTGTAGAGGTTTCAGCGAGAAGTTCGGCAGAAGCCCAAGGGTATAGGGCTTTGTAGTCGACGCTGGCAGGAGCGCTGGGGAGAGCGTTAGGAGGAGGGTTGGATGTGGTTTTTGTTCGAGCCATTTCAAGGAGAAAGCTAAAAATGAGAAAAAAGAAAGAAGAAACAAGGGTTTAGTGGAAGGCGATGGCGCGGCTCGAAGAAACCCAGAAAAACAGAGACTCAGAAGGAAAAAATAGAGAAAACCTAAAATGCAGAAATTTAAACAGTCCAAGACAGTTATTGAGCAACGAAATCAAGAGATAAGGGTGATAAATGCATAAAGATCACACCTTTTGATCGAAGAAGGTTGGGGGTTCTGAGTTTCGAAAAAGGAAAGGTGAGAGCTTTCGAAGAGAAGATGAAACGTTTGAAAGAATTTTCAGAGAAAGTGATGGAACAGTAACGAAGCACGCGTTTTTGAATGCTTAACGTAAACGAAGGAGCGCAAGCGACGTTAAGTCCTGGTCGTTGATCTAGACACGTGTGCACAGATTAAAACAGGTACAGAGAAGTGTCACTTCGGTGCACTATTCACATCCCTTCACACAGTGCCACTTAGGTCGCCATGGGCGAGGACTTAGTCTCTTCGCTGAACAAGTTGACAACTCGATACTGGGGGGCTTGTGTACCAACCAGTCCTCGGACGTCGTTGATTGCTAGTAGAGGTGGGCCACGTAAGATGGGTCCCACAAGCGGCATGGGCCAGTGCCTCACAGACGGCACGCCCAAGATGCCGAGGAGTGGTTAGGTGTCCATCACCAGGATGTGTTGATGTGTCCTCGGCAACATAGTGAGGGCGATGTGACATCGAGCCTCAGTGACTCAAACAGCGAAGCTGGACCACGAGAGGTGGATCCCAAAAAACACACCAATTATCAGTAGGGAGAAGTCTAGATCACGAGAGGTCCATGCGTGTGGTGTGCATGTCGCATTCAGGTGTAGCACAGGTAAAGAACCACTGGGAAGGCTAAGGCCCATGAGGGTTACGTCCCAGAGGTAGGCTCATGCATGGCACGTGAACAGCTAGGGCACTCCCAGGACGGATAGCCCCAAAGATTAGGTGCACAAGTTGGTACCCAGGTGGTCATCCCGTCAGAGGTTGCACTCCAGTAAGGGAGCCTTACGCACTAGATTGCCCTAAGAGTCGGTGATAGTGGCGCTAAGGCAGACCCTCAAAAACCCCAATGCAGGTGGCGGAAACAGCAGAAACCCTAAACTATATAAAGGGTAGTAACAAACCTAATAAGGTACGCACCATTTACGCGATACACACAGTTTTACACCGAGCTTTTACGGCTAAGAGTTTTGGTGTTTCCTAACCTCAGTATTGACTTGAGCATCGGAGTGCAAACGACCTCTAGGGTGCCCCTTTGTCTTTGCAAGTTCAGGTGTTTGATCCAAGGAAAGCACGGACGTAGGCAGAGAGAATTGGGCGCGTGATCGTCATTAAAAGTACGAAGGCAATCGAGTCAACCGACAGGAAGGAGTTGCAATGTTTGAAAGGTTTTTGTTGATTAAGGAAGTTTGATAAATATTTTGTTTTTTTGGATATATGTCAATCTTGGAATTTCAATGGTGACGTAAACAATGTTCTAATAGGATTATTGGGAGAGCAGGTGAAGGGGCAAGGACATAATAAGGTAATAACAACATTTGAGGATGAAGAATGAACAAAAACACTAATAATAAAGTATGTAGTATTCTATGCATCTTTATAATATAATATTTTGTTAGAAAAATTGTCCTCGAATATGTTGAGGTGATATGTGTCAATTGTGTGTTCAAAAAGTAAAATATCCAACATATCAAAGTATGACATGAGTTATAAAAGTATATGAAAAAATTGTCATGTAAGTAAGAAAGTTAAAAAAAAAAAAACAAAACAAAAAAAAGCACATACATGTCACAAGGAAAATGATAAATATGTTAAAATTTTATCCAAAAATAATATTTGAAGAAAGAAAATACTTCATTAAAAGAAGTGTCAAATATTGAGATAAGAAGTGTAAAAGAAAGGAAAAAAAATATTGAGATATGATCAAATATTAAAAGAGGACCAATAACATTATTGAAAAAAAAAAACAAAAATATGTTTACTTGATAAGCGAGGGATATATTAGGCATAAATCTAGATGTCTTGTGCCATATACTATCCATAGATCTAATGCAAAACCTATTGTGCACATAAAAAAGAGAAGTAGAGAATTTAGCATCTACATTGTTAATTAATGTAATGATGAAGATTATGAGTAAAAAATAAGGATGTGTATTAATTTCATATTATAAAGACTCGTATTTACTAAGTAATATTGAATGTTGTACGGATAACTAATAATTTAAAATAAACTTGAATACATTTTAAATATATTATATATGATTGATTATTTTAGTACTTACTAAATACGTTTTTCATTTTTAATATATAATATTTTTTATTTATCCGTTGAGTTTAAACATTTTCATATAAGTTGGAGTGTTAATAAATAATGTGTTAGGTTTGTTTTACTAATATTCACATAATAATACATCACCACTTATGACATCTGTTATTATAATAAAAATTAAAATATAAAAAAGAAATATAAAATATTTTATTGATTGATTATAATAGACAACATAGTATCGAAATACAAGTACATATTTTTTTAAATACTTAAATTAATATTTTATAATTAATTATATATTTAATTTAAAAAATAAATTCATTGAAAATAATTAAAAATATGTTGACCTGAAATTTATAATTGACCTTTAAAATATGTTGTTTCTAAAGAGTGAGAAAAAAATATTATTTTGAAAAAAAAAATTGAAATTAGAGTTATCGACGTAAAATACCGGCCATTGACGCAGCCGCTGTCAACAGTCAAACGAGACCAGAACTTAGAAAAAAGAGAGTAAATGCTAATAAGTGGAGAGTATGGGTTAAAATTCTTAAAATAATACTGGTTAAACAATTAAAATACATAAACTGTTTTTTTAATGATTTTTAGTGTGTTCTATTTACTTTCTAATTTGATAGCTATCTTCCTAAAAACACTAGTTAAGAAGAGTAGAAAAAAAATCGTAAAACATTTAAGTTTAAAAACAGCTATAAAGTTTATTAAAACCTCCTAATTTGTTATTTAATACTTGTTTTTAATTTAAAAATAAAAAATATTAAAATGAAAGATTTTCTATTCATATTAATCAATTATAAAATTATGAAATTATGAAAATGCATTATTATTCTATAATAGTAGAAGTTGGTAATGGACGGTTGTACCCTTTTGTTAACTTCCAGGAAAGTCCACTCTAAAGTAAACCGTGTGTGTTTCTGACCGAGTTTGTTCCTCTCTGTTGCTGAGTTGTCTTCAATGAATCTATCTATGCCTTCTCCTTCTTGGAAGATCCCATCCCACATTCCTCTCTCTTCCCTTCCTCCTCTTTATATACAATGATGTTCCCTTCATCACCTCATTATCTTATCAATTCATCCATTTCTCTTGTTTCTCTCTTTCATCTTTCATCTTTCTTCTCTCTTTTTACTCACCCAACTCCAATTCAACACTATGGCAGCACAAAACTCCCAAACCCACTTCCAAGATTTTTTGCCTGTGATGGCCAACAAGCTTGGTGGGGATGGCCTAATTGATGAACTTTGCAATGGGTTCAATCTTTTGAAGGATTCAGAAAAAGGGGTCATCACCTTTGACAGCCTCAAGAGAAATTCTGCCCTTCTAGGCCTCCAGGGCCTCAGTGATGAGGATCTTCGCTCCATGCTTGAGGAAGGTGACTTTGATGGTGATGGGGCGCTCAATCAGTTGGAGTTCTGTGTTTTGATGTTCAGACTTAGTCCTGAACTCATGGAAGGTTCAAAGTTGTGGTTGGAGCAAGTCCTTCAGCAAGAACTCAGAGATTACCTATAATTTTTTTCCCCTTTTCATTCATTTGTCATTTTGGGCAATTTCCCATATACTTTTGTAAGGAAATGAAAAGAAAATGAAATGGCACAAGTGTTTCATTTTATTCTTGCTGTATATTTTTCATTTTTTCAATTATTATGCACAAATGCTCGTTAATCTCTTTTTCGCTTCTTTAAAAAAATTCAATCTTTTTTCTTCTGTCCTGAAAAATGGATGATTTAATTATATGCCGTTCTTATTCCTGCCTTGAACAAACTTTATTGTGATCAGGTTGTGAATTAGTCCAAATAGCCGGCTGCCTAAAAAAAGGTTAAACTCAATTGGCTTAGAAAAGCTAATGAAGTCGATAAGACTTGGATGAACCAAAGGACCAAAATGCAAGTTTTTTTCCACTCGTCATTGCTCAATATTCAACTTTAGGTGAAACATCGTTTTCAAAACTATGTATGGTGTAAAGGACTAAAAACCTAGTGTGTGGACTCTGGCTAATCAAATAGGCCCTTGGTTGACGACCTGTTTGAGGGCATAGACTTGACACTGAATTTTTCGTGCAATAGCTTCTGGAAGTTGCACAAATGTGTTTATCTGATAAGCCTTTGCATGAATGCAAAGAGGCAATCCCAGGATATGCCCCCAACATATTATATCACTATATCCTTCAATTTGCCTTGGATAGAAGTCAATTGACAATGATTCTAAATTCTAGAACCTAAGTCATTAGTGATCTGTTATTTTCAGTTGGAAAAAGTGTCAAATTACTGTGTCATGGATTTTTATTTTCACCTTGGGTTTGTTACACTACAAGGTTACCTACTTACAAGGTTTTAAGGAACATCCACTACTGTTTTGTTAGTTTTTGGAGCATTTTTATGCAAAAGACTAATTCATTTGGTGGTACTTAATGGTTTCAGTCCCACATATTTTAAGTTCTCATTCCAACTACAGCCTAATCAGTCTATAAGTAACTTTTCTCCTAATTCAACTCTTAAGAAAGATACCTATTATTATAACTGAAATACAAAAAGAGAGTTGAATCCAAAACACTAGTTCTAGTTCATTCATTATAATATCTAATATCAGGATAAAACAACCTTAGACAGTTGCCATTGATAGGACATGAGGACCAACAAAAGAGGTAACCTTGTATTCATGTCTATCTAATATAGGTCAAACTCGTCCAAAGAAAGAATTGACAACACCTTCAGAAAGTGTGTTTGTGTTCACGTTTGTTTTGGTTTGAACGTAAATAATATCTTAGACAGACGTTTCCTTTTAACATGAATCCAAGAAACTCATAAACCAAACACTAAAAAGAAAAGAAAGTTAAGTTTTGTCATGCCAGAAATTGAGGAATTTACGTTACAGATTTCATGTTTTTTTTTACTCAATACAAGCAGTTACAGAAATCCAAAATACTGAAACCGTGAGCATCATGGTGTAAGTCTCATTTCCTTCTTCACTGTCCAGACATAGAAAGACAAAGTGGTTCAGTGAAAGCACAGAGCTTCGAGAGTGTCAAGCGATGAAAATCCTTCTTCTCATGTTCGTTCTTACTAAGATTCTGTTTTTCTTCTTCCGCACCTCCACTGCAAATGACTCAATATCCCAATTTCAATCACTTTCCGTAGGCAACACCTTGGTTTCTGAGAAGGGTACTTTTGAATTGGGTTTCTTCAGTCCAGGAAGTGCTGCAGATCTTTACTTGGGGATATGGTACAAATCAATATCAGTGAAGACTGTTGTGTGGGTTGCCAACAGAGCCAAGCCAGTAAAAGGAAACTCTAACATGTTGCATATTAACAGTGAGGGGAATCTTGAGCTTGTTAACCATAATGGGGTTGTGTCTTGGTCAGCAAAATCTTCAAAGAAGGTTCAAAATCCCATTGTTCAGCTCTTAAATTCTGGGAATTTGGTAGTGAGAGATGAAGGAGACCAAGTACCTGAACGCTACTCGTGGCAAAGCTTTGATTACCCTTCTGACACACTTTTACCAGGAATGAAGCTGGGTTGGGACTTAAGAACCGGCCTCGAGCGGCGTGTATCTTCTTGGAAGAATTGGGATGATCCATCACCAGGTGATTTCAGTTGGGGTATCTCTCTCGAAGGATTTCCTCAAGTGATAATGTGGAAGGGGTCAAAGGAGTTTTACCGTGGTGGCCATTGGAATGGACTTGGATTCAGTGGTGCCCCAGAATTGAAGGCAAATCCAGTTTTTAACTTCAAGTTTGTTTCCAACGAGAATGAGGTGTACTACACCTACAGCCTCAGGAATGAGTCTATGATTTCAAGGATTGTAATGAACCAATCCATTTCTACTCGCCAAAGGTACATATGGATTGAAGATGCTCAAGCTTGGAGGCTTTATGCATCTGTACCTAGAGATAACTGTGATTCCTACAATATCTGTGGACCAAATGGAAATTGTGTAATTGGTGATTCTCCAGTGTGCCAGTGTTTAAGTGGATTTAAACCAAGATTGCCAGGGCACTGGGACATGATGGACTGGACTCAAGGATGTTTTCTTACTGAAGAATGGAGATGTGAGGAAAGGAGGAAACATGGGTTTGTTAAATTTAGTCAGCTGAAAGCTCCAGATACTTCAAATTCTTGGGTCAATGAGAGTATGAGTCTCACTGAGTGCAGGGATAAGTGCTTGGAGAATTGCTCCTGTAAAGCTTATGCAAATACAGATGTTGGAGGAGGAGGTAGTGGTTGTTTGATGTGGTTTGGTGATCTCAGGGATATCAGAGAGTTTTCTGGTGGTGGTAGCGATTTATATATCAGAACTAAATTTTCAGAATCAGGTAAGGTCTTGACTTGATCTCTCCCAGGTTATAAGTATATTTAGTTTTACTGTATTTGCTCTTTTTGTCATAATTTTAATGATTCATGATTGAGTCTGCTCCCTCATTTCTATATAAATCATGAAGCTGTGAAAGAAAAACATACCATGAAGGTGGTGGCAATAATCCTCATAATAGCCTCAGTTCTTACAACCATTCTGGTTTTGTACAATGTTGGAAAGAGAATGAAAAAGTTCAGAGGTAGCTTCCTTACTCTTGTATTTATTTCAAGGACTTGCCAGTTATATACAGAATAAGAATATCAACTTTTTTTATGTTTTAGTGATTGCACTTAAAATTTCATATACGATTTATATTATTATTTGGTGACCCGGGTATTAAAGCCATGCATGACACTTTCCCACCTGATTGATTATATTTACAATCAAATCACATTACCCAGGTTTGGCTAGTCAAACTCTGCTAAATCTTACTGTGCAAGAGCCTACCAGAGTTTAAACATCCATACACAAATATTCCTTCATTTTTTTTTCTTCTCTTGGCTGTTGCACTTTTTAAGTTGATGCTAACAACATAGTGTAATTTGTGCTTGTCACAGGCACAGAAAGAAACATATACTTCTAATTATATCAATGGACTAAAACTCGAATTACTCTGCACTTTTTCTAAAGAAAAAAAATTATAGTTTAATGGAATATCATCTTTTCAGCTTGTGAATCAAGTAAATCCTTGATACTAGAGAATAATAAAGATGAGGAAGAGCTTGAGCTTCCTTTCTTTGACCAAGCAGCAATCGCCAAAGCAACTAATTGCTTCTCAATTAACAATAAGCTTGGAGAAGGTGGATTTGGGGCAGTATATATGGTAATTATGCAGCATAATTCCCTGATTCAACATAAAATCCCAGAATTCATCATATTAACAGTATTTATATGATGCCTATGTGTGTGACACTATAGGGTACCTTAGCAGATGGACAAGAAATTGCTGTGAAGAGACTCTCACAAAGTTCTGGACAAGGGTTTAATGAATTTAAGAACGAAGTCATATTGATAGCCAAACTTCAGCATCGGAACCTAGTTAAGCTTGTTGGTTATTGCATTGAAGAAGAGGAGAAGATGCTTATCTATGAGTACATGCCCAACAAAAGCCTAGACTCCTTTATATTTGGTTCTAATCTCTCCACACCTTTTTCAATTTAATTTCCATTTTCTTCTAGAAATTTTCCTCCTTCATTTCTCTTTTCACAAAACCCTTTCCTGTCATTTTTTTTCAAATGTTACTTTATGTTTCCAGAGAATGAGTTAGCAATATTATTAATCTGGCAGATCAGGCAAAGGCTAAAATTTTAGATTGGTCTAAACGCTTCAGTATTATTTGTGGAGTTGCACGAGGACTTTTGTATCTTCATCAAGATTCTAGATTGAGAATAATACATAGAGACCTTAAAGCAAGTAATGTCCTACTTGATCATGAGTTCAACCCAAAAATATCTGATTTTGGCATGGCTAGAACTTTTGGGGGAGATCAGATTGAAGGAAATACAAAAAGGGTGGTTGGAACATAGTAAGTTAATCTCTCAACATAATTTGTAATATGCATCTACCACCACACAGTGATGTTTAAACTTCTGAACCATGTTTTTAATGATTTTCTTCAGTGGTTACATGGCACCTGAATATGCCATTTATGGACTATTCTCAGTGAAATCTGATGTCTTCAGCTTTGGTGTACTAATGCTAGAGATAGTAAGTGGAAAGAAGAACAGAGGTTTTTCCCATTCAAATAACAGTATTAACCTTATTGGACAAGTAAGTGAAACTGAAACGAACCTGTTTCTTTTTTTCTTTACAAGTAACAAACATTGGTGATGACATGTCTGTTAAACGGTTTAGGCATGGAGATTTTGGAAAGAAACCAGACCTTTGGACTTAATTGATTCATGCATGGAGAATTCATCTGTTCTATCAGAAGCATTGCGTTGTATCCATATCAGTCTTCTATGTGTCCAACAGCATCCTGAGGATAGGCCAAGTATGTCCACTGTGGTAGTGATGCTGAGCAGTGAGAGTGCCCTGCCTCAATCTAAGGAGCCCGGTTTCCTTATGGAGAAGGAGAAATGTTTTCTTGAAGCAGATTCCTCCACCAACCACCTCTTTTCTTCTACCAATGATATAAGTCTTACCACGTTTGAGCCTCGGTAGTACACTATTTGCCTCAAATAATACATTCTACACCTTTTGCATACTGCTTTAGCACCTATTTTGATGCACATGATGGAATGCAGATGCAAAATTTGTATGTCATTGATGAATTTTGTCAGTGTTTTTGGTTTTTGATATATTAGTGAATCCATCTAACCCTTACGGATCAAATCCATCTAATGCATTCCTATTCAAATAGATTTAAATAATCTATCACGTATTCTATTAGGCTTAAAAGATTCTTAACATGGTTTTCACCTTGCGTATCAGATTTGCTAATTCATTTAAATCCTAATTCCTTAGACAGTTAAACTTTTATTAGTAATTACAAGCTTTAGGCTTTTAGGAGAAACCAAAAAAGTAGTAGTTATTAATATCAAGGCAGTAAAACACATTATTGCTTTGTCTCCAAGATTTTGCAGTCCTTCCACAGTGTATTGCTCTTGCTTACTCACAAATGAACTTGACAGTACTTGAATATTTTTTCCGAGCTTTGAAATGGCAAAACTGATTAATATTCCCAAGGATTTGGAACAAACTTTGGGTTCTCCCTCTATAGGTTCTCTCTTGATGCACAGCACATCAAAAGTATATCCTTCTTTATCAGTGTCTTTAACTTTCTTTAACCATGAGTTTTGATGTTCCCTGTTATTTTACTGTTGGGTTGGGCCCTCTCTCACAAAACTGTTGGGCTGAGTCCTCTCTCCTTTCGTTCTCCACGTGTATATATATATGACTCAATGCATGCAACTCCATGCATGAAAAACGTGAAACATTACGTTAATAATAAAAGCTTTAGTATATTTCAGTTTCTCT
>Ga0123342_1009288_pt1 | contig 11852 bp, 5 predicted proteins | sample Turbeawhitnodule_FD_89960 | JGI IMG/M metagenome (GOLD analysis project Ga0123342, IMG submission 89960) | Root nodule microbial communities of legume samples collected from Mexico - Turtle bean Mexico white nodule | ecosystem: Host-associated > Plants > Roots > Nodule | place: Mexico: Nepantla... | reverse complement strand
TTTGGTGCATGTCTCACACGCAACCTTGCTCTCCGGATCTTGCTCAAGGCAGGCGTCAAGAACAGCATCCGATATTTGGTCGCAGAGCTTGTCTGGGTGTCCCTCGTTCACGGACTCCGAGGTGAACAGAAATGTCTCTGCCATCTCAAAACTTTTAAACCTGCACCACAACAACCCTACAATTATAACCTAAATGCAAATTCACAAAAGGGAGCAAAACACTAGCATAATATTGAGCAAGGGAAAAGCTTTTAAGAGAAAAGTGCTGTTTGTAATCATTCAAACAAGCAATTAACCAGCGGGGAGTGGATCTAGCAGAAGTACATGATTAACCAACTCTTTAATACAGTGTCTATATTTAGTAGCAGATAGGTTGCCGACAGAATTAACTAGGAATGTTTTAGATTAAACATGTAATAAAGAAAAACACAATGCGTAGAAGCATGTACAACTTCAAAATTAACAGAAACCCAGTATTCAGCAAACCATATCTAAGCAAAAACAATGTGAAAGTTTAATTATAAACCAAAATCCCCCAAAAGTGATATTTTATTTCAGAATCTATCTTTAGAGAAGGGCCGTTTGTGTAGGTTATGGAGTAGATCTGAAAGGGCAACGCGTTTCCGAAGCAATTAAAGAAGCATAACAGTGTAAAAATAGTGAGTAAAAACCCCTATGGGGAAACAGAGATGAAACCAGTAGAGGAAAGAACAAAGGAAAAAGAGGCTTAAGGCAAGATCCCAAATTGAGAAGTTTAGAAGAGAGGAAAAGAAAAGTACCCTGAATGATAGAGGAGCAGAGAATGAGAGAATATGAACGAGGGTGGGTGAAATGAAGGCACTAAGTTGCCATTTATGGGGAAGATGGGTTGGTGGTGCAGTTTAATGACGGAAATACCCTTAGTAAGACTAACATATTGCATTATTGGCTGCTTAGACACCATATATTTCACGCTTTCTTAAATCTATTTTTTATTACTTCAAATTTATTAAAAATTATGATAAAATTATTAACTGAGGTGTATCGTCTATGTTTTTTATTTTCCACATTTTTTAGTTCAATCATTAGAATGTACTTAAAAGAATATGTTTTTAAGTATTTGTTTCTCTCTATACTATACTAAGAGTGCTACCAACACATACTAATATATATATATATATATATATATATATATATATATATATATATATAAATATCACAACAATATATAATTTAATAACAATAACGTGATATAATGATAATAATTATCACTTTAAATGTTAATTAATAATAGTACTATAAATAAATAAATCGTATTTATATTTACACTAAGATTTCTTTTAACTGTCATTTTATTTTATTTTTATATTTATATTTATATTTTATTTTATTATTTTAAAAATATATGAGAGAAAATATTTGTTATTTTGTGACATATTTATTTTTAAAACTAAAATTTAAATTTTGAATATTAAACTTTTAATTTTTAATTTTGAATATTAAATATTAAATTTTTAATTATGAATTATGGAGTAATTGTAAACATAATTCAAAATGTTTTTCTTTTTTATTTTTAAAAACTAATATTTTATCAACATAATTCAAAATTATACTTAGGGAGAAGTGAGTTATTCAACCAAACATTTTTTTTCAAATTCCTTTTTTCTCTATTTCTTTTTCAATGGTTCAGAAAAATCACTTATGTCATCCAAAATTATCTTTTCGCGGCATCATTAAACATGTAACTTTCTCAATTCACGTTAAATTTAAGAAGTGCATCATTTTCTCCAAAAGTGTATCTGTGTGTAATGATGCAGGACAGAAGAAGAAGAAGAAGAAAGTTTCATGCTTTCAACAAAAAGAACTTTTTTTAATATTCTTAAGTATGCACATTCTCTTCTTCACTTTACCTAACTTCTTTGTTACATATTTTATGATTATATATTATTTATCATTATATTTATTTGTCTGTCATTTCTCCTCTCTTTTCTTTGCAAATTTTTTCTTTTCTTTGAAAAATTTCTTCTTTCGTATCTTCATGCACTTTTTTTTTCCTCTCTTCTTCATTCTCCTTAAGTGTGTTTTCATGTCAATATTATGCGAGTACACATATGAATATTTTGTGTATTTTTTTGTTTTTGATTTATTCTCTTTCATTCTTTTTGAACTTTTACTGATTTTTTTTTATATAGAGAGAGAAAACAATGAAGATCACACAGCAATGTTATGATCCCATGATTCTCATGAACTGACAATTAAGATCATTTCAGCTACTTCCAACACCACATCATTAAGGAGTTCATCATCTTTGTCGATGGTATCGTCTCCAAACGCACCCTCAAGGCCAACGTTAATTTGTACAACACGAAAGTTCTTTTCCCTTAAATTTCCTTTCTTTTACCCTCTTTGCTCTCTTTGATAATAATAGAAATCGTAATTTTTTTTGTATAGAATATAAACGTGTTTTTTGATCTAAGGTTATTTATTTTATTTCCTAGAGGATTCGATTTTTATTTTTTTACATGTTTCTTTTATTTCTCCTTTTTCGAATCCAATAATTAATCAATGTTTATAAATTTTGAATAAACAAAGATTTAAAAGAAAATAAAAAAACTAAAAAAATCGTTCATTTTAATAATTTTAAATTCTAAAAAGTAAAAAATCTTATTTAGAAACATAAAATATTCCTTTATTTTATAAATTTATTTGCTAAATTTTTTCTCTTTTTATCCTATTATATTATTTATTACTTTTTTTCCTTTAATCTACCATGCTTCCTTTGATCTTATTGTTTTGTTGCTTGAATTTTTTATACATAAGTTAAGAAATATTTAATTATGAAAATTAAGCTAATTTATTATTTTATAAATTTCTATTAATTGTTTTATCAACCTTTTTATGAGATGGTGTGTTTTTTCAACATTTCTCCTCCAACCGTATTTTATAAGAATAGCTATCAATTACTTACTCATGTATTTGTGAAAGTATAATTGAAAAATAAACATACATTTATGTATATGCTAAAATTATTTTTATAAATAAATTTGTATTGCACTTGCTCTGTTCAGTGAAGAGAGGTGCTACCACCACTTTACCACTTTCATCAACATCAAAAACACGATAATTGGTTTTGTTAGCAATCTTTGTAGGGAGAAAAGGGAAGAGCAATTCTTCCTTCTCTATTTTGGTTAGAGTCTTCCTCTACAGTTCTCCATGACTCATCACAAGAGTGGAGAATCTCCACAAATCAAATAAATAGAACACACACAATTATAAGATCCTTAGCATAATTATCATGTCTCATTCATAAATCCCAACACACAAGGACCATTTCTGTTGTATGTGTACACCTTATACTCTGAAGAAAAAAAAACATGTTTTCAATCATTCACAATTCGACAAAAAATAAAATCGAACCCTCCAGGAAATAAAATAAATCACCATAGATCAAAGAACACGTTTATTTTTTATACAAAAAAAATTACGATTTCTATTATTATCAAAGGGAGCAAAAAGGGTAAAAGAAAGAAACCCTAAGAACCGAAATTTAAGGGAAAAGAACCTTCGTGTTGTACAAATTAACATTGGCCTTGAGGGGTTGTTTGGCGACGATACCATTGACAAAGATGATGAACTCCTTGACGATGTGGTGTTGGAAGTAGCCGAAGTGATCTTCATTGTCGAAAGCGTTCGCGATAATCATGAGATCATAACATTCACCTATGCATCTAAGCACCACCAACACCGCTATGTGGTCTTCATGGTTTTCTCTCTCGCTCTAGATTTTCTTTCTTTCTCTTTCTGTAAAACAATTAGTAAAAGTTCAAAGAAAATCTTATTCTATCTGGACAAAATATTCGTTTATTTAGTTTTAAACCATTTATATTGGTCATATCCATTACATTAAGCTATTCAGTAATTCTTTTTTGTTATAACTTTGTTTTATCTTATTTGAATATTTGTTTTTTTTTTATGGAGTGTTATTTTAAGTATTGTCCCCATTGGACTTCTTATGTCAAAATATAATAAATAATTCTTTTTGGATGGTCTATGAGTATCTATATGTATTATCGATATTTTTATGTATACTTCGCTAAGACAAAAAAATTTTACACTATTTATTATATGCCTTTCCTTATATTTGTAGTAAAGAAAAAAATATAAAAAAAAATATAATTTTCACATTTGGTTAAATAATTCAATCAGATGGTTATATGAGTGCAATAAAACAACTTATATTTTATGACCAAGTAATCAATCATATTTCAATAAATAATTTTTTTCAAAATTATTCTGGCCCCAAAATATCAGTTGATTACTATAGTATAAATGCACATGGATGACTAATTAATCATAATTTAACTATTTAATTTATTTTTATTGAGACAAAAAATAATTAATTATTATATTAACTAAATTAGGGATATTTTAGAAAATAATTTTTTTTTTTTATTTTTAAATTAGTTTCTATTATTTTAGATAGTTCTAAATTGATATTTAATTAGCTACCAAGGTTTTTGTTTCTAAATTTAAAATCTAAATAATGAGTTGTTAAAATCTTTGTAGCTAATTATATACCAATTTAAAAATTATTTAACAATAATAGAAACTAATTTAGAAACCAAAAAAATTTTAGCCTCTAAAATGATTTTTAATTTAGTCAATATAGCAACTAATTTTTTTTTCTAAAATTAATTTCTATTTAATTATTTTCTTGTAGTGATTAAAATTAATTTTTTAATTTAAGCTATTATTAAATCAAGTTTTACATATCTAACCTAACTTAATATAAATTTTTCATATGCTCCCCTTTCAAACACACTTAAAAAGTAAAAACTTACTCAAATTTCACAATTTACTCCATAATATATAAATTCAGCTAAGTTTTTCAACAATCTAGTTAACAACATCATATCAATTTAATTTACTAATTTTTCACATACTCCACCTCAATTTAAATAAAAAATATAATGTTCCACTTAAATATAAAACCAACCTACATATATTACACATATATCTCAAATTAAATCAGTAATAAACATATATTAAATTTAATCGCGAGTACTAAATTATTTCACACAATTAAACTAATAATATTTACGTGAGAAATGTTATAAAAAATAATTTAGCAGTAAATCTTAATTCAGTTTTTAACTAACAGAGTTGTAAATTTGCTTAATTATGTTTAACTATCTACCACCTTTAATTTGGGCGTGTTAATTATTTGTATACACATTATTAATTTTTTTTAAATAATTATTATTATAATTAACATCTTATGTATCTGCATTTTTTATTTTTATTTTTATTATTTATATATATTTATGTTTAATATTTAAATTTATATTTTTTTTAAAGAAAAAAAATAAATAATAAGAAAGTATAACAACTAAATCAAATGATAAAAGGGATAACAACTAAACTAAACCAAATGATCAACTAAACCAAATGTTAAGAAAAAAATAAAAATTATAATTTTTAAGAGATAAGATATAAAAAAAACTTGTTTCACGTTGTAAGAATTGTTTGACCTTTAATTTTTTCGTTCTATGTTTGATACTCCATATTTAAAATTTAAAATTGATAAATGTTTTATACAAAATGATAGTATATTAATTTTAAAATTTAATAATAAAAATAGAGAAGCAGTTTTCAATTAATTATAAAAATTAATTATTTAATAAAAACTTAAAAATAGGAAATGACTGAAATATTTAAAATAAAATAATAAAATAAAATATACAAGTTATAATGAAACCTGTATATAGGTAAGGATATTGATCATACATTTATGATTAGTTAAATTTACAATTTATAATTAGAATATGATTTTTATTTTATTTGAATATGTAACATTTAAAACGGTATTTGTTGAAGTTGATGGAGATTCGGAAATGAAAGTATAAAAGTAGCATAAAAAAGAGTAACTATCATACCATGATGAAGTGGGCAAAAATGGTATCTGATCCTGATCGTGAATCTCACACTGACACGTGTCCAAATGGCCACCGTTGATCTCCCTCCTATTGTGTCTCCATCACTAACCAACCCACATGAACAAAAAATGTGACACCCAACAGAATCTGCGGTGGATTTTATTGCCACTCACATGACTCTGTTCCTCCTCTCTCAAGTTCCTCCCATACTTATAAGGTACTGTTTTTATTGTCTTATTAGTAAGAATCATATTAAAAATTTGGTTTCATTTCGGATTGAAAATAAAATTCATATTAAATCGTTTATTGAATTTAAATATAATGTTATATACTTAAAATTAATTAATAACTAAAATCATTTCAAACTTTTAGTTTGCTTACAATTCTAATAATAAAAGTTCTGTTTTTAAACTATATAATTTAATTATAAATATAAGCCAAATTAAAATTATAAATATAACAATAATATGAAACATTCATAACATATATTTTTAATGGGCGAATTTTCATTAAGAAATATTTAACAATTTTTTTATAAATAAATGTTTTAAAAGTGTTATGCAGTAATAAAAATCATAAAAATTGACCCAAACTAAACAGTGAAATATTTCTTTATTTTTATTCAGATTTTATATTAAATTAAAACTAAATAGTATTTATTTTTATATTTATTTTACATTTTATAAAAAATTAAACCAAACCAGCAAATGGTGTGAGAATTTTACATAATTATTTTATCTGTGTTTTCTTCTTCTACTCAATTTTTGTGATTATAAGAAATTTTATATATATATATATATATATATAAATTTTGAATGAGTCGAAATTGAAAAGGAAAAAAATAACATGTAAAAGAAAAATGATGAATTAATTAATCAATCTCTTTTTTCTTCTCTTGTCTGGTTTTCTTTTTTTCTTCAAATTTTTTCTCTTCTTTTATTGGTGGTTTTGGGATTGGAGAATGTCATGATGTTGACGTAAGACTAGGATTCACTTGATGGTAAATACAAAAGAATTATGACTTTACAAAAAAATAGAGTTGTTTTGCTTGAAATGGAGTGGAGATAGTGATTGAAAATGTATATTATTTTATTTGATAGTGAGATTTGGTGTGAGAAACGAATGAGGGTGAGATTATTCTTTCTTTCCTTTTCTGTTGTTGTATTAAAATAAAGAATTAAGAGAGTTAATTTACATATAAAAACTGCCCTTAACATTAATTTAAAAAACATATTTAAATTAAAAAATAATTTTATTTTTTAAATAATTTATATAAAATGAAAAAAACACTTTCTAATAATAAAATGAAATATTAAGGGTAGAACTAAAAAATATCTATGTACATCAAAAGAATCTTACGAAGAAAAACCCTCTTTATATATAAATATAGATAATGATTTATATTAAAATTAATTTTTTTAAAGCACAGTACTACCACTCTATTAAGCCCAAGCCCTCTATCCCATATATATCAATTCTACTATCTGAATTCTAAAAATCTCCTTTATTATTTTCAACATATTACACAAACATTCATCTATTTTTCAAATGTACGGTGCATTACATGTTGATGAAATGTCTCTGATGGAGCTTTAGGGATGAATTAATAAACTGAAATACAAAACAAATCCATAAAACTTAAATTGAAAATGCCTCTTATCAATTGAGATTCACACTTGACAATATAAAAATACCATGTCCAACAACTACATCCAATAAATGGTCTTTGTCATTGATGATGAAGGAAAAATGGGAAAATATGACAAGATAATGGGGAAAAAATGTCTTTGAATTTTTTTCATTAGCAGTATGTTAATAGTATTCCTTCATGAGGTCCCATTTTATACCATGTACGTGTTTATATTTTGGTGCAATATATCCTATATTTCTTCTTCCATTTTATGTAAATGATAGACTCATTTACGTGTTATGACTTTTGTTCATTTTATGTAAATGATAGACTCATTTACGTGTTATGACTTTTGTTTTTATATGGATAGGGTATATCTTCTCCTTCCATATGTAGTTAACACTAGTTGTAGTGTTAAGTAGATTTTAAAGTGTTGTCATTCAAAAACTTGTAACGTCTCAAGAGGAGATATGTCTAAAAAATATTCTTACTTAAGAATACTTTTTAGTTTTGATTGAAAATTCTTAATCAAATTCCTTTTGTAACACCTTATCTTAGGAGAAGTCAAATCCCCGTTGTCTCCTTGAAAGAGAGATATCCTGAACCACTAGATGATGGATGCATACTTGCCCGACCGCCATTATACTACGTTCATAGTATGAACATTTTTTTGCAATTATCAATATAATGATATGATTCGATAAAAAAAAAGATTGTTCGCTCTTTTAGAATTCTACAAAAAAAATTATTAATCATTTCTATTTCGAAATTTTTTCATTCAAGTCATAATAAGAAAAAAAAAGAGTAATGTTCAAATAAAGAAAAAATTCTTTACTGGAATTATTGGTTTGTAAGTTCGTTGAGTATTTATGAGTAATGAATACTATTGAATGGGTTTACTTGTTCAATGTCAATGTATTTATAGAATTATAATAGACTTTGCACGATTGGGCTTGGATCCGTACAAAAGGAGTTCTTAACCTCAAATTAATATAACCGTAAGAATTATTAATGATTTTTTTATTAAGGATTGACATCGTGCTTAATTACTCATCACATTAGTTTTCCTATATGTATTCAACAATATATTCTAGGTCACCCGAATCTTATAAACCATATCATCTTGATCGCTTGAATCCGAGACGATCTCATATGTATACAACATAAGTTCTAAACACATGTAAAAAGTGCATAGAAGAAACAAAATAGGAGTAGAGAAACGCAGAGAGTAAGACATATGAAATGTTTAGAACTCATACCAAGATAACAAGCTTAAAAACTAAACTCACAAGACATAGCACGAGAATGAATTGCTCAATCCCAAACCTCAAATCAAAGTTCTCCTTCATGAAATGTTCACAAAATAAGAACATTTATTTCTTCTACAAACCATAAAATAATTACAAATATAATATTTGTTATGAAAAAAGTTAAAACACAAAATGATGACAAAAAAATTTTTTAGAAAAAAAAAAAAGAGTGGGAGGGGATGCTTATAGAATATTTATCAATTTTGTATTGATGATTATCAGTGTCGATATTTGTTTATAGTTGTGTAAAGTTTTGAATAATTATGTTTGCATAAAATTATAGATATAGGTATGAGTAATTAAAAAATAAATTACACTCTATTTTTCCATAGCATACTTAGAATATATAGTTTTCTCTTCGTAATTTTAAAAGTTTCACTTTATTTTATTTTATTTTTAAAAAAGGTTTCATTAAGTTTTTAATATACGTACTAAAGAAAAAAAAATCATTTTGAACTTTTAAATTTAAAAAATATATGGGTTATACCAGGCTTGTCTTACCTCCATAATTAAAAAAGAAATAAAGTATCATAAGTTGATTTTACAAAGACATCACTAGAAGAGAAGAGTTTTCCTTCAAATGCACGATTATTTTGGTTCCTTCTCTTTCCTTGGATATGCATATTAAGAAGTAAGTTTAAGTCTAACTCATTCTCATAAAATCGGCTTGTAAGGTGAGGATCGTCCCATTTATATTCTATAAATTGACCTTATCTTTAGTTGATGTGTGATTTCCAACAATGCATACATGGTAGGCGCAAAAAGAAGAAGATGAAGAAAAAGATAAGAAAGACGATTAACAACGAAAGCACAAAGAGACTATTATTATTTCTCTAGTGTTCGTATCGATGACAACATAACCTTTAGTTCCATTTTTTATATCCAAGAAAGATACATTTTTGTACTCTAGGATCTAATTTATTTATGTTAATTTGTAAAGTAGAAGCAACACAAATACAAAAAAAAAAAAACTTTTAAACTAAGGGGATCATGATGTTGTTGATAAAGAACTTCATATGGACTTTTATAACCAGATAAACAATGTGAAACACAACATATGTGTCTTGTAAAATCATCAACAACAGTGAAGAAATATCTATGGCATGCATTGATGCAACGCTAAAAAGACCTCATATGTCAATGTGCATAAGATCAAACATATCCAAAAGATGAAGATTTACTCAAAGGAAATGGTAGTCTATGTTGTTGAGCAAGTAGCAAGAATCATAAACTCTTTTATCATCATAGTAAATTTCATTAGAAAATTTTTTTACAAATATGTTTAAGAACCTTATTTGAAGGATGACCTAATTTGCAGTGTCATATGTCCATGTTCTTAGTATTGTAGTTTTCGCTATTATTTACCTAAATATGTTTGTTCATGTTAAACTATCTAGTGATTTGATATAGACTGTCTAGAAGATCAACTTGTCCAATCATTCTCAAAGTAGTCATATCTTGTATCTGGCAAGTAATTCATGAAAATAAAAACTAATAATTCAAAAGTATTTATAATTTTTTAACAAAGATAATAGTCAAGGTAAATTTTGCATGAAGATAACATTATAGAGAACAAGTTGTTTTTTAAATTACATTGTCCTTGCATTATTGACAACAACATAGTTATTATTTGGAAGTTTCACAAATATAAGTTTGATCCTAGGAAAGTTAACAAAGACATTTTTTCATATGTGTAACATGATTTGTGGCACCTATGTCAAGAATCCAAGAATAAAAATTTACCTTTGTCATTTTGAGGTGTGAAAGAAACACAAACAATATTAATCTGATTAATTTCATTTTCAGAAGTTTGGAGAACTCTTAGGAGTTGTTGTATTTGCTCATTAGTAAAGGAAGCTTGAACATTATTCTTTTTGTTCTTGTATTGGTTGTGTTGAAGATCATTTTCTTCCATAGTGCACTAATTATTTGATCGGCTTCTAGATGAAAATCTTTATCTCAATTCTTCCCAAAGTTCTTGGGCACTATCAATGTAAATCGTGTTTTGTCTAGTCTGTGGAGATAAAGTTCGTGTAATTAAAGAGATTATCATCATATTACAATGTTCCCAAGCATAAAAAAAATTAAATCTTTGCAAGTTGGTTGAGTAATATCTTCCTTTGATGAATTTTACCTTATTCTTGGATAACAATGTGCATTTCAATCTTTTACTCTAAGAGAGTAGTTTGTCCCATTTAATTATGGAGTAACAAGAATCATGCTAGGGTTTTCTCTAGGGTGTAAATAGAATGAACTTGATGGATTATGTGACACATCCATGTCGTTGATGTTCGTGGAGAAAAGAGCAAAAAGGAAAAACAAAATTATAAGAAATAGAGGAAGAAATATATTAAAAGCATAGAGGAGCAAAGCAATATTAGCCCGCTTTGATATCATAATGAGACATGATGCACACAAAAGGAAAAATGACGAAGAAAAATATAAGAAAAGATGATGAATACTGAAAGTACAAAGAGACTACATTCTTAGAGCATATCTAATTAGATGCAAAGATGAAATAAATAAGTTTGTTGGAGATCTCACATCGACTAGAGATTAGAGCTTTTCGTTGTATATAAGTGGGTGGAAACCTCAACCCTATGAGCCGGTTTTATGGGGTTGAGTTAGGCTTAAAGTCCACTTCTTAACATGGTATCAGAGCTCTTATTAGAGCTTTGGTTGCTACATTTGTCTATGGGTGAAGTTGTTGATCCCTCACAAGATATTTGTTCACCTTACCATGTTAGTTTATCAGATAATTCATCCTTGAATAGAGTTTACTCTCTCATTACACAACAAGAGAGACAAGTTTTTGGTGATCAATCCAAGCCAATGATTGCTACTAGCAAAGGAGGTTATAATAACAATGCTACAATCTATGGCATGGGTGGTGGATATGGAAGAGGAAGCTATGGAAGAAGATATACTTCCAAAATTTGCAGTTATTGTGGAAAGACAGGGCATACCATTGATACATGCTATAAAAAGCGTGGTTTT
>Ga0123342_1009287_pt1 | contig 11853 bp, 9 predicted proteins | sample Turbeawhitnodule_FD_89960 | JGI IMG/M metagenome (GOLD analysis project Ga0123342, IMG submission 89960) | Root nodule microbial communities of legume samples collected from Mexico - Turtle bean Mexico white nodule | ecosystem: Host-associated > Plants > Roots > Nodule | place: Mexico: Nepantla... | reverse complement strand
TTGAAATTAACATGATTACATCATCAATAATAATAAAAATAAATACTAATTTATGTTTATAGATTCAACTTTTATGTTGTTGTAGAGTTTAATTTTTTATTTTATTCATTCTTAAAAAAAATTTAAACTAAACATTTTCATTTTATTACTTTTTTATTTTTATTTTGTAAAAACTCATTTATTTATTCATTAATTATATTTCTAACTATTTTAAACATTAAAAATACTTATTTTTTAATGTATTCAAAATTAAAATTATAAAAAAAATTAATTTATTATTTATTTATTTATTTTTGAAATGGTGTTAGATAGGGAAATAAAAAATAAAAGGATGTTAGACAGAGAAATAAAAACAAAAGGGTGCTAATAGGGAAATAAAAAAGGGAAATAAAAGTGTAAATGGTGCTAGATAGGGAATTGAGCCACATTTATGTGCATAATAATAATAATACATAAAAGATAATGATACTTAGCTGAGAATTTTACCGTTTATATTTTATTACAATTATTAATAGTCAAGATATATTAATCTCTAACAAATATTTTTTTTGTCTTTTATTTATATACTATGCTTTTTTTTTCCTTTGATATCTCAATTATTGAAATATGGACAACAAATTATACAAAAGAATGTTAGTTAAGGTTATATTTGTCTATATGCCTATTTAAACCTTTATTTATTACTTTCATTAATAATGTAAATGAATTAATGTGTGAAGAATTATGAAGGCAATCTAATAAAAAGATGTACCTATCTTGCAAAAAGATGTTATCACATTTCTAATCTAGGTATAATTTTAATTTTTGAACATAACATAGAGAAATTCTCTTAACATCACAAACTGCAAACACTAATTGAAAAAGTAAGTCATCTTGCATTGTTTATGTGACAAGTCATAGTTTTATAATGTATAGAGATTTTTTTTAAGTAGGTCGGGAAGTTAGACAAGGTGGTAGTCTTAAAAATGATAATGGTTGCAAAAGTCAAAAAATTCAAAGTTTATTTTATTTGAAAATGTTTTTTTAAAAATTAAATTTTTATTTTATTTGTAATATATATATATATATATAAATTTTTATGTTTTGTATTTATACATAAGTTTTTTTTTCTATAAATATTTTCAAGTTTATCTAATGAAAAATTATAGGACATCAGTGGTAACAGAGAAATAATTTTTTTAATTATAATTTTTTATTATGATTTTTCGTAATGTTTTGAGGTATGACATTTGTTTCATAGGAAAATAAAGTAATATTAATTTAATACAAGAAGTATTTTGAATTAGGTTAACTATAGTAAGGTGTACCTGCCTTAAGCTGATTTGAGTTTAACAAATATTTTTATCCAAATTATTAATGAAAGTTGATTTTATTAGATTAATTAAAAAAAATTAACAACTTGGTCTTCTCTAACAATATTATATAAAAACAAGGCAAATATAAAGATAAATAGAAGAATAATAGAATTAAAGGAAATTAGTGAATAGTTTTAAAAGTTACATAACATACAAATCATACAATAATTGGACAATATAAAATCATAGAAATATATCTTGTACTTTTTTGCTGAAATTTGAGCTTGAGTTTATCTAAATTGATCTGAGTGTTCAAAACAACTTTAGCCATTGTTATTAATAATTTTAAAATCCAAAACAAATCAATAATTCAATCTAATTCATATTTTTCTCTTCATTTGATGGAATCATGAGATGAATCCATCCTCATTAATTTAGTAATATAACATAAAAGTCATCTTAAGGATCTCCGATATTTATATTCGCAATAAAGTATTGTTCTTTGTGTACAATGCACACATGTATACAATATTATTTTTTATAATTATAAAAACATAAATTAATAATTAAAATTGTATATTTAACTAAGAGGGAATATATAATAACTTTTTTTAAATAGATTGTGTATCTTATTAAGTAAAAATAAATAATTAAGTTATCTAATTAAATTGACATTAAAGATACTTATAGAAAAATTTATTTTTTTATAGAATGATAAAGATAAAAGTATAAATTCCATTAATTGAATGTAATTCTTATGAGTGATGATAGACTAATGAAGAGATAGGACCTCTGGAATTCCCAGTCCAAGTCATAGTTATTGCAGGGATTAATCAAATTTTATGAAAAATATGGCATTGGTGTTTTAAAAGCAACAGTATAATAAGTTATGGATGTGGCTGTATGATTTGTTCATGATCCAATCCAGGAATAGGAGAGCACAAAGGTATTTTTGTAGCATCTTTTATTATGAAGGATATTTACTTTTATTCAACTATTATTTTAAAAGTCTAAGCCAATATTCATTATTTTTTATTTATGCTTAACATTTATGTTCAAGCCAATAGTAACAAGAAGATGAACTGGTTTTGTATATTAATTCAATATAACCAATCCCTGTGGAGTGATTTAGTTGAAAGGATCTACAATTCTAAAGATGATGAGTTAAACCCTAGCCGAAGTTGTAGTTGAATCTTAAACTTACTTTTCTAAATAGTAACACCTGCCATAAATACTAGCTGCATCTTAATTTCTCTACCTCCCCCACACTCTGGCATGGCGGCCCTGTCGTTTTCTTGCTCCATTTTTTTTTCTTTTATCACACTTTTTCTTTTCATTTCTTTCTTGTTATCTGTAAATCCGTGTCCTTTCTTCTAAGTAATTACTAAAACAAATGCTAAAGAAACACATTTATTTATTTATTTTTATCTTTCTAACCCTATTTAACCAGTTTTAGAAGCCAATTCCCAGGAATCATAGTTCACTTTAACTATGTTTTTTTTAGTGAGAAGAAGACAAAAGATGAATGATTGGTTGCGATTCCTTGCCCTTTTGTTCTTCTTATATATATATATATATATATATATATATATACCTAGAAAAGATAATATGTACGTTGAAATCTTTGTTAAAAGGAACCAGAAAATGTAAGGATTAGGAATTTAATTTCGTAGTTGGGTAACATTTATTAATTAATCAATTAATTAATTAATTGATTGATTTATACGTCTATCTTCTATTCCACGTCCTGTGTTGGTAGGGAAGTACAGAGAAGTTAGGTTCTAGTCCACAAGGTGACATCGCACCCAGAGAAGGGGAGAAAAAATGCCACGTCGCGCAATGAGAGCCGCTGATGCAGGCTGGTAATCCAACGCTTGTCATTATTTCTCCACCAACCCCCTTCACTTCCCCTTGTGCATCGTTACCACCCTTTATACCCACCTACCAGACACCAACGCTCCAGATTTGCTACGGCCCTAACACTCTCCGTTATATATAACCCCTTCATGAACAAGACTAATCATTCACCACATTACGCACTACTTTTCCTCTCTCCGTCTCCTCATTCCTTCATTTAAATCTGCTTCCCCACTCACCTACCCAAACGCGCCACTAACTCACATGGACGCAACGCCCAATGGAAAAGACGCTTTCTGCGTCACTGCCGCCAATGCCGCGGGGGACCCGCTCAACTGGGCCGCTGCGGCGGAGGCGCTCTCGGGCAGTCACCTCGACGAGGTCAAGCGCATGGTCGCCGAGTACCGCAAGCCCGCGGTGCGCCTCGGCGGTCAGACGCTCACCATCGCTCAGGTAGCGGCCACTGCGGCGCACGACCAGGGTCTCAAGGTGGAGCTGGCGGAGTCCGCCAGGGCCTGCGTCAAGGCCAGCAGTGACTGGGTGATGGAGAGCATGGACAAGGGGACTGACAGTTACGGTGTCACCACCGGGTTCGGTGCAACCTCCCACCGCCGTACCAAACAAGGTGGCGCCTTGCAGAAGGAGCTTATCAGGTCACTATAATCTACAAAATCTCTCTCTCTCTCTCTTTCTGTATGCATTACATTATTACACATGCTCATCTGCAACTGGTGTTGCACCTCGTGAATCAACGCAAGAAAATAGCATATTTTCTACCACATCTTTCAACATGACATGTATATATATAAACACAACAATTTGTGTATTACATATTAAATTTGTTTTTTTCTTGTCTTGCGATCTTACGAATGATGTTAAAACTTATTTCACTAGTAACATCTCTTTCTTGTATGGTTCTATCGAACCTGTAACTGTAGTGCAGCATCGTGAAGGAAAATTGCATGATCATGTATCATAAAATGAAAAAAAAAACATATTATTTTACATAAATTAATTTCACAACAAGATTGTTTTAACATCGTTTGTTGTAATGTTTGAAAAATAAGAAATGTGTGAAAAAAATTGAAGGATGTTGTGTTTAATATATAATATATACTAATAGTAAAATTTGTTTTTTCTACTTTCTCTGAACTTTTCTTCCCTCTTTGCCTTGTACCCATCCCACACCCTCTTTCATTATGAGAAATAATTAAAGATGGACGATCTAATTAATATTATATGAACGTTTTTTTATTATTCTTCTTTTATTCCCTTATATATTATTATTCCTTTGTTATTTTTCTGTTTCTGTTGCCCATTCATCATTTTCTATTGCCCATGCGTCTTATACTTTATTTTATTACTGCTTTCATTTCTCTTAAGTAAATTATTGTTGCTCGGCTACCTAAAATATTCACCACCTAATTAACGAATTTAAATGAAATATTATTCATTGTTTCTCATAGTTGAGAAAAGAGGTGGATAAGTTGGCTCACCTAACACAGGAAATTTGGTAATATTTTCTTTTATTAGAGAGAGTTGTTTCTTATACTAAAAAAAATTAGTTTAGTATGCTATATTTATTTTTACTTTTAATTCTAGTTATATATGTTTTTTTTTCCTAATATAGTAAGAATTTTGAAAAGTTTCTGGAACAACTGTTCAAACCTTCATACAATTTTAGATAAAATTTTTATAAAAAATAAAAACTCTTCAGACAAATAATTGATATAAAAATATATTATAATAATAATAATTATATGTGTATCTATAATAATATTTATAATAATTTCTGAGCTATTTTAAAATATATTTGGTGAACAAATAATAAACGCGGTTTTAATAATTTGTTGGGTGGTAAATTAAAAGAACACGTGCTGGCATTCAAAGAGAGTTGTATTGTCTGAATCGGATACTACCCTGATCTGGACTCGGGATCCTATTGAGTCGAAACGGCCGAGTGGCGAGTTAACTCATTAAATGACAACACGACGCACGTGCGCGAGGTTGGTGAGACTGCCAAGCCCTCCAACCTTTCCAAGTCCTAACACTCCATCTTTGACTTCTTAGCTTCTCAATTTTCTAATTTATTTTTTGTCCTAATTTATTACACCCAATCAATTCAATTTTTTAATTTTTTGTATTTTTTTATGACATCAGCACACTAATAATGTCAATTATTTATTTTTCATTTTTCCCCTATTTTATCATGGTGTCTGTTCCAAAAGAATTATGTCTTTTCTTGATTTTGTATGTTGATGTCCTCACCTAATTCCCCACCCAACTACATCATATCTTTTATTAATTTATAAAAAAGTTCATAATTCTTAATCTTTTTTTTTTGTTCTTCTTTCAGGTTTTTGAATGCTGGGATATTTGGCAATGGTACAGAGTCCAACTGCACCCTACCCCACACTGCAACTAGAGCAGCTATGCTTGTGAGAGTGAACACTCTTCTCCAAGGATACTCAGGAATTAGATTTGAAATTTTGGAGGCCATCACCAAGCTTTTGAACAACAACATTACTCCATGTTTGCCACTAAGGGGTACAATTACAGCATCTGGTGATCTTGTACCTTTGTCATACATTGCCGGTTTGCTAACTGGTAGGCCAAACTCCAAGGCTGTTGGCCCCTCTGGAGAGATTCTGAATGCTAAGGAAGCCTTTGAATTGGCCAACATTGGTTCTGAGTTCTTTGAGTTGCAACCTAAGGAAGGTCTTGCCCTTGTGAATGGAACGGCTGTTGGCTCTGGCTTGGCCTCTATTGTTCTCTTTGAAGCAAACATCCTTGCCGTCTTGTCTGAAGTTATTTCAGCAATTTTTGCTGAAGTGATGCAAGGAAAGCCCGAGTTCACTGATCATTTGACTCATAAGCTAAAGCACCATCCTGGCCAGATTGAGGCTGCTGCTATTATGGAGCACATTTTGGATGGAAGCTCTTACATCAAAGCTGCTAAGAAGTTGCATGAGATTGATCCTTTGCAGAAACCCAAACAAGATCGCTATGCCCTTAGAACTTCACCCCAATGGCTTGGTCCTCAAATTGAAGTGATCAGGTTTTCTACCAAGTCAATTGAGAGGGAGATCAACTCAGTCAATGACAACCCTTTGATTGATGTGTCTAGGAACAAGGCCTTGCATGGTGGTAACTTCCAAGGAACTCCAATTGGAGTCTCCATGGATAACACCCGTTTGGCTATTGCTTCAATTGGAAAACTCATGTTTGCTCAATTCTCTGAGCTTGTCAATGACTATTACAATAATGGGTTGCCTTCTAATCTCACTGCCAGCAGAAACCCCAGCTTGGATTATGGTTTCAAGGGAGCTGAAATTGCCATGGCATCTTACTGCTCTGAACTCCAATATTTGGCTAACCCCGTAACCAGCCATGTCCAAAGCGCCGAGCAACACAACCAAGATGTGAACTCTTTGGGATTGATTTCATCTAGGAAAACCAATGAGGCTATTGAGATCCTCAAGTTAATGTCTTCAACTTTCCTCGTTGCACTTTGCCAGGCCATTGACTTGAGGCATTTGGAGGAGAATTTGAAGAACACTGTGAAGAATGTTGTGAGCCAGGTTGCCAAGAGGACTCTCACCACAGGTGTCAATGGAGAACTCCACCCTTCAAGATTTTGTGAGAAAGACTTGTTGAAAGTTGTTGAAAGAGAGTACACATTTGCCTACATTGACGACCCTTGCAGTGGCACATACCCCTTGATGCAAAAACTAAGGCAAGTGCTTGTGGACTATGCATTGGCCAATGGAGAGAACGAGAAAAACTTGAACACGTCAATCTTCCAAAAGATTGCATCATTTGAGGAGGAGTTGAAGACCCTCTTGCCTAAGGAAGTGGAAGGTGCAAGACTTGCATATGAGAACGACCAATGTGCAATTCCCAACAAGATCAAGGATTGTAGATCTTACCCCTTGTACAAGTTTGTGAGAGAGGAGTTAGGGACATCGTTGCTGACTGGTGAAAAGGTGATCTCACCGGGTGAAGAGTGTGACAAAGTGTTCAGTGCTATGTGCCAAGGAAAAATCATTGATCCTCTCTTGGAATGCCTTGGAGAGTGGAATGGTGCTCCTCTTCCAATTTGTTAGTTCGTCATTTTATGTTTATTGGAGAGTGGTTTCTTTCTATATACGTATTTGTGTTGATAAGAATTTGGTTTGTCTGTAAGCCTGTGGCAAATCAATCCACATACAACTTTTCAGGCTTCCTTGATGTCAAGGAACGTGTAATTCATATTGTAATAGAATTCCATTTGTTTGCCATAGCTTTGAGTGCAACTGTTAATACATGCCTTCCATGTGAAGGATGTTTTCTCATGAATAATTCTTTTTCTGGATCAACTTTGGAAGAGGTTTTACATTTTTGTAATTATAGTTTTCCTAAACAAATGGAAAACTTCTAATACCTTCTTTTTTTATTATAAACATAATTCATAATTTGTTACATATAACTGTTGAACGCAGTTGCACTGCACCGTCAATAGGAAAATATTTTGGCGCTCTATAAATTGGATGTGTGCTCTTCGTTTCCAAACAATGAGTGTGCTCTCCTAGGCATACAACACCATTGTATATAGAGAGAAATGTTTTTAAACTAAAAGCACCTAGCAAGAGCAAAAATCGGAGTATGTTTGTTCTTTTTTAGCTTCTGCATTTGTATGATCTGAATGCGCGTTTCTGTATTCTTTCATCATGTTTATATCATTATACTATCATTTGGTATGAAAAGTCATGTTAATCCTCTACCTTGTTTTTGTTGTAGTTGTCTTTTAAATTGAGGAGAAAGAGGATAATGTTTTTCTGTAATTAAAATGATATTTTTTTGCTGTTTAAATCATGCTAAAACAATTGAGTTTTATTTTCGAGTTTGCAAGTTGTAGATAGGATCAAACTGACTCGTTTTAAGGTAGAAGACAACTTAAAAATGCATGATTCATCGTTTTGTTGTTTATACGCCATTGGCACACATTAAACTTTATACCTTTAGATGTCATTATAAACAAGGGAAAATGTTTGGTTTAGTGATTAACACTAATGATTTGAATGTGTTATTCCCTATAGTTTACGGTTTATGGAAGGAAAAAATTCTTCTTCATTTGGACTGGATGGATATTTATTATGCTATAAAAAAAAAGAATTACTGCCTATTATTAAGACCATCACTCAAGATACAATTTATCTTTATGAAACATGGGAAATGTCAAATCATTCATCTCTGTAATGTTCATAAAGATCACGTTTCTATTGGAATTGGAGGTTCTATTTGTTGAATAAGATGCTTTATGTTTCCAAATCCTAATGGAAAGTTTGAAGATCTTGTTGTTGTGTGTGTGTTTAATTCACTCCTTAAGTTGATCCAAGCTCAATTGAATCTTTAACATTTTGAAAAGATGGTTTTTTTTAAAAGGAAGCGAAATTTCAACAGGTTGAAATTTCGAATCAACAGGTTGTTTTGACACTTAGTAGATTTTAAAGCTTTGTCTTTGCCTTTGCCGTCAAACAAATTTTAACAAGTTAAAATTTCGAAACAACAGGTTATTTGACACTTGATGATTTTTGAATGCAATCAAATAACATTCAATCGGTTATTTCGAAAATCAACCGACTGTTTTGCTTAAAACCTTAACAGAATGATGTTAGGTGGTTTTTCTGTTTTAAATGATTCCAATTGCTTTTGGGCTTTTGTTGTAACCGTTTTAACCATTTGATTGAAAGATAAAAAGGTGGTTTTACGCTCCTATGCATTAACTAAGTAAAAGAGATAAATCAAAAACAGTTTTGAAGTTTTGAAAGATCTTTGGATCATCTCAAGTGTGGAATAGGATTGGGTCTTGTATTCTGATCTTTGATATTGTGATTTATCCAGGTATTTTCTATTCTCTTCCTTCTTAATAATTGTAATTTTGTACTGGTGTTGCCAAGAAGTGTTGTGTGTTCTTAAGGGGATCAAGATCAACATTCTTGGAGTGGTGTGTGATTGCAAAGAGGGTGAGTAGGCTTTGTGGGATTCAAAATCACCTCTTTGCGGTTGTGTAAGTTGTAATATGTGATTGATTACATAATGAATTCTCAGTGGTTTATGAGATTGGATGTAGCTTAGGTGTTGTGTGAACCAGTATAAACATTTTGTGTGAATCTCTCTATCCTTACACTCTTTAAATTGCTTTAAATTTGTTTTGATAAAATTGTTGATAAAAACAACCGGTTATTTCGTAAAACAACAGGTTGAATTTCTGCATCAAGCTCAAAATCAGTTTCATATTTTGCTGGACAGATTTTCCATTGATTAATTCTTCATTGCCTTTCACTATACCTTCAATACTTGCGAAAATCTTTCAAAAAGAATTCACCCTCTTGTTTAAGCCATCAGTTCTAACAATTGACATTAAGAGCAAGGTTCTTGAAAGTTATTCAAGTTTTGATCCTAAACCTTTTTTAAAATGGCTGAAAAATTACCCTTTGGGGAGGGTGCTTCAATAAACCGGCCACCTCTGTTTTATGGACTGGATTATCAATTATGGAAGGTTAGAATGAAAATCTGTGTTGAATCAATTGATAGAGGAATCTGGGATGCTATTGTAAATGGCCCTTTTGTTCCTAAAAATGAAAAAGATAATGTTTTCATTAAGAAACCTTGGTCCCAATGGACTGAGAGTGAAACTAAAAAGGCTCAATATGATTACATTGCTAAAAATATAATCTCTTTTGCCTTAAATTCCAATGAGATTTTCAGGGTCTCAAAATGTGCTTTTGCAAAGGAGATGTGGACATCCTTGAGGATTTCCATGAAGGCACAATTGATGTGAAGAACGACAAGGAAAAAAACCAGCCATCAAACAGGTACAATACCAAGAAGGTTAATGAATTTAATTCTACAAACTGCACTTGTTTTGGATGTGGTAAACAGGGACACATTAAGGTTGAATGTCCAAGCAATGTGAGCAAAGAGAAAGGGAGTTACAAGAAGTATAAGAAGAAAGGAAAATCAAGAAGAGCATACAATGATGTTTCATCTTCAAATTTTTCATCAAAGGATGACGAGGAAGCCAATCTTTGTTTCATGGTAAAGGAAGAATCTGAATCAAGCAGTGTAAGTTCAAGCTTTTCCATTAATGTTGAAAATTATTGCCAACTTCTTGAGGCCTTCAATGAGACTCATGAAGAAGCTAATAGGTTGACCCTTTTGAAAAATCGGTTGTAAGGTTTAAACAACTGGTTGGAAAATCGAGTTAAGACTTTGGAAGTTTGGAAATGATTTACAAAAACTCTTCTTGCAAGTGTGATTCTAGCTTTTGTGAAAATTGTGAATCACTTGAAAAGAAAGTCCACTACCTTTTAAAAATCACGGACAAGTTTTCCAAAGGCCAATCCAATCTTGAATCTGTTATTGATTCTCAATAATGTGTTTTTGGCAAGGCTGGGTTGGGGTTTAATCTAAACAGCAAGAACATATATGTTTCAAAACCTTTTTCAAGTTTCTTTGAAAAACAACCTGTTGTTTTGTCGAAACAACCGGTTAAAACTTGCTTTTACTGCATGAAAAAGGGTCATACTATTAAATTTTGCAGAGTAAGGAGGTTTCCTGTTCCTAAAGGTATTTTGAAATGGGTTCCTAAGGTTTCTAAGATTCCTAAGGCTCCTACTAACTTCATTGGACCTAAATTTATAACAGGACCAAATCTTGCTTTTTAATATTTTCTTGTAGGTATTCTTGACAGCCAAGAATCACTTTTGGGCTTGAAGAATGACTGCTAAAGGGAAGAATATCAAGAGTAAAGTCAATCTTTGTACCTACATTTTTCAATTGTATATGTCTTGTAGGGTTCTTTGAATGTCAAGAGACATCCTTGGCTCATGCATAGTGGTTGGGCAAAAGAGAAACTTCAAGAATAAAGAGTATGTGTGTTTTCATTTCTCAATTTATGCAAGTGTGCCTTGTGACCATACGAACATCTCAAAGTCTTCTTTTTGGGTGAATCTATTGGAGTTCTATGTGCAAAGGTATGAACAAATTGCATACTACATTTTCATCAATTTAAAAGGTAGTTTTTTGTTATGAAAAATGTTCTTTTTGTTGTCATAGTAAAACAACCGATTGTTTTTCGAAACAACTGATTGTTTTTCCTTTAGCACCTTTGTATAATGTTGTCATGTTTGCTTATGCATGGTTAAACCTATTTCTCTTTTTCAAATCTTGCTTTTGGACAAATATACATTGAGTATGCCTTAGAGTATGATAGTAAAAGATTATATCCACTTGTTTTCATGAAAGCTGTATGACATGTTCTATTCTTGAAATGTCAAAATTGTTTGTACTACTGGACTACTGTGTTATCATTCTGATTTATGCTTTGTACAACCCTTCTCATTGTCTATTTGTAGATCAAATATGGGGAGAAGTTTATGCTTGATTTGGTTGTATAGATAGCTTTAAAATTGTGCATTATATTGTTGTTATTCTGCACTTGAAAGCACTTGAACACTTCACTTTTTTTGGTTTTTCTACTAGTGTTGTATATGCAGAAAACTAGTTTGTGTGTCTTGTTATCTTGCTGCTATACTTGCTTTGTATATGCATCAATTCTGTGTTGCAGGACCTTTCAAGTACAGGTGCTATGATGAAGAATAATCAAAGTGATGCTTATGGTTCAAGAGCATACACCTTACTCAAATTCTTGACAAGT
>Ga0123342_1009286_pt1 | contig 11853 bp, 8 predicted proteins | sample Turbeawhitnodule_FD_89960 | JGI IMG/M metagenome (GOLD analysis project Ga0123342, IMG submission 89960) | Root nodule microbial communities of legume samples collected from Mexico - Turtle bean Mexico white nodule | ecosystem: Host-associated > Plants > Roots > Nodule | place: Mexico: Nepantla... | reverse complement strand
CGTTTCGTCTTTTGCAGGTTCTTGAGGTGGATCGCGGTGAAGGACGGAGGCTGACACGGCGCATACGTCGATCCAAGTTTGACGAGGCAAAGCTCCAGCGTTTTGGTCAACAGGCAGGATCAGGCATTTATTATGTGGAAGATTATGAATAGTGCAGAAGAAGAATTTATTTGATTCAAAATTAATTAGAGCCTTAAGGATCAACGAATAGAGTTCAAGAAATATTGAATGTTTATAAAGACTCAAGAATGTGCATATTACTTATAAACATTTTGAAAAGCCTTGCAATAATGAATTGCATAGAAAAGAAATAAGAGAGTGTACAAATAAAGTTATACAGTTGTGTTTAGAATTGTTCATAGAATTTCTTAACTATTAGAAGAGAGCAACTTGTGAGAATTTGAGTAGTGTGCTTAACCATTGTAAATCCTTCACTACTATGAAGTATACCCTTAGAGTTTTCATTGTTCTCTCTGAACGAGAGTGTTTCTCATTGTATTGAGAGGTCTTGATCTCAGGTGGAGATTAAGACAATGTACCTTGAGAGGGTAGAATACTTGGTGAACCTGTAGAGGTTGAGAATATTGGAGAACTTACAGAATCAACTGTACCCTCAAATGAAGAGTAACTTTCATATGCAAATTGATTATTAAAAGATAGTAAATCCATATCTAATGTTACGAATAAAATAGAAAATAGTTAGAAAACATAAATAACCAATAGACTAGACATGACTAGACAATTTGGAAACTTAGAAAAAATAGATGATCTACAAATAAGACTATTTATAACAAAGTGTCTAATCAAGAACTTTTGGTAGAATGCTATAGCGAGCAAAGAATACTAAGGAAAAATAAAAGAAGTAAAGGAGAAAATTAACAATGCGAACATAACAAGTTGGTGTTCTCGACAATAACGCCATTTTGAGTACCACTTACTCGTGTATGGTTTTTCAAACAAAAACTAAGCTTCCCCTAATGTAGTATAAGACTAACCTAGGTCTAATCTCCAAAGACGAATCTCGTACAATTCCCTTGCTTCATATTCTCCTTAATCAAATTAAAATTGTGGGGTAGAATTGAATTCGTGAAAACAATAATAGTAAAGAACAAAAAATAAAGTATGTGAAAAACAAAAGTAAGTAATCAAAATAAATTGAAATTGAGTAAAAGAACTGAATGAAAATTGTAAAATAGGAATTGAAACTTTATGTAAATTGAAAAGTGGAATTAATATGGTAGAGAAATAAAATTGCAGAAACAAAACAAAAATAGAGCATGTATTAGATTATGAAAATAAAACTATGCTAGAGGGTTCAATTAATACATGAATGTAAAGTGAATTTGAAATACAGTCTAAATTTAAAGCAAAAGGTAAAACATAGATGAATTTGTGAAGTGTGAAAACTAGGTACAACCATCAGACCTTCTAATGGACAATCGTTTACCAAACCAATAGTTATACAAGTGTGGAACTGAGCATCTAACGAAAAATGTAAATGACAAAAATGTAAATAAAAGAAACTATAAGCAACAAAAATTTAAAAGAAACCATAGAATTTCTTAAAGCAAGAAACGAGTGAAATGAAATAGAGATCGACTAATGAACTAAAATGGGAAACACTAAACATAGAACATGGCTAAAATCGAAATTGCATTTGAAATATAAACATGGAATTAGAAAGGCAAGAATTTAAGGAATTGTCGTAGAGAGAAGAAAAGTTCATTCAAGAAATGTGAGGTAGCAAACGGAAATCATGGTCAAGTCTTCTTCAGCCTTGAATGCAAGAAATCCAAATCTATATTACTTGTTTAATGAAGAAAACATAGAACCAATTAATTTGTATATTCCAAGAAAACATATAACCAATTAATTTGTATATTCGAAGAAAAAAATTCTCAATCGAGAATATATTTTGAAATGATTTGAAAGAAGAAAACAACTTGAATAAAACAGATTAAACCTAAGTTCATATTCTCTTTTACCCATCCAGAATTCCACATGTAAAGTTGTAGAAGCGAAAGCAGTAAAGAAAAGTAGAAGACGAGAAAGTAGAAGAACTCGAATATACAAAATTGAATTGCATTAAACTGTAAAAATAGAAAAGTAATTAACTACCATTTATTCCTAAGTTGGCGTAAACGTAAGTAAATAAGCATATCTTAATCACATCTAAAATTCCTATTTCTAAGGTTATAAAACTACAAATCCTAGTTCATTAATTATATTTCTAACTATTTTAAATTAAAAATATTTATTTTTTAATGCATTTAAAATTAAAATTATAAAAAAAATTAATAATTTATTATTTATTTATTTATTTTTGAAATGGTGCTAGATAGAAAAATAAAAAATAAAAGAGTGCTAAATAGGAAAATAAAAACAAAAAGGTGTTAGATGAAAAAATAAAAGTGTAAATGGTGTAGATAGGGAATTAAGAAGTAATATGTTTCTACTTCCCTTAAATAAAAAAACCTATGGCTTTAATGAACTAATTAAAAAATATTTTAATATAATTTTTAAATTAATTATAAATATACAATTTTACAAAATTAAAAAATATTATTTATAATTAGATTGTTTTACATTATCCAAAATAAAATACCATAAACATAAAATAGTTATTTGTGTTTTCTCAGGATAAAAAATTATATATGATTAGATGATAATTAGTGGAGCAACAAAAACTGACTAAATGACACAATCATTTCCCTCGTATTCAACTTGTCTCTTAATTACATGGTGAAGAATTCAAAAATTTATATTATTTTGAATATGGAAAAAAACCATTTTAAAATGGAAAAAATATCCAAATTATATTGGGTTTTACACAATTAAAAAACAGACTGGTTAGAGGCATAAAGTTTTATAAGCTCTCAAGTGCACAAGTTATTTTCTTAACAGTTTTTTTTTTTTTGGAAATACACGTTTTAATTTAATTATTATATATTATTAATGGTTTAAGTATCATTAAATTAAAAATAATTTAAAAACAACCAATTATAAAAATCACCAAATTTATCATATACCAATAAGTAAAAGGTTAATACAGTGTCAAAATGATATCTTCCTGCATTTTTAGTCCATTAAAACTAAAAAGTTTTAAAATTTAATTTTTATATTAACTTATATTAATAACTATATATTTAGGGAAAAAATGAAAAAAGTAATTAATTCAAGGAAGATTAGAATAATTCATTTATTTATTTTTAATTTTAAAAATTATTATTACAAAAAGTTACGAGGTAATTAAATTGAACATTACTCTGGCAATCAATGATGAGAGATAATTTAAAATATACGAGTTACATTTAAATTAAATTTTCTTAAAAAGACAAAATTTATATTTTTGAAATAGAATAAAAACAAAATGAAATCATTTTTGATAACGTGATATAGGCACGTGTTCTCTCTTTCTCTTTCTCTCTCTCTGTGTCTCTCTCTAACTCTGGTTTATATTAATCCTTCCCATTGTGAGACAGGGAGAGATCTGGCCCAGTTTTGCTCTCAACAATTCTCTCCCTTTCTGAGGTACTTTTCCTAATTTTGGATTTGATTTTGGTGTCGCTTTGTCAAAAGGGTCTTCTTTTTTTGCAATCTCTCTCTCTCTCTCTCATCGGGGGAATAATCCCTTTGTGCTTATCTCACTCCTCCATACTGGTATTCGTATTTCTTCTCCTTTTGCTGTTGTTGCTTCACCATTTCTCATTCTTCTGTGTGCAAATTTTCTGTCTTTTTCGGTGTATCAGTCGTGGGTGTGGTTGTTCAAGGTATTAGGATCACACCCTTTTGATTTTTTTGCCATCTCTTGCAATTGTGTCATTGTTTTGAATTTGGGTTTGCATGCATGGTTTGATCATAGAAAAAGGCCTGATTTTTGCCTAAAAATCTGTTTTTTTTTTCGGAGCGGGTGTTTCTTGTCATTCGTATTTGATGTTTGATGTGAAGATGATGATAGATCCCTTTTCCATTTGACGTGCATGGTTGAAATTGTACATGATTGTAATCAAATTGATGAAATTCATGTATTTATTTATTTGACTTAATGATTTGTTTATTAATAACCTTTGACCTGAATGCGTAATTTTTTTATTAAATAAAAATTGATAATGGTTATCAATCCTTTGTGTTTTCTTTTTGACTCATGGGGTTGACATTGGTGTATCTGTTCTTTAAGCCCGTTGATTAAACTGTTGAATCGTACTGTTCATAAATGTTCCGTATTTTCGTGTGAAGCACTCATCATTGTTATTATTAATTGTTAATGTGAGCTTCTGAATAAGGTTTCTTGGGTTTTTGCGAGGCTGTCCTGTAGTTGGAGCTATGGCGGTTGAGGTTGTGGGATTTGAGACGGTTCAAGGGCCAGCGGAGAACAGCGCTGAAGAAGACAAACCTGTTTCTCCAGAAATTGAAAATGGGAAATTGGAACAAAAGGCAGAAGTCGCTGACGCCATAATATTTGGGTCAGAGGGAGATGAATCTGCTAAACCAGAAGCTGAAGTTGCTCCAGATTCTAATGCTGCTCCAGATGCTGATGTCCCTAAAGATGCAGTTGAAGATTGGCCTGCGCCAAAGCAGATACATTCTTTTTATTTTGTTAGGTTCCGGCCTTATGATGATCCAATCATCAAAGCTAATCTTGATAAGCTTGATAAAGACATGAGCCAGAAAAATCAAGCACGAATTCAGGTCACTGATGCTCTAAGGGCAAAAAGGGTGAGTTGACAAAGCTTTTGTCATGCTTGCTTGATAACATGATGCCCTTGGTGGAGTTGAAAGTGGGACGATAATCTATGAAGGGAAATACATACTCCTGTTCTTCTTCATTGTCATTTTCCACATTGTCAAGCATTGTCTATGTGTTAGATTTGGCATGTTTCATCCCCTAGGCGTAATAGCTCTGGATACAAAGTTATCTGAATTTTTAATTATTACAGTTGTTATCTAATTATCTATCTAGTGTTATATGTGTCTGTTGTTCTGTTTGTTTTAATTTACTCACTTTAGTCCCTCAATGTTGCAGTTCAGTTTAATCATTATGTTGTTGTGTTTGTTGGTGTCATAATGTTTTAATTTGCTCATTTTAGTCCCTCGAATTCCAGTTCAATTAGATGTTGTGTTGTGTTTGTTGATGTCATATTGTTTTAATTTAATTCCTCAATATTCTAGTTCAGTTAGATGTTGCATTACTGTTTTTTGTTGATGCATAATGTTTCAATTTGCTCATTTTAGTCCCTCAATATTCCAGTTCAGTTAAATCAATGTGTCGTTTTTTGGTTGTTGTTGTCGCTGTTTTGATTTGGTAACTTTAGTTCCTCAATATTCCAGTTTTGTGTTCTTTGTTGTCCATATTTTTAAATTTGCTCACTTTCATATATATCTCAATATTGCAGTTTAGTTGAATGGCTATGGATAGAAAGTTATTTGACTTTTATAATAATACTTTATTATAGTCATCAATTTAGTTACTATTACATTTTTTTGTTGTGCCATTGTGTTTGTTGTTGTCGTTATTTTTAATTTGCTCAGTTTTGTCCCTCAATATTCTGTGTCGTTAATCGGCCAAAAGCTGTATTGGTTAAAATGGGAAATATGATTTTTTAAGTTCATGGACTTTCTTTTATCTGATGAAGAATGTGTGTAACTTAACAATTAGCTGTCCTTCTGTTAAATGGATTTACGGTGTATGATAGACTCCATGATTATTTTCTGATATGTAATTTATTTTCATATTTTGATTTTTACGCAGTCAGAACGTGCAGAGTTGATTTCTCAGATTAAGTCTCTAAGAGATGACAATAAGCAATATCAGAGTATTGTTGATGAAAAAATAAAAGAGATTGAACCTCTGCAGCAGGCATTGGGCAAACTGCGTTCTACAAATAATTCAGGTTCAGGCCGGGGTGGTGGTGGATTATGCGCATCTGAGGAGGAACTTAACAATCTTGTATGTCAGAGTCAAAATTCTGTTTAGTGCAGACTTCATTACTTTGTCTATTAGTATTAATCCAAACACCACTCCCATATATGCTTTTGATGGATGCAGATCAGTAGCTTGCAATACCACATACAACATGAGAGCATTCCATTGGCTGAAGAAAAACAAATCATTCGAGAAATCAAACAGCTTGAAGGGACAAGGGAGAAGGTTCTTGCTAATGCTTCCATGAGAGCTAAAGTACAAGATTCTATGGGCCAGAAAGAAGACATTCAAGATCAGGTGAAGGTAAGATTGTGTGTATTTTTGCCACCAAGGTTCAGGTAAATGTTCTGATTTATAGTTGTGTTATGTAAAATTTTCTTTGACAATTATATTTCATTGCCAGCTTATAGGTGGTGATTTGGATGGAGCTAAAAAAGAGAGGCAAGTAATTCGGTCCAAAATCAAACAACTTGATGATGGAGTAAAAGCCTTAGACAAGGATATCCAGTCCTTACAGGAGGAACTAGGAGCTGTTACTGAAAAGAGGGATAAAGCTTATGAGAACATTCAGCAGCTGAGAAAGCAACGTGATCAGGGGGTGTGTTTTTGCTTGCTTGTGGAATAAATGCAAACATTTTAATTTTATATTTTCTATTATACTCTTTCTTTTGATCCAAATTTATATTGATCTATTCAAAGCTTCCCTTCCCCTTTTCTGTTGCTTCAGAAGTGACTCTTCGGCATGCTGTTGATTATTTTATCAATTTGATTTTAGGATTTGCTATCTTTTCTAGTTTTCCGATTTTGCATTGTAGAAATAATTTCTAAACATGAAGCAATATTAATTTTTTCAGAACTCCTATTTCTACCAAAGTCGTACAATTTTGAACAAAGCACGGGAGCTTGCTGCAAAGAAAGATATTAATGCGCTTGAGGAATTTGTACAAATCGAGGTTTGTCTGCATAGTCTTTGTATTGTAGTGTACTTTATCCATCTGATCACTCTTTTCTGGTTTTTTTAGCTGAGCGTTGTTGTAGTTGCTATCCTTTTTGTCGATTCCAGGTTGAGAAAGCTATGTCACTCTGGAACAGTGACAAATCCTTTAGAGATGATTATGAGAAAAGACTTTTGCCATCGCTGGACATGCGGCAGTTGAGTAGAGATGGACGGATGAGGAACCCAGATGAAAAGCCACTGCTGGAAGTACCAAAACCCATTGAGACTGGTACATTGGCGAAAAGCAGTGTGAAACAGCCAAAGGGGGAGTCTAAACCAGCACCTCAAGAAACTGAGCCCGAGCAGACGTTCCAGAAAGAAACCAAAAAGAAAGGAAAAGATATGAAATCCAATGTAGAGAATAAGGTTTTAGAAGATGCTGATGAATATGAATTTGAAATGCCAAAGGAGACTACTGTCAAGGAGCCCCCAATTAATCAAGAAAAGCTGAAAGAGATGAAAAGAGAAGAGGAAATCGCAAAAGCAAAGCAGGCGTTGGAAAGGAAGAAAAAACTGGCGGAGAAAGCTGCTGCCAAAGCAGCTATCAGAGCACAAAAGGAAGCTGAGAAGAAGCTCAAGGTGATTGTTTGTTGATTGATGCACATGTTTGAGTTTATCTGTCATGCATATATTTTGAAGTAGTCAACCAACAAGTAATAGTAATGTTGTTTCCATAAAAGTTAAAGAAGACACCACACATAACAAGGTAAAATAAAGTTTTGTATCAACATTGGTGCATTCAAGTTGAATTAATTTTGTTTGATCATGTTTAGCCAAAAGAAAACTATTTGAAATAAGAAATTTGCACATGAGTAATTGTAGGACCGTGAGAAGAAAGCAAAGAAGGCAGCTGGTGGGTCTGGAGCTATTTCAAATCCTGAGGAAGTGGCAACAGATGTTGTGGAGGATACGGAACAGAAGAGCAACAACGTTAACATGGAGGCATCGTCAGGTGTGGCAAAGGTCCAAAAGGAGAGCAGTGTGAGGCCCAGGATTCGAGCAAAAGTGCTGAAAGGTGCCCCTGAATCAATCCCAAAGGCTATTCTGAAGAGAAAAAGGTCTCAAAATTACTGGTTATGGGTTGCATCTTGTGTTTTGATAGTCCTGGCTGCTTTGGTCTTTGCATTCGTCGTTCTTTCTTGAGAAAGCCTTAAGTCTAGAAGGATGGCTTGGCTAGGTTTGAGAGAGTAAGTAATTTTGTCCTTCTATATACTCCTCTTGGGCCACTGGATCAAACACAAACTGTGTCTTGTGCTAACTGTTTCTCAGGGGACAAGTTATATATTTTACTCTCACTCTAAATTTTGTTAGATTTCATGTTATACCGGGATTTTGTCAGATTTCATGTTATACCGGGACTTGGATTTCTGTTTTCATTTTTTTTTCACTTTGGTAGTTAATTAATCTGCCGAATGGCACTGAGATGTACTTGAAAACTTTGTGCTCAGATATTCTAAATGTTATAGTTTTGATAATAGAGAATTTTTTTATGTAAAATTATGAAAAAATTGGTGTTGGTGGATGGATGGTGATGAGTAATAGGTGACAAAAGGCATGATGCATGCATTAGGCAGGGTTCATTTGTTAAATTCTCAAATGCGACTTACCAACTTGGAATCTTTCTGGTATATAGAAAGTGTCATTTGTTTTGTACTCCCATAGATTCCGTGTGCATATCATAGGAGTTAAAGACCAAACTTTCCCCTTGTTACCATCAACTTGCCGTCATTGATTGCATTTCTCCGTGTTAAGTTTTTTTTAACAAAGTTTTCACACTGTATAATCCAAATTCAAAATGATTTTTTTTTTATGAAAAAAATTATTTTCAAATTATGTAATTAGGAAGTTGAAGTTTTTATTTTATGCTTTAAATTGTACAATTTTAAATTGTTGGGTTTGAAAGTAAAAAAAATTCTACATTGCCTAAGTGATTTTTGACTTAAAGAAATCTCCTAGGATTGGTTCATCCTGCACCTCCACACACATCCATACACAACATGAAAATACATTTTTGTCCTTCTTGTGTCACTCCCATAGAGTAGTTTCTGGATTATGTAATTCGGAAACTCATTTGAAAAAAGACTTCTGGATTACATAATCTGGAAGTTAAATAAGATTTCTGGATTATATAATCCGAAAAAATGGCTTCTGGATTATGTAATCCGGTAGCTAATTACAAATTTGAAAAATAATTTCTGGATTACATAATCTGAAATATTATAAAGGGGCATTTTTGGAAATTTGAAAACTTATGGAGGTGAGAGAAAAAGGGATGGAGGTGCAGGAAGAAACAGTCATCACCTAGAATTAGAACTGAGCAAATGAACCTGGTCGGAATGGTCCGTGGCTTTTGGTTCCTGGGAAAATGGACAAAGGTTTCATAGAGGGCAATTATGGTTGTTTCTTCCTACACCTCCGTATATTCTTCTTTTACCTCCAAAGATTTTTATATTTTCAAAAATATCTCTCTATAATATTCTGGATTACATAATCCAGAAGTCTTTTTTTAAGTAAGTAATTAGTTTCTGGATTACATAATCTGGAAACCTTTTTTCGATGCATGATTAATTTCCAGATTATGTAATCCAGAAGTCTTTTTTTAGCTTTTGAATTACATAATCCGAAAATCGTTTTTCAAATGTGTGTCACGATTATATAATCCAGAAGCTACTCTATGGGAGTAACACAAAAAGAATAAAAAGGTATTTTTACGTTTTATATGGAGTGGCAGAAGAACCTATGTAGTTGCAGAAAGAAACATTCGGCAATTATTTGCTCCATCTGATGAAATTTGATTCCCCGTCCAATTTTAACTTTCATGTAAAATGATAAAATTGTCCTTAAATAAAAAGGAGCTTAAATAAAAAGAGGTTGTGGATCAAAATAGATATGTTTCTAGATTTAGATTTTTGGAATATTCTAAATTTTTTAGGTGTAATAAAATTGTTTTTTAAAAATGAGATTTTATTTTGGAATTTTATTTTTGGAATATAATAATCTATTTTAGATTTTTTTATTTTTTTTTAATTCTTGATTTTTAATTATGGAATGAATGATAATTTTAGAAATTAAAAAGTGTATAGGTGCAGGTTAAAAAATCTGTTGGAACAAATTGCCTTAATAGGGGGTGGTCTGAATATGCCGTGGGTTATTTTTTGGTTCAATTTTCTAAGTTGCGGCTTAAATGGATTTAAGTAAACTAATAATTATATTAAAACAATATAAAATAATGTTTATATTTAAAAGAAGTATTATAGTATAAGTATTGAAAAAATATTTATTAATGTTATGATGAGCATGTGGCAGCTGGAGAAATGTATTATTTAAGAATATAAAATTATGTATCTTTACAGAAAGGCAAAGAATATATATAGATATATCCATGTAGAAACCGAAAGCAGTTTACAATGCAATTACATATGTAATTGGTCTAACACCCTCTCTTAAACTCATGGTTGGATTGGGGATAACCTTGAGTTTATGACGTACATGAAGAAAGGTAGAACCAGAGACGAGCTTGGTGAGAAGATCAACCACTTGAAAATGGCCAGGAATATGAACAAGTTGAACCACACGATTTTGTACATTGTCTCTAACAAAGTGAAGATCAAGTTTAAAATGCTTGGATTAGGAGTGCATGACAGGGTTAGCACTTAAAAGCACAGCTTCAAGATTGTCAGAAAATATCTCAGGAGGTGGTGTTTGTATGTGGAGCTCATGAAGAAGAGATTTAAGCCATAAAATCTCAATAATGACAGTTGCAATTGCTCTATATTCGACCTCTGTACTACTTCGAGAAACAGTTTTTTGTTTGTGTGCTGACCCTGAGATGAGATTTGAACCCAAATAGATGCAAAAACCAGAGGTGGACTTTCGATCATCAAGATCTGCACCCCAATCAGCATCAGAGAAGACTTTGATGAAGGAAGAGGATTGTTGGTGCAAAAGAAGACCATGATCAATTGTTCTAGCTAAATACCGAAGGATACGCTTCACAGCTTGCCAATGATGAAGTTGAGGAGAATGCATAAACTGAGCAAACTTATTGACGGAGTATGAAAGTTCAGGACGTGTGACAAGCAGATACTGAAGAGTACCCACGATGGAGCGATAAAGAGTTGGATCACTGAATATTTTTAAGGAATTCTGATGGAGACGAGTGTTGGAAACCATAGGAGTGGGATAAGGTTTAAAGGCCAACATGTTTGTACGTTGTAGAATATCACATATGTATTGAGAATGGGACAAATGCATGTTCCCACTTGTTGTGCGAGTAATTTGGATGCCTAAAAAATGATGTAGGGGACCCAAATCCTTCCAAGGAAAAAAGGAATGAAGGTTAGAAATAAGAGAGGAAATTTCAGTGTCAGAAGATCCAGTGATTAGAATGTCATCAACATAAACTACTACAAAAAGAGATGAGGTAGGAGTATATTTAACAAAGAGAGATGTATCACTCTTGATGGGTTTAAAACCAAGATGAAGGAGAGTAGTACTTAACTTAAGGAATCAGGATCGAGGCGCTTGTTTCAAACCATAGATGGCTTTGTTAAGTTTGTTAGGTTTGATGGCTGCAACAAGAGGGGGGGTGAATTGTTTTCAAACAGTTTTAAAAAATACTTGGCTTAGAATAAAACTTTTTCAATCAATTCAGAAAACTAATCAAACTACCAAACAAAAACTGAAGCAGAATTATAATCGTTTAAAATAGTAGTTCAACCGGTTGTTCACGACAACGGAAAACTCAAACAGATATAGAGAGAAGAGATAGAGAGAATTACACACAAAGATTATACTGGTTCACTCTATTACAGAGCTACATCCAGTCCTCAGTCAAACCACTGAGTTTTCACTATGCAATCAATCACAGATTACACAAACACCACACACAAGAAGGTGACTTTGAATCCCACAAAGCCTACTCACCCTTCTT
>Ga0123342_1009285_pt1 | contig 11856 bp, 7 predicted proteins | sample Turbeawhitnodule_FD_89960 | JGI IMG/M metagenome (GOLD analysis project Ga0123342, IMG submission 89960) | Root nodule microbial communities of legume samples collected from Mexico - Turtle bean Mexico white nodule | ecosystem: Host-associated > Plants > Roots > Nodule | place: Mexico: Nepantla... | reverse complement strand
GTATTTACAGTAACCCATCAGAACTTGTTTTTTTTTTTTTTTGTTAAATTTTTTATATCAATTCACTAAGGACCAATTTTGAGTGGTTTTTTGTTTAAAGTTTGAAAATTTTAAAAAAATAAAAATATTGTATTTTTTTTAAATTTTAAAATTTTAAACAAAAAACCACAAAAAATTGAAAATAAGTGCATTTATATCAAAAAGTTAAAAAAAAAAAAAAAAAACAAGTTCTGATGGGTTACTGTAAATACAAGAGAAAATGAAAATAAGTTAATTTGATGCTACCAAATGTGTTAAACTGTCAAGAGATAACATAAACCCATTTTCCCATCTCCACTGAAAAGTAAAATTTATTATTTGACATGAGAAGAATACGTGAAAAAGGTTTAGAAATTTTATTTTGTCCTATTAATAGAATCACAATAGAAGTGCTATATGCTTTCTCTTCTTTTTACCATTCTTGTTTTCTTTTTGATGTCAAAAATCTAAATGTTTGATCTTGAATTTTATTCCAGATAATGGTGGTGGGATGGATCCTGATAAAATGCGTCAATGCATGTCACTGGGGTATTCTGTGAAAAGCAAATTGGCAAACACAATTGGACAATGTAAACCTTTACTCTAGGGTAGAATATAAGTCTTACAGAATATTCTAGTAAAAAATGTATGCTTACTTATCTTTTGTGTTCATGTGATAGATGGAAATGGCTTTAAAACAAGTACCATGAGGCTAGGGGCTGATGTAATTGTATTCTCCCGTTATCCAGAGAAAGATGGGACAAGGTTTGTTTGACTCTCTTCTTGCTTCACTCAAATTTCTTTCCTAGTTTGAAACATCTTCTGCATATAGGGGGAACTTACTGTGAGGCAATCTAGTTATGATTTAGTATTTGTTGGATTTATAATGCTTGTTTTCTTATGCATAGGGATGGCAATGGGGCGGGTGTGAGTTTGACTATTCCATCCCCATTTCCAAAAGTAAAAATTCATTCTCATCTCCATATTCAACGAGTATGGATTTTTTATCTTTGGGAACGGGACTCGTACCCGCTCCTGTATCCGCCCCCTCACTGTTCCAAATATTAATTAAATAATTTTCTTATAGAAGTAAATATGACAACAAAGGAAATATGATATTATCAAGTATTTAATGTCAAAAGGATAATAACCTTTTCTTTTCTCTTATATCAAATATAAAAAAAGAAATTATAATTGTATAAATATAAAATGAGAGTATCAAATAACAATTAGATAAATGTCAAATAGTTATAGAAAAGAAAAATTAATATAATTTTTTTAGTTTACCTAATAATTTGAAAGTGTTTTAGTAATTTAAAACAAGGATAAGTATAAGGATAAGGATGAGTATTGAGACGGGGATGGGGGCGAGGACAAGGTGAATATGTACATACCCATTCCCGTCCCCATACCAATTTAAAAATCGGGTATTACCCATACTTATACCTATATCTATACCCTGTATCCAGTCAATGCTCCAAATTGGGACAGGCTCACAATACCCGCAGGAACGAGTTCATTTGGTGTATTATTACCTTTTACCTAATTTACTAATAGCCGTGGAATGTAGTGAGCTCAATTTGGCACTAGAAAAAAATACACTTCATTTGTTTGTTTCTGGGTCACAGTTTATGTACTATGCATCTAGGTGACAATTTCATGGTTCACTGGTTCTCTCTTGTAAGCTTCTCTCTGTTTTGGGTGTTGACATTGTGCTCTCCTATTGCATGAAAATATCCTTGTTGGTGTTTTCTCAGCTCTGTTGTGCAGCGATGTTATCCTTTGTTTTGTCCTGGACAGCCTCTGCGACCTCAACTACTCTCTCATTTCCTTTCTATTGTCCATTTCATATATTGTGGATCAGGTCATATTAGGATTTTAGTTTTTTTTCCTCCTCTCGTAATTTTGGATTGTTGTGCCTCATTTTAAGTCCAACAACTTTTTTTTGTTTATGCAAGACATACATAACATATAATAGAATCAACTAAATGATAATAATAAAACTATTATAATTATTGTTCATATAACTTTATTGTTTTTCATGACATGCTTATATATCTAATTGGATGATTTGAATTTTTTATTAGCTCTACTCAAAGCATAGGTTTGCTGTCTTATACATTTTTGAGGAGTACGGGAAAGGAAGACATTGTAGTACCCATGGTAATTTCTTTTCCTTGTAGATTTTAGTTTTTCTGAGTATATATTATTATTAGGAGTGAAACTAAAATATTTATATTGATTTTTGTTCAACATATTCTTGTATGAGCCACAAAAGCCTCTTTCGTGGTGTTATATAATAGGAGTTTATACTATATATTGGAATTCTCTGATAGAGTGTAATTTGTCTGCTTGAACATGGCTGCGTTCCCATAGTCTCAATAAACATTGCATCTTAAACCTCTATCATTATTGGGTCAATCTTGCAATAGTTATCTGAATTTTCTGCTGTGAGGACTACTGGGTTTTGAAAACATTATTCATGGATTGCAATTGCAAAGCATGGGATGCGTCAGTATGTTTGTGGACTGAAATTAGACATTTAGGGATGATTTGGGGTTTTGAAAACATAATTCATGGATTGCAAGGCATGGGATAGGGTCGGGGTGTTGTGGACTGGATGGATTATTTAATTTGATTATTTGAATATGTTCTCTTAATTATGCATCTAACTGTTGATTACTGGAACTAAAGTTGGACTATGAAAGAAGAGGACAGAAATGGGATAAGATAATACGAACTTCTCTGGATGATTGGAACAAAAATGTTGAAACAATGGTACAGTGGTCACCATTTTCTGATGAGGCTGATCTTCTTCGTCAGGTACTCCCTTATTGTTTGAAGAGAGTAATTAATCTGATATTTTTCTTTTCTTATGTAGCATGTGCTCTTCTTGGGGCTAATATTCTAATTCCATGAGTATGGTTATATATCTGTATTGTTGATAAGCTGTTATTGTCTTAATTTTTAGTTCAACTTGGTGAAAGATCATGGTACACGAGTAATTATATACAATCTCTGGGAGGATGACCAAGGTCAACTGGAACTTGATTTCGATGCTGATCCACATGTATGCTTGATAACTGAAAATCATCATCCTCCCTCAAGAAAAATTCTTTCTATAGCAAATTTCATACAAATTTTGATACGTTTATGGTTTTGTGTCAGGATATCCAAATAAGAGGTGTTAATCGAGATGAGAAAAACATACAGATGGCTAAAGAGTTTCCCAATTCTCGACATTTTTTGACCTATCGGCATTCACTAAGGGTAAATCAAGATGATTATTATTACTACTAATATTTGTGTAGAAAGAAAGCATATTTAGCTGCTTTCTGCATGGTATTCCTGCTCCACTGTGTGTAATATTTATAGGTAATTTAGGGTGTATTTGGTAGAATAGAAGGAAAGAAATTAGTGAGAAATAGTGTTGATGGAAATAAGGAAGACAGAAATAGTGAATGAGAATAATTGAGAAATAAAGTGGAAATAAAGTGTTTGGTTTAGGAGTAAAAGGAAAGAGAGAAATAAGAAATAAAATAAAAGATTGCCAGATAATAAACTTTTTCATATAAAAATTGTTCATTTATATTCTGTAAGGCCACTTGCTCAGCCAATTATATTGCATTTGGCCTCTGTTTATGCCTTCATACAAAATTGATTATAAGTTGCAGTAACCGAATATGAGCTAGGTTAATAAGGAACAAAATGTAAACTGCTGTGCATTTCTGCTCCATTTCTCACAATTTTGCATGGAAATGAATTTGAGTGGGACCACTGCTTTTTATTTCTTTCCTGCGTATTTCATGTATACAAACGAAATCACTTTTGCTGTTCCCTCCTATTTCCACATCCCCTCTCCATTTTTCTGCCATCTATTAGCCTCTGAAGACCTTAGTTCTGTTCTATATTTAGTATAGACATGCATCTGATTTATGATTTGTATTTATCATCATACTTTTTATGTTGTTTCGTATCCAGAGTTATGCTTCAATTTTATATCTGAGACTTCCTTCTGGCTTCCGAATTATTCTTCGCGGGGAAGATATTTTACATCACAACATTGTGAATGATATGATGATGTCTCAGGAGGTGACCTACAGGCCTCAAGCTGGAGTTGATGGGCTTCTTCCAAAGGACTCATATGTAATGATTGTCTTTGTGTTTGATATTCCCAACTTCTGCAGAAATGTGATTTCATCTAGATCTTGTGACAGATGGTTGCTGTTGTTACTATTGGATTTGTCAAGGATGCAGTTCACCATGTTGATGTTTCGGGTTTTAATGTTTATCATAAGAATCGACTCATTAAGGTAGGGTTTGTTATGATTAACAAATGATATAAGCATCCGAATGTCATATGTGATGCTCATCCCTCTTTCTCCCTTTCAAAGTTTCCATGGGCATAGTGATTTTGAGATAATGAAGAATATCTTTCAGTTGTTAACCTGGGTTTGTTGATTTCAATCTGCAAGATTTTTAAGTTGGTCATTTGAAGTATACTTTCTGTTTTTTGCGTGCTAGTTAAAAACACAATCAGTAGAACCTTTATAATTGCTATTATTTATTTGCCTAATGTCACCCTTTTGTTTTCCTTATTTAATTCTTAGAAATTATTAGAGAATTTCAGAGAAATTAGAATGTGTTGTTGATTCTGATATTAACATACAAAACGTGTTCTGTTACATGTGCTATGCATAGCTTCAGAAGCTGCGCAAGCTAAAAGGAGCCATTTATAACTGCCTGCTAATTTAGTAGCCAGTAATGAGAATAGCCAACACTAAGCTATAATAGCAATAGTAGCCAAGAAATATTATAGTCTTGAAGAAAGCAGAAAGTTTGCAATTTATCCCCAGGCCGTTAGGTTTAATAATTTGATGCGTCAGTTGGGTATTATTCTGAAAACAGTCTTGCTTTATCTGTTCTGAAATTGGCCTTGTTGTAAGGAGTTTGTTTTGAATTAAATTAAATGAAGTTATTGTCTGTGGAACTTGCATATCAAGTGAAGAACTTTAGATATCCTTTCTAACAGTCATAAATGGTTCCATGATAAAACAATAAATATGGACTTTGCCACTTGGTGGAGTTTTCTATTTGTTTTTAGGATCCAAAAGCATTGTCACAATTCTTACAGATTGTTTTCTTGATTGTCAGCCTTTCTGGAGGATCTGGAATCCAGCTGGAAGTGGAGGACGTGGGGTCATTGGTGGAGCCCTTTCTATGCTCATTGAGTTCTGAGGTCCCTTTATTAAGTCTAGTGTATTCATTTAACATAAGGTTCTTTTCTATTTGCAGGTGTCTTGGAAGCCAATTTTGTTGAACCTGCTCATGATAAACAAGGCTTTGAGCGTACATTAGTTTTATCAAGACTGGAGTCTAAATTGATACAAATGCAGAAAAAATACTGGTAATTGTTTATTCTTCATTGAACTATTCATGATAATGGCTTGTGAAGTGAATAATAAGAATTATTTATATTTTAATGATTTGTTATTTTCTATTTTATTTAGGAGCACTAACTGCCATAAAATTGGTTATGCTTCCAATCGAAATAAAATACAAATCAGAGATTCTGGTGATAAAGGTATGATTAGAGGCCTTGCTGTTGTTGTTTGATACTATGCTGCTTGCTCAGTGATTGAAATTATATTGTGGATGACCATATGGTATTCTACAAATGGATCTTGTTTTGTAGACACATCTCCTGAATATGTTCCAGAACCATCACAATCAAAAAGGAAACATTCTACCATGGACAGCATGGTGACACCATTGACATCAGACAAATTGCATTCACAATCGAATCAGAAACGTATACAAATACAAACAGAAAAAGATAGTGGATTTATTAACGGCCAATCTCCTGTCTCTCCTCCTAAATATATAATACAAAGTTCATCTGAACAATCATCCTCTGACAATGATGTCAGTGATGAAGTCTTGCCTAAGAGAACAATTAAGAAGACATCTACTGCCGCTGAGAAGTCATTTGAGAATGGAGACACTACATCAAATAGAAAAACCTCACACTACACACGGGCATCCGCATCCAAGCTAAAGGTAGTGCATATCATCGCCTTTATTTCTCTTTGTTTTCATTCTCCTTTTTTCAGCTAGTATATATCCGGGCATTAGAACTTGAATTGTTAACATCTAAGGCTTAGAAAGGGTGGAATTAAAAATTTATTGCTTCTACACTGAATGGGCTGTACAACCTTTTATCAGTAGCTAGGAATGAAGAATGAAGAAAGATAGAAAAATTTAGAATATGTAAATGTCCAAAGCAAACAAAGCTTGTCTTATTTTTGAGGGAGTATCGGAGGTCATAGGTACCATGCCAACTGTCTAGTAAAAGCCACGGTGTTTAATAATTTTTAGTAGATTAAAAATATTGTATGACATGCCTCTAACTGGTGCCAATTAGCCAGGTTATTATGGTGCCAAATTGCCAATAAGTTGAAATTTTATTATTGTGTTGCAAGAATTCATTAAACAATAATCATGGCATATAATTCAATCTGCCGATTTTAGTTATTTGTTTACTATCGATGTTCCAAAATGAGTTTTTTGTAAAATTTAATCGAGAAAAGGTTTATCTGTAACGGAGTTATGGTGAAGATGACTAGGAGTCTAAAATGCTTTTTAACTAAAAGTTCTTTTGTCTGAAAATGTCTCTTAAAGAAGAGTTGATGTTTGAGTGCAGGGAAAAGATGTGAATGATGGCGAGCAACCACTATCTGACAATGGTTTACTGACACTCGAGCAATTGAAAAAAGAGAACCGTGAGTTGAAGGAAAGGTATATTGTAATTTTAGAACATTCACATCATATATTGCTTTCTTTAGTGAACTTAATTCATTGGGCCTTATCCTTGTTTTTGTTATAGTTCACAGCGGAAGGAAGAGGAAATTTTGAAAGTGTCTCAAGCTTTGCAGTGTGAGAAAGACAAGTGTAAATCTCTCGAAACTCAGGTTTGGACCATGATCTACTTTACAGCTTAATATTTGGTGTAATTTAATGATGTAGATTGGTTTGCTAGTTTCTATTATTTGTTTAGGATTTTTACTTTATATCAAGGATTATTTGTGTTAACCTTTTTTCTGTTGGAAATATCTCATTTGCACATGTCATGCTGAAACGAAATAAAAAAGAAAAGTCGTGGATTCAATTGATTGATCCAAATTTGAGGACATAAAATATGATACTTGATGAATTTGTACAACCCGTAAAACTACTTTTGTCCTTGTTTGAACTCAGTTGCAAATATCTTATTTCATTTCTTCGTCAGCTAAATGAGGCAGAAAAAAAGATTGAAGAGTTGAACAACGATCAAGAAACTCTCATTGATGTATTCTCTGAAGAGAGGGATAGACGTGATCTGGAAGAGAAAAATCTAAGAAAGAAGCTTCAGGTTTTATTCTTACCTAATGCTCTGCTAGTCCCCCTCCCTCTCTTCCCTGAATATATATAAAAATGAAAGAAAGGGTGTTATGCTCTTTTTCTTTTATTTTAATCCAAAGTAAGTTGCAATTACATTAACTGTTTTTTGGTCCTGTAGGACGCATCAAATACTATCCAAGAGCTGCTTGACAAGATACGGATACTTGAAAGGAAATCTACAAGTGGCAGACTATAACGATAATGATGGCCTTGCTATTGCTTTTTCTGTGGTATTGAGTGTTGTATCTACTTGGCGCTGGGAGCCAATGTGTTTTTGCTATGCATTTTTTATCATTTATAGGAAGCTTCTAACTTAGGATGTTAGGATGATTCTGTTAATTGTTTGTATAGTTTCACGTAGCACTTCATTCATATTCAAATTTCTGTCCAGTACGGAGGAATGAATTTGAGACTAATTGAACAATGTTCTTTACCATGGCATTTGAAGCAGTTTTATGTACCTATTCAAATGTCTTTTTAAGCATCGTTGTTCTCAAATACTGGTTGGATTTTTAATTGAGGCACTTGCTAGTTGCAACACTTTTGCTAAATTGACCATGCCTACATCATTCAAATCCGTTCCCTTCAATTCTGAACTGTTGTTGAAATCCAACCCTAACCGTTCACAGCACTAAAGGACTCGTGCGTAATGGAATTTCTTTTCCCTAGGCGGGTAGAGGAAGTTGATTATTGTACGAAGATTGTTGTTAAACATTGTTGTGTGATGTGGAACACTTGGGTCTGCTTGTATTAAAATCGAGTAAAAATTATTTTAACATAACTAATTCTGAAAACGGTAGAACATAGTTTAGTTGTTTTTATATTAATTTCATTCCTAGCTTTTACATTGAAATGTGTTACGGTAAGGAAAAATTAAGGATTAAATACATTTTGGGTGCAGAAGTAATCAATGGAAGCTCAAATGCATTTTTAAACATGAACTAGGGATGAAGTATAGTTTCTTTACACTGCTCAATGTGAAACTCACAAGTAATTCATAGAGGGGGCGTGTAAGAATAAAGGTGTCTATCAATCATATACAATACACTAAAAAATATGTAATACGCTCAAGCATGCCAACTTCCTTCAAAACCAATTACAAAAGTACTTGGTGTAAAAACTATCGGATCATTACATCAAATTTAGTTGTGAAGATTAAATCAAGTAGAAATATATCATATGAACGTGGTTGGTTTCTACACAAGTAGTGCACACAAAAAAAACTTTTCCTATTGAATTTTGCTGATTCAACCAACTCATACAAGAACTTTAACTTTTTGATAAAATTCAAAAAATATAAAATAGAAGACAACTTTAATTTCTTTTCAAGTATTTGTTAAGTTAATAATTGCCTTAGATTTTGAAAATATCTTCATATTTTTCGGGAAACAAAGTTAATAGTTATTAATTATGATAATCAATTATAATCTACTTATAATAATCAGTTATCAATATAGAAACAAACCAGATAATCCAACGTTAGCTATTTATCTACTCAAGAATAGAAATATGGAACTCCACCCAACCAGAACATCACAATAAATTTAATCTTTATGAAAAAATAATAATTAATAAGGAACAACATATAAATAGGAACAATATTATATTGATTAATAAATTTTGTTGACAAAAATCATATTTATTGTAGTTTGTGGGAAAGAGAATTCTCCCTCCAAAAGAAGCACTCCACATTCTTTCTTGCAGTGGTGTGCATGGCTTATTCCCATTGGTGTTGGTTCCCACTGTACATTGCAGCCTCAGTAGGTCTTGGAATCATCGCCATATCCTCAGCAATTCATTCATCTGATTCCAAGAACTCAACCCAAGAAGCCAAACCCATACCCCATGACCTCTCACTCAATGCTTCCAACGCTCTTCGAAGAGCAGGGTTCCTTCTCATGGCAGACCTTCTCCACCACTCCCCTTCATTCTTCAAACCGCCCCAAAACTCAACCATCTTCGCCATCAAAGACTCCGCCATCAGAAACACCTCACACCCTCTTTGGTTCCTCAAAACCCTCCTCCTCTATCACACCGCCGCCGCCACCTCCTCCAACCCCTTCTCCTTCCACGACCTCCTCAACATGTCCCAAGGAACCTGCCTCACCACCCTCCTTCGCCACAAAAACATTTCCCTCACCAAGGTCGACCCTGCACGAAACTCCCTCGAGATCAACAACGTGTTGATATCAAACCCTAACATTTTCCTCGGAGACCAACTCGCCGTGCATGGCGTTCTTGCACCCTTCTCTCCCTTGCACCCCCAAGACCTTCTTCAACGGGGTTTGGATTTCTTCATTCGCTCCCCCACTTGTTCTTCCAACGTCTCCCTTTCCAAGGACGGCGTTCAGTGGAACCGCATTCTTCACTTGCTCCGTTTAAAAGGCTACGCTTCGTTCTCAGTTGCACTGCGTTCAGTTCTTGAAGGGATAAAGAAAGATTATTCAGGTAGTTTGGATTTTGCTACCATCTTTGCTCCTCCTGATTTCATGTTGCTTGGCTCCAACCCTTCGACTTTGCTTGATAGAGCTGTGAGGCTTCATATTCTTCCTCGGAGGCTTCGTTACGAAGAACTCACTTCTCTGCCGGTTAGGACTCTCTTGAAGACGCTCGTGCCTGATGAGCTTCTCGAAATTGACGGGGTTCTGGATTTGGCGCCGTGCATGCTCGTTAACGGCGTTGAGATTGTGGCACCTGACATGATCACTTCGGAGAAGTTCGTGGTTCATGGAATTTCTAAAGCTTTTAAGATGGCTAAGCTTGCTGGAATACAAAGTTCGTTTGAACACTCATCGTCTAATGATGATGATGATGCCAGTGGTAATTTCTTACCCAAGAGAAAAACTCAAAACATATTTAGGGTTGAAAAGTCAACTAAAAATGATGAGAATGTATATTTTGAAGATACTGCATCGAGTGGAAAAGCCTCGCAGTATTACAGACGAGGATCCAAGCTAAAGGTAGTCACATCATCGTCATCTTTATTTCAATTTGATCTAAATTCTCTATTTTTCTGCTAGTATATATATATATATATATCCATGAATTGGAACTTGAATTGTTACTATAAGAGCCTTCAAAGGAGTGGAAGTTGATTTTAATTGTATAATTGACTGAGAAAAACTGCCTCTAAAATCTTATGGTGAAGATGACTAAGAGTCTAAAATGCTTTCTATATATAGAATTGTTTTCTTGCTGTTGTTTGAAAATATCCCCTAAAGAAGATTTGATGTTTTGAGTTCCAGGGAAACTATACCGATGTGATTTGAAGTCTATATGACATTTTTCGATCCTTAATATATTATCTCATTAGCACATTTCATATCAAGATCATGGCCAAAGTGAATGAAAAATAAAGAAATGTAGACTATTGAATTGATCAAAATTTGAGGACATTGAATATGATAGTAGTTTCTGAATTTATGGAAGCAGTAAAATTTGTTTTGTCCTACTTTAAACTCAGTTGCAAGTTTCTTATTTCTTTTCTTCACCACACCAGCTGGATGATGCAGAAAAAGAGATTGAAGAGTTGAACAGCGACCAAGAAAGTGTCATTGGAGCATTTTCTGAAGAGGGGTAGGCATCCTGAATATAAATGAAAGAAAGGGTTATGTTGTTTTTCTTTTAATCCAAAACCAGTGGTTGCAATGAAGACGTGTGTGCTTCTCCTGTAGGAGGCATAAAAAACTATCCAAGAACTGCTTAACAAGACACGGATGCAAAGAAAACAAGTCTTCACTTTCATCATTTATACTGTTAATCGTTTCTATACTTTCACGTCTACCATTTTATTCATTTTCAAATTTCTATGAATGTCTATGGAAATGAATAGGTCACTAATTTTATGTATATCTATGGAAATGTTTCTTTTTCAATTAGGAAATAACTTTAATCCATGTTAACCTAAAAAGATATAACTTTTTTTTACACGGGTTATTTTTCAATTTGGACAAAGTTTTTTTTAGTTGTAACTTATAATTATTTTTTTTATCTACATTCAGAGATTTTTTTTTTACAAGAGTTGACAAATTTATTTATTTTATGACGTTTTTGTTGATTGATATATGTCTATTTTTGTACCAAGATTTGTTGGCATTATTTTTCGACGATGCAAATGTTTTTATTTTTAAGTTGATCAGAAACTTTTAGCTAAAATATTGAACAAATTAACCGATTCCTACTTTATCTAAATCAATAAACTATTATAAAAATTGAAATAGTATCCTGTAACTTTTACTGCTAATTATATGGAGTTTGGAAATAACTAAGTTTAAAAAAACATAAATATATGAAATAAAGTTATTTATTTTTAATACTTTAGAAAAAATGTAAGAGTAATAAGTGTGTTTGTTTTTAATAATTTAAGTACTACCAAAATATCAAGATTAAGAGCTCAAG
>Ga0123342_1009284_pt1 | contig 11859 bp, 5 predicted proteins | sample Turbeawhitnodule_FD_89960 | JGI IMG/M metagenome (GOLD analysis project Ga0123342, IMG submission 89960) | Root nodule microbial communities of legume samples collected from Mexico - Turtle bean Mexico white nodule | ecosystem: Host-associated > Plants > Roots > Nodule | place: Mexico: Nepantla... | reverse complement strand
TGGCAGAGGCACGCGACAACGGCGGCGGCGGAAGCGGTGGCAGAGCAGTGACAGACCAGCGAAGAGCAAATATGAAGGAGCAATTCCAATGGAACAGTAACCTAAAATGCCAATGCGCCAACGAAAACTAGTAAGGAACGAAAATGCCAATGCCAACGAAAACTAGTTGGGAACGAAAATGCCAATGCCAATGAAGAGATTCGCGAAACTTACAATGGCAAAAAGGAACGAAGATGCAGAGAAGACGCGAGCGCAAGAACAGTGAAAACGAAGGCCAGAATGGAGAAGAAAGTGAAAGTGTGAAACTGGAGTGGCGCGCTTCAAATTTTTAGGGTAAAAAACATTTACAAGTGCGGTTGTAAAGTAAAATCGCACTTGTAAATCAATGCCCAATGATTTACAAGTGCGGTTTTTCATATAACTGCATTTGTAAATCATTGGCATTGATTTACAAGTGCGGTTTTTCATATAACTGCATTTGTAAATCAAATTAATTTCAAAAATTCCACCGCGTTTTTTACAAATGCGTTTAAGCGCAAATCCACACTTAATAAGAAGTATTCTTTTAATCTTTTTGCACTAGTGATTTGAAATTTGTATTTTATATTTATTTATTTTTCCTCTTAGTGTACCATTTGTTTATCTTCCAAGCCATAAAATTTTGTACTTGTATTCAATTCCTTTTATAAACATTTGCTAGCTAAGCATATAAAATGTTTGAAATCTTCAATAGGTATTTATTAAGTTTATTGTAAATTGCAAAACATAATTGTGATTATATATTAACTTCAAAATTAAATTACATCTAAACATACTAATATATTTGAAGTTATATTATACATTTGTTGAATTTATCTTATTATATTATATAACACTTATTGTATTAAAATATATATATTTATTCAATTCAATAATAAAATAATCAATGGACATACTAAGTTCTCCAAATATACACTGCATATGTATGTATTGATTTTCTCTAACTTGTACACTCAACTTAATATATACTGCATATATTTATTGATTTTCTCTAACTTGCACACTTAACTTAATAATAAACGATTATTCAACTCTCACCATAAAAATGTGTTTATACCATTTTCTAAACCCTATTCCAACTAAGTATATTCTCATTTTTTAGATTTATCTTAGATAATTTATAAATATATATATATATATATATATATATATATATATATATTAATTTTACTATTAAAATGTTACGTTAGCATATGAACGTTTAAAATATACATTAAATATTTATTAAATTTCTTGTGACTTGTATAGACAACTCTTCATATTTATAACTAACAAAGATTTCAAATGTATCCATTACATGGGTAATACAATAATTTATCTTTTTAAACACTTTGTATTTATTGAAATTTTTGTAAGGTACCAAATAACTTAATGTATGTATGACTAGTTAACGTTTAATGCATATAAATTATGTTTATATTTATATGGTTTAGGGTTTAGGATTTGGGGTATTTATTTATTTTTCTCCTAGTGTATGATTAGTTCATGTTCTAAGCCATCAAAATGTATAGTTGCATTCAATTCCTTAAATAAATCATTATCAAAAATTTAAAATGTTTGAAATTTTCGATAAGTATTTAATAAATTTATTGTAAATTGCATATGTCATCTTAGTGTATAAAAGACTAACTAACACTAAGTTCATAAAAATAATTATATTTATATTAACTTTCAAATTAAATTTCATAGAAGCATACTAAGATATTTGAAATTTATATTAAATATTTGTTAAGTTTCTCTTATTGTATCATTAGGTATCATATTAAGTTCTTCAAATATACATTGCTTATGTATTTACTGATTTTCTCATAACTTACCCACTCAACTCAATACATAAACAAATATTTAACGGTTAGGACATGGAAATGTATTTATACTATTTTTTAAATCTTATTCCAACTAAGCATATTCTTTGAAATATATCTTAGGTATTTATTTAGTTTATCTTATTGTATTATTATTTAACACTCAATATATATATATATGTACACATATATGGGTATATGTTAATTTCACTATTAAAGTCTTTCGTAAGCAAATTGAATTATCAAAATGTACATTAAATACTTATTGAGTTTATTGCGACTTACATAGACAACTCAATGTATGTATGACTAATAAATATTTAGAACATCTTCATTGAAGGGGCCATACAATAATTTATCTTATTGTATGTTTGATATTTATTTAGTATCTTCTAAGATGTACCAAACAACTCAATGTGAGTTTGACTAACTAATGGTTTATGCATAAAAAATCATGTTTAAATTTATATACTAATCAAATTCTAACAAATATAATGAGATTTTTGAAATTTATATGTAGCATGATTAGTTAATGTTCCAAGCCATAAATTTTTTTACTTATGATCAATTCCATAAATAATTTTTTCCTAAGCATATAAAATGTTTGAAATCCTTAGGAGTATTTATTAAGTTTATTGTAAGTTGCATTGTCATCTTAGTGTATAGGAGACTAATTAACACTTTACAAAAATAATTGTGCTTACTAACTTTCAAATTAAATTACATTTAAGAATACTAATATATTTGAAATTTATATTAAACATTTGTTGAGTTTGTCTCATTATATGATTAGGTAACACTTATTGTATTAAAATATTTACATATTTATTCAATTCATTCATAAATTATTTCCTTAACATATTAGTTACTTGAAATATATATTATGTATGTATTTATTGATTTTCTTGTAACTTGCAACTCAATTCAATACATAAAGGAATAACATCTGATCCAATACTCAAGACTTAAATTCACACACAAATCTAAGAGAAAGGATCACGATAAGTTTAAACATCTAATACCATGTGACTACAAGTAGTCACGGTATGTATGAATTTCCTCATTAATTTTTCATCACCTGGTACCTTAGTGTGTGTGACTTTCATCATTAGTTGAGCTAGATGATATATTAAACATAGGCTTTTCATACTTAACATATCATCAAACTCCCAAATTTATAACATCAAATTCATACAATATTCATCATTTACATATAATTCATATCATTGAATCACGTAACATTCAAGAACCTTTTCAATGTAAAAAAACAACACTTAACTACCAAACTATCAAAATCAAATATTTTTGCATGTTGACACAACATATAATCAAACAATTTCATCAAATAACATCCATACAAGATAATTTAAAACTTGGAACCACATCCCCTCCATATCCAAATCTTTTAGTCTATGGTACTATTGAAAGTTAAAGTTGGCTTCCCTTACTTGAAATTCCTTATTCCAATGGAAATTCCAGCTTATTGAAATCACTCTAAAATTTGGAGATCTAAAACAAGTTATCCAAATATCACCAAATATCAATATATGTTTAAAGGGGGTTTTCGAAAACTTTTTCAGCTAGAACAAAATCCTTTGTATGAAACTCAATCAGAAATTCAGTTAGCCAAGATATAAAGCACAAAACAGCAAAGAACCAGAAAAACAATCGGTTGTTTCTTCGAAACAATCGGTTGTTTATACTAGTAAAGCAATAACAACTGAATTTAAATGAGTTTAAGTGAAGAAAGAGACACACAAACAGTTTATATTGGTTCACTCTTAAACCAAGAGTTTCATCCAGTCCCCAGAAGCCACTGGGTAATCCACTAAGCAATCAATACAGATTACACACAAAAACCACCAAAGAAGTGACCTTGAACCCTTCAAGAAACACACTTCCTTTGGCATAGCACACACCAAAAATGTTGATCTTGACAACCTCAAGAGCACACAACACTCCTTGGCTAAAACACCAGAAATTACAAAGTATTCAAAACGAATTACACTTGTTTACAGAACAAACTGAAATCAATACAGATGTAATCATATTCCACTCTCTCTTGAGAAAACCAAAGCTGAAAAGTGAATGTTCAAAAACTCGAAAGCAATCTCTCACAATTGAAAAACTCAAATTTGTTTTTCTTGTTTGTTATAAAACATAAACAAACTATTTATAGCTTTCAAATATCGGTCAAAGCATTTAATACAGGAGCGTATTAAGTTGAAAATCATTTAAAGCATACTCATCTAACAAAACAGAATTTTGTTAGGATTTTCAAACAAACAATCTATTGAAATCACGAAACAATCGATTGTTTTGGTTTGACAGCAAGTCAACCAACCAAAACAGTTTTTAACCTTTACAAAAACACCTAAGAGTAAAACAATCGGTTGTTTCGACAAAACAACAAGTTGTTTTTCACTTAGTTTTGAAAAACACTTTAATCTTAAAAGATTTTAAAAACACTTTAGTTTTAGATTCAACAAAGAGTGGATTACACAAATAAACTACCCAGATCATATCCTAAACACAGTAGCAACTTCAGCCTTGCATCAAACACTTGAATTTGGATTCTTCAAAGCCTTTGATCACTATTGATCAACAAACTAGTCCCACTAAGATTGATTACCAAATCATAAGAAAAAAAAAAGAAATTATTTTGTTTAAATTTTTTATCGAATAAGAATAATCTCTGACTTCTCATCTACTACAGGGTATGATCAGATTTTGAAGTAGATGAGATATGATGGAGAAAATAAAGAAAAAAAGGGAGGATAGAGATATAAAGAAAGAGAGTAGATAAGAGATAAGAGAAAAATGGGTGGGGCGATGACGCTCCTTTTACGGCGGTTACACTATTTATTTTAATTTTATAAACAAAATTAATTATTACACTATTTTTAATACTTTTTATATTATTTTTTTTAATTTGTTACACAATTAAAAATTGTACCGGTATGGGCGAGACCGACCCATAACCTCCCTGTCTGAGACCTGGTCAACCTGACCGAAACCAAAGGAAGACTTGGCCGAGAGTCTGAGACCCTAGAAGACTTGGCCGAGAGGCCGAGACCGAGAGTCTGAGACCATAGAAGACTTGGCCGAGAGACGACCGAGAGGCCGAGACCTTAGGAGACTCGGCCGAGACGACCGGGAGGCACTGGAACATGGTCGATGGCCGACCCATGCCATGATGGTTTGGCCGACGACCTAACCCTATTACAACTAACGCTCAAACCAAGATCAGTGAAGTTAATCCATCATCAAGAATCAGGTAATGCAACCCTAAGCGGTATCCACCTCGATAAACGGGCCCAACAAGGTAGGCCCATTAGAATAATATAAATAGCACGCATTCCAAAGAGTAAGGTATGTCATTTATTACTGTTCACCTACCTGAGAGCTAACCACCCGCTTTACTGACTTGAGCGTCGGAATGCCTTCGCAGGTACCCCCACCATCTGGTGATTCGCCTGACGACCGAGTGCCGAGTACCGAAGGATAAGCAAGAAGACGAGAAGAATCACAGTTCATCACCCAGTCACCTGCCCGACCAAAGGAAGGAGAAGAAGACTTCAATAGTTTTTCTAGGTCCCATCTCCCTAGCAGGAACAAAAATTAAAAGGGATTCAATATTACAAATTAAAATAACAAATTTTTCATTACATGTGAAACTTGAATATAATAAAGTTCATAGAAATAAAATCAATATAAAATTCATATTTAAATTTGAACTCTACCTAGGTTACTTCATTTAAATAAAATAACTTATTCAAATAAAAAAAATTATATACAAACTTTTAAAAATAAATAAAAATATATAAAAATTTAATTGTTTAAAAATACCTAAAAAGTTATACTTACACAATAATATATTTATGTTTATAAACATAAATTTCATTTATATAATAAAATTTACATAGTTATATTTTTATCTTATTTTTTATTTATTAACTAGTTCATTAAAAATTTATATTTTAATAAATTAACTTAATAGATCGAAATTTAAAAGTTAAAATTTTATATATTATTAGTTTTTTTTATAAAAACTTTCATATTAGGTATTATTATGAAACTTGACATCTTAACTAACATCTCAAATAAAAACAATCATATGCCACCACATACAAAAATTATTATTAACAATTAGTTTATTAGTTAAAATATAGTTTATTAACTAAAAAGTAGCCACTGTTTGTTTGTCAAACAAATCTTAACTACTATTTATGATTGTCAAATAAATCTTAAATACAATTTATGAGTAGTTTCGGGAAATCTTCGTTCAACCATTAATGATTTTGTAAGAATTATATGAAAACTTGTATAAAAGGTTCCTTTGTGCCTTATTAAAACACTGTGACATAAACTTGAACACATAGATCTGTAAGTGTAGTCAGATCTTGAAAAGTGAGAGTCTCATAAAATTGTTTTGTGAAACTATCTCGAAATACTTATTACATCTTATTTTCACCTTTTTATTCAAATTAAGTTAATTATTTTGAAAGAAATATAATTATAGGGATGTTTGTAAAATCAGATCAACCCCAACAATTCTTTAGTTCAAAATTGAATTTTAATAATAATTTTGTTTAATCAGGTACTAGATGTTTGAAGATAGATTGAGAAGTTTTGCATCCAAGATGCAGGAAGTGAGACCAAAAGTGAAATTGAAGTCCATTTCCAACCATGAAAGATCAAAAGTCCCAAAGATGCAACAACAAAACTCAATAGCCCACAAAGATGCAACAACTAAACTCACATACCTTAGTTAAGGTGGTGTGAGTAATATAAAAAGGTTTTATAGTATACCTCAAAGTACAATAATATTAAACATGAAATAGAAGATAATTATGTAATTATTTGTTGAGAGGTTGTATGATGTTACATGGCATATTATTTTCTTATATTAACTAACCTTTTCCATACCAGGATAAAGGAAAATTAATGTAAGATGTATTAATTTTGTGTAATATGTTTGAAATTCATGAATAATGTGAATATTAATGTCAATTATATCATGTTAATTTCTCTTTTTTCTAAAATCAAATTCTACTAACAAGCACACAGTAAGACTGATCTTTATTGTTTTGCATAATGACAATGTAAGATGTGAAAGAAAAATATAGTATAATAAGAAAACACATTTCAGTTAAATAAGAAGATAAAATTAGAAAAGGACAATGTAAAAAAAAATAATACAAAAAAAAGTATCCTTAATTAAATATATAGTTTTTTAGCTACACATTAAAATATCCTAAATTAGATTAAGTACATTTTAAATTACTTACTATACTTTAAATAAAGTTTTCAATCCTCAAAGATGAAATAGATCACTTTTATAAAGGACGCCAAGAGTGTGATTTCACAAAAAGGAAACAATCTCTTTTGAAACATTAACATGTTATTTATAATTATATGACATTTTGTATTAGAACTGCTTTAGATGTGATAAAAAGCCTAAAGGTAGAAATTTTATGACTAGATATATTTTAAAAAAACATCTAAGTTAGACGAATGTTGTTTTATAATTTAAAGATACATAGTATATGCTTGTATAATAATATTAAAAATTTCTCTATTTTAATATAACGGGAGTTTGGATAAGGCTTCTTGATATGTTAGTATTTTGTTTTATTTGTGTATTTTTATGTTTATAATTGAATTACCTCTATTTTTTTAACAAAAATTATTGTTGTTTATGTTGTTAGAGAGGCATTGGCACACGTAACTGATTCCTCCAAATCGAACAAAAGTCGGTCATAAAAAAAACCTCATTTCTAAGGTGATTAATTAGGCATAGCGTGTAAGAATTAACTTGGTAAGTTATATAAAAACCTGACGCACCTACATAAATCCACAATTGAGAGCAAAACAAGGATAGACATTTAATAGCAGTTAATACTCCAACCATCATATATCGAATCCTAACTTGAGTGTTAGAGTATCTTTTGCAGGTACCCCCACTGCTAATCAAGATCGAGGATCGTAGTCGAAGACCAAAACCATCAACAATTGATTGAGGAGACGACCCCTTACCAATGTGTGTAAGAACACTTGATGACCACTCACTAGTGCAAAAAGAAGAAAAGGATACTCTTTATTTAGTGTGGCTTTTGCGCTACCCGCTTTCGTAAAAAACGCGGTGGCATTTTTGAAATTGTTTTGATTTATGAATGCGGCTATTTGTATAGCCGCACTTGTAAATCAAAACACTTGATTTACGAATGCGGCTATTTGTATAGTCGCACTTGTAAATCAAAATATTTTGATTTACGAATGTGGTTTTATCTTTAGCCGCATTCGTAAATCCTTTTTTACCCTAAATTTTGAAGCGCGCCACACACAATTTCATACTTTCTTTCTCGTCTTTGCTTTCGTTTTGCGTTTGCGCTCTGAGTTCATCTCCTTCTGCCTCGTCTACATTCCATTTGTGCCAATGTAAGTTTCTTGAGCTCTCTTTCTTCCTCTTCATCTTCACAAATATATGAATAGATGTTTTCGTTTTTCCTATATATGTTGCTCGTGCCACTCTTCATGTATAAATTTTTTCGTTTTTCTTACACTGTTTGGTTTCTTGCATTGCTCATTACTCTTTCATTGCCTTCGTGGGTTCTTGTGGGTTTTTTGGTTTGCTCCGTCGCTGCTTCCCTGTCCACTGCCGCTGCCGCTTCCGCTGTCGTTGCTGGCGCTCCCGTGCCACTCTTCATTAACGTTGCCTTCACACAAGATTGTCGGTGTTTTTAAATTTTTTTTAATGTTTTGGCATATACAAGTGCGACTATAAGAAATAACCGCACTTATAAATGGTATTTTCAAGTGTGGCTATATAGCCGCACTCTTATCTCTTCGATTTACAAGTGCGCGTTGATCAAATGCGGCTATACAGTCGCCCTTATAAATTTAAAATAGTCGCATTCGTTTCGTCTTTGTGCACTAGTGACTATGGGACTGAGAAGGACAATAAGTTTTATGGTAACTACAAGAAATATTACAATCGATTCAAGAGTAAACGTAAATGACCCAATGGTCATCCTCTTGACCCTTCAAAGGGAGATGACCAACATGAAATGACGAATGAGGAGGAAATTCGGATAGTTAAGCAGGAGAACGAGGAGATGAAGAAGAAGCTAGTTGAACACCACCCCGTAATGTATCTAACCATAACTCAAAAACCATTACTGGATTTTTTCCTTCAGTGATGTACAAAATGGTAAAAGACGAAGGTGAATCCATGCTCACCACATCACCCCACACATCTGGGACGATTGGAGGATCACGTCGCTACCCCTTTGTCGATGGGGGTGATGGAAGAACAACTACCAACAACTTGGAAAGGACTGAGTATACACTGATATTGCGGGACAATCGACCCTGATGAACACATCGATGTTTATACGATGTAAATGAATTTCTACCCATCGATGTGGACATTTTAAATCCATAAAGACAAATACAAAAATAATTTGAATGCAATTCACTTTTCAAGATTAAAATATTAAAAGGATTCTTTTTATGTGGCGAATTGTTTTCACATTTATGGAACCTTATCCTTCTTAGTTTTACACTTTCTAAGAAAATTAAAGCTTAATAGTTAAAAGTTTAAGTAAGTTTCTTTGAGCCTATCACCATAATTGTTTAACCTTAAACCCTAAACCCTAAACCTTGAATCAAAAACCATAAATACATGATACAGCCTCAGTAAAGCCTCAGCAGAAGAAGAACCAAGCATGAATCAGAATATCAGTTGTTCTTCCTTCTAGTCTTTTCACAAGACAAGTTTATGTAAAATAAATTGGGCTCACTTTAGGGATGTCAAATAGAAAAATAAGCTAGAGTATGGTGTGCTTAGTAATTTGAGTAGGGATACTTAGTAATTTAGGCGTGTGTCAGGCCCACCTTTCATGACATGTGCACCTAGGTTTAGGGTTTCTTCGACCTACCTTCTAGAAAGTTTCTCACAAATGACAATCCTACCCCACATCTTTCTCTTTTCTGCCCTCCCTATAATAATTAATGGCTTAAACAATAGGGGTGAATTTTTTATCAAAGATTTTCGCAAAGATTGAAATTGTTTGCAGAATTCACAGATAAAGCAATCAAGGAAAGCAATCAAACAATGATTAAGAAATTGTTTGCAGAATTTCAATCAGTTGAAACTTCGTTTTAACCGGTTGTTTATAGCAGCAACAAAAGCAGAATTAAAACAAATAGTTATAAAGAGTGAGAGAGAAAAAGATTTAATCAGCCAATTTTATAGTGGTTTACTCAACCTTGAGCTACATCCAGTTCCCAGAATAACCACTGGGTTCCACTAGTAATCACTCACAGATTACAACATACACAACCACAAAGAGGTGATCTTGAAACCACAAGAACCACTCACCTTCTTTGCAAACATACACCTCTAGTCAGAACAACCTTTGACTTTACAGGATTTCACACACACTTACAAGTTTATGAGAGATCAAATACAAGAATCATGAAAGGAACAAATTACACCTGAGTTTACAGGAATCAGAAAGCTCCTATGATCATACCTTGAACTAGTGCACAACTAAACAACAATCTTACAAAACTTTTGAAAACTTCTTTCAAATCAATCTCAATCAAACTCTGTTTGATATAAAACTTCTATATTTTGTTTTGAAAGAAAGGTTATATTTATAGCACACAAAACTAGTCATTCAAGGCAACATTTATTAGCCAAAACAGTTTTGATTCACATCCTAAACAGATTAACAAGTTTTCAAAAAGCTGTTATGAAATGTCACGATCAACCGATTGAAAAGACGTTTTAACCGGTTGAATTGGTAGTTACTTAACCAAGTCAAAAATAGTTTTAAAACCTTTAAACAAGCCAAGTGACAAACAACCGATTATTTCGATAATTCAACCGGTTGTTTTTCTCTTTGCTTAGAAAAACAATTTTCTTATAAAATACATATTTGAGCAAGCTTGTCCAAGGAACTAGGAAAGATCTTACAAAGATTCTAAACACCATATACTAAACCTAAACCAAAGAGCAGCACAGTTTCAAGCTTCATCGTGGATTTGAAACATCAAAGCTCCCATGATCAACACTCCCCTCATTTTGCTCTCCAAGTCACTCCTCCCTATATAAAGAGTGCCTTCCCCTATGTAATGACACACAATGAAATTGAATATAAAAGAAACTTTGTTAGAGTGTTTTAGTGATTCTTGAGTGCTCTTTGAATTTAGATCTTATCTTGATTGTATTGCACTTCAAGTGGCGGCTCTGCACCACTCATCTTGAAATCCTCTCACCTTCCAAGTGGCATGAATCATCCTCTCCAATCCATAAGCTTCCTTCACTTTTTCTCTTTTCTTTCCATTCATTTGCGCCTTCCTTTTTCATTCGTGTTCTTTAATTCCTCCTTTACTTTCGGACATCATCTTATCATAACTATCTTATTTTGTTCTTAAATTCCCCACCTCATCATCATCACTTTATAATTTGTTTTTCTATTTTCCCTTTAGAAGTGCACCTTCACACTTACTTAACCACTTGGTTAAGTTTGTGTCCAATGGGAATCTTCTTTGGGTTTCTCACCATATTTTGCCTAAAAATAAAAACTCATAAAAAGTGCCACCATAAAATGTCCAATCTTAAAATCAACTTAGATAATGACTCCTCCAAATTCTGATGTTAGGAAAAAATGCAGATACCAACATAATTATGGGGACAGGATCGAAACACTGTCTTGAAACCTTTGTCTTGAATCACTTTAATTTTTTTTCAACAAAAAATGAATAAAATTAAAAGGAGTACTTTATGAGTATTTCAACCCTTATACAAAAGATAAAATCATTGCAAAAAAAAAGTATATCAAGCCTTCAAATGATAAGGTCCAGAAAACTACATAAAATTGAGTTTAATGGGACATTTTGGGGTTGCTAAAACTTTGGATGTGTTGCATGAACATTTCTTTTGGCCTCATATGCATAAACATGTTCATAGTTTGTGTGATAAATGCATAGCTTGCCGCAAAGC
>Ga0123342_1009283_pt1 | contig 11859 bp, 10 predicted proteins | sample Turbeawhitnodule_FD_89960 | JGI IMG/M metagenome (GOLD analysis project Ga0123342, IMG submission 89960) | Root nodule microbial communities of legume samples collected from Mexico - Turtle bean Mexico white nodule | ecosystem: Host-associated > Plants > Roots > Nodule | place: Mexico: Nepantla... | reverse complement strand
TGTTTCTTGAGGGGATCAAGGTCACTTCTTTGGTGGTGTGTGTATGTAATCTGGATTTGATTACCTAGTGGATTCCCCAGTGGTTTCTGGGAAACTGGATGTAGCTCTTGGTTTAAGAGTGAATCGGTATAAACTGTTTGTGCATCTCTCTCTTTTTTAAACTCTTTAATTTCAGTTGTTGTTATTTTTACTGGTATAAACAACTGATTGTTTTTCTGGTGTTTTATTGTTTTGAGCTTTGTTCTTGGCAAACTGAATTCCTAAATCTGGTTTCTTGCAAAGAATTTCATTTTATCTTGAAAAGTTTGCGAAAACCCCCTTTTAAACCATTCAGCCCCCCTAGTTTAAAGCCATACATTCTAACATCGCTTACTTTCTTTGACTCTGAATACTAAGTAGTTTGTCGAATATCAAGTTATGACTAGGTGTTTTTTGCTTTCATCAAAAGGTTAGTCATGTCTTTCCTTCAAGTTCTACATCATCTGAGAGAACCCATACCAACCCTAGTGAGGTTAGGGGGGATGTTGTTGGTTTTAGTCGAGCGATCGACCGTGCTAGGTGACTGTCTCATTATCCTGGGTACAAGTGGGTTGGCCCTCGTGTGACTGATTCAATTACTAATTTTTGGGGTTCATCCTTCATAGATGATTTTATCTCTAGGGTCTCCATGCTAAAACCCGACGCTCCTCAAGATGTGATTGTAGTCGATAGTTGTAGTTCATCTGAGTGTGTTTGTCAAGGTGAAGAAAATGGTCCCCAAGACTTCTTTTATGTGTATACCTATGTTTTTACACACCTGCATGTTACCCTTCCTTTTGATGAGTTCACGATGTGATTCCTTAGGATTCTCAACATAACGCCTACCCAACTTCATCCTAACTCTTGGGCGGCCATGCAAGCCTTTAGATTCATTTGCAACTTGTTTCAGTTGAGGTTGCCCCCTTAATCTTTTTTGTTTTGTTACAATTCTTATTTGGCTCATCCCATTGGTCGGCTTTCGTTGTCAAGCCGTTTGGGTAGCATTCTTTTTGCTCCCTACACTTCACCATATAAATTTTTTAAGGGTAGATATTTTAAAACTTTTGTTGAGCCGAACGATAAACTGTTTCGCTTCCATTAGACTCGGTCTCCCACTCGTTACAAATCTTGGTTGAGGTCGTCCATGACTCAACAAGCTAAAGATATTTTTCATGTCTTTTGATCAACTTCTGAATAGGTTTCCTGCTCGAAGGATTCTTGTTGTGTACCAATCGCCCCACCATTGGGTGGATTTGTCTGGTATGTAGAATTTAAACTGTTTTTGTATTTTCCTAAGTTTGTTGATCATGCTTAATTTTATGTTTGTTTGTAGGCATAATGGTTAAAACTGATCCTGGTGCGACTAATATGATGAAACAACTTTGTTGGAAAGCAATCATACATCATAAAGGCTTGTTGGAGGTAGTTCGTGGGGGTTCGTCCACCCCCATCATAGATTTGTTTCCTCCTTCAAGCAGTGATGAGCGGCCGAGGAAGTCGAAGAAAATGGGGAGACCCAAGCGATCTCCTCGTCGGCCCCTCAGTCCTCATTGGAGGTATGCTCGGGGTTGTCGTACCTGTTGGGAAACCGAATTCAGATTACTTGGGGTGTTCAAGTTGCAGTTACCCCTGATGAAGAAGAGGGCATCATCTTGGATCCGATTGAGGACATGGTGTCGGTCGTTATTGAGATGATGAGTCGATCTCTTGTTATATCCCGAGCGATTAGGATCAAAGTGCAAAGGAATTTTGTTGCCGCTACGGAGAAGTTAAAGGCGAAGCTAGCCGAGTCATCAACTAGTCTCCTTAAATGACACTGGTGAGGAGGAAGAGGGAGATGACAAAATTGAAGAGGTGTTCGACCCTCTTTATAGTAACTTTATTGTTTTTATAGAATCCTTTGGACCCGGGATGTAGGCTGCTTGTGCTTTTACCTTGAGTTTTTCTTGTTTTCTCTTTTCTTTTTTATTTGATTGTCGACAACATAGTTGCATTTTGAATGCTTACTTTATTTTACTCACGTTTTAATTGTAAGAGATTTATTTTCTGATCGAAGGTCTTGAACTCTGACCGCTTAAATTTACTATACTTGCGTGTTTATTTGCTTAATGTTTGAATTCTGACCGAACCTATATTATTTTAACGATCCGAACACATGAAATAGTTTATAACCTTTTCGATAGGTTGCTAGAAGGGATTTTCGTTTGAAACAAAGCTTCCTTACCCAAGCTAACATTTTAGTTTATCACTATTCAAGAGGGATTGCCACACTGGGGCAAAGCTTCTTTAGCGGAAGTGTATAATTTTAGGACACTGGGAGGGATTTTAGTTTTGAGAAAAAACTTCCTTAATTGTGCCGATGCATTATTTGTATGTTCGAGAGGGACTGCTAGTTTTTAAGCGAGTTGCCTCAATCGAATGGTTGAGTGTGGTGTGTGTCTTCCCCAACCACTTTGCACTAAAGTGTGATTTACTTGCAAAAAGCCAGTTTACACATGTTAAAAAATGGAAATTTTACATGATTGTGATAAATACAAGAAAAGAAAACAACACATATGTCACTAGTGTAGAAAGGCAAAACGAGAGCAGCTATTTTACATTTATAAGAATGGCTATATATCCGCACTTGATTAGCACGCATTCTTAAATCGAAGATTTACAAGTGCGGCTATTTAGCCGCATTCGTAAATGCGATTTATAATTGCGGCAATCTTATTTAAATTTTTTTTAATTAAAACCCTAAATCCTATGGCAGTAATAGTGGTGGCAGCTGCAACAATGAAGCAAATACGACATAGCAAAAACCCAAACAACAGGCAATGAAGCAGTGGTGACCTTCGTCAATACAAGAAAACAAATAAATAAGAGAAACAAAAAAATATATATAAACCAATGGTGAAGACGAAAGAGAACTCGAAACGAACTTACAATGGCACAAAGAAGACAATGAAGGCTCATAGAAAACGAGAGGAAACACGAGAGCAGAAACAAAAGAGAAAATGAAGCGTCAGAGAACCCTTCGCCAATGCAAGAAAATAAACAAAATAAGTGAAACAAATTTTTTTTATAAACCATTGGTGAAGAAAGAGAGCGAATCTAAACGAACTTACAATGGTACGTGAACGCATTGAAACTCGCAGAAGAAGAGAGGAACACTAGAGCAGAAACAAAGAGAAAACGCGAAGCCAAAAAGAAAGAAAGTATGAAAGCGTAAGTGGCGCGGTTCAAAATTAGGGTAAAAAATGATTTAAGAATGCGGCTATTACAAATAGCCGCATTCTTAAATCATGCATTTTGGTTTACGAATGCGGCTATTTAAATAGCCGCATTCGTTAATCATGCGCTTTGATTTAAGAATGCGGCTATTATAAATAGCCGCATTAGTAAATGAAATTAATTTCAAAAATGTCACCGCATTTTGAATAACAGCGGCTAACCCTAAAACCGCATTAAATAAATAGTCGTTGTTTATAAAATTTGTGCTAGTGTGTGTTGAGTTAATCGACAAATAAATACCCATCAGACAATCTCATGAAATGAGAGTCTATATGTTTTGATCATGACAAACACTATAAGGTGTGTTGTGATATAACAACACACATCCATGTGCAGAATAGATCAGACAAAAACAAATATAAGTATTTCCTTTACTTTAAGTCTTCTCCTTCCTCTTGTGTCTCTATCTAATCAATTTAATATTCCCATTGTTTGTGATCCTTTTGTTGTTCCTAATGCACCCAAAGATTCACCACCTCCATCACCTCTTCAATTGTACAGTCGTCAAACTTCCCATTGTTCACCAGATGACTCTTTTCTAGTGCCAACACCTCCACCCCCTCTGACTCTAATAGTTGAACCTGATATTCCCATTGTCATTCGTAAAGGTATATGTTATATTTGTAATCCCTCTCCACATTATACTATAATTTGAGTTATCGTAGACTATCTCAACCTTTTATACATGTCTTTCATTTATTTCTTTTGTATTGATTCCAAAATTTGTAAGTGATGCTGTAGCCCATCCTGGTTGGCGTCAGACCATTCTTGATGAAATGAGTGCACTTCAAAATAATGAAACACGGGAACTCATTCCTCTACCTTCTAGGAAATGTGTTGGCTACAGGTGAATATTTTCTATCAAAGTTGGTCCTAATGGTACTATTGGTTGTTTCGAAGCTCGCCTTGTGGTCAAGGGTTACACCCAAAACAAATTTATACTATAGTGATACTTTTTCTTCGGTAGAAAAGATGAATTTTGTTCACTTATTCATAGCCATGACTACTCTTCAACGATGGCTCTTTATCAACTGGATGATAAAAATGTCTTTCTTAATGGGAACTAGAAAGAAGAAATTTATATGGAGTAACCTCCCGACTGTGTTGCTTAGGGGGAGTCTTCTAGATTGGCATGTCATCTCCGCAAATCCTTATATGGTCTCAAGCAGTCTCATAAGGATGGATTTGAAAAAATTTAGCAATGTGGTTAAAAAAATTTGGTATAACTCGCAGTGAAGCAGATCATTTAGTTTTTACCGTCACTCGAGTGTTGGGTGCATCTATCTCATAGTATATGTTGATGACATTTTTCTTACAGGCAGTGATCACCATGACATCTCACATGTAAATCAACACCTTTGTCAACACTTTCAGACTAAAGATCTTGGCAAACTTAGATATTTCTTGGGGATTGAGGTAGCACAATCCAATACTGATATTACTATCTCTAAAAAAAAAAAATATGCATTGAATATTTTGGAGGAAACTAGGTTGATGAATTCGAAATCTGTTGATACACTCATGGATCCCAATGTGAAACCAATCAGAGGGAGCCTCTCTCAAATCTTTAGAATTATAAAAGATTAGTTAGAAAATTAAACCATCTTAAAGTTACTCGTCCTGATATTTCTTTTGCAGTCAGTGTGGAGAGTCAATTTCTTAATTCCGCTATGAAGACCATTGGAAATGCAATCATTCACATACTAAAGAACATTAAAGGCTCTCCTGGAAGATGTTTGTTATATGGCCCAATAACCATACTAAAGTTGTCTGTTATTCAAATGTTGATTGAGCAGGATCTTCATATGATAGAATATCAACTTTCAGATACTGTGTCTCCATTGGTGATAACTGGATCTGTTGGAAGAGCAATAAACAAAGTGTTGTGGCGAGATCTAGTGCGGAATCATAATATATAGTTATGGCCTTAGCTACTTTCAGCTTAATTCGCGTAAACACTTACTTAAAGAATTGCAATTTGGAGAGGTTACTCAAATGACACTTATATGTGATAATCAAGATACTCTTCATATTAGCTAAAATCCAATTTTTCATAAAAGGACCAAGCATATTGAGATTGATTGTCATTTTATTCGAGAAAAGATTGTATCAAGGGATATCAAGAGTGAGTTTGTTAATTCAAATGATCAATTAACAGTGTTTTTTGATCGACAAAGAATTAAATAAATTAAATGGAACACTTCAGGGGTGTCCCAACCCTTATACAAATCCACTAAAAATCTAGCCTAATGAGAATATAACAATAAAGTACAAGCCTGAAAAAAATTGCATGTTAAAACCCTTTATAACCAACTAACAAAGCCTAAGCTTCTAACCGAGACTTGGAAATATATCAAATCTCAAAAAACAGGATCTCAGACACTCTTTCTCAACGCAACAACATGATAGTCAACCCTACATCTCCAAAACATACTAAAAAACAGAATTGTAAACTGTTATGTACAGGAACACTTGCTTTGGTCCAACAGAACATGCTCACCAAGAGTGCTTCTAATATAACTATAAATATTGTCATATACGACAACTTCTTCTATTTCTTCAATGACAACATCCAATCTAGGTATAAGACCAAGATTTGCCCTAGCTTTGATCCTCCATCCAGCCCACCAAACCCAAGGAGTTTGCATGTTCAATTCTTCACGCACCTTGACACCTTTGGTCCATCACCTATACTGCCCAATTCTGCTAAATGATGATCTCTCCCTACCTCAAGACCACCACCTACAGAAATTGCCACTTCCCCTGCACAAAAGCATTCTACCATCATGCAAACTGCACCAAACCTCTTCTCGCCTTCTGTAGCAAAAAAACCCTGTTTTAGACCCTGCTTCAGCTGCTACCATCCCCTGGTGTACTCAACACCACTCCAGCAACACCACCCTGCTGCTACCATCCCTAGTGTACTCAACACTACTCCAGCAACACCACCCTGCTGCCACACTCCAAACATCCATACCCAAACTTCACTTTGCAAAAAAAAAACCGAGAGATAGTTCAGATTCAGAACCCAAACTTCAATTAGGAAGTATTCTTACTAAATCCTTGCCAGGACTTAGAATTGATTATATTTATAACAAATTGGATACTTACAATTTATATTATATGCACCAGCTTAAGTTAAGTTGTTAGATATATCTATGTAATGAATTTAGTCATATTTTCTGTATGTTTTTCTTTATATAAATATAACCCTATTTTCTTTATATAAACATAACCCTATGTATTAAATACACCTAAGAAAATCTATTCTATTTTTCTTTTTAATAGTATCTAAGTATTTCTTGAGCTTTCGCATTAGAAATATTTGAGAAACGCACGAAACCAAATCTTTTCCCTCTATAGCTTCCTTGCAATCTTCCCCAACAGTGGAAGATTTTCCACATGTCCAATTGACCATAGATTATGGGGAAATGAGAGAAGAAAAAAAATATGTTCTTGTCATTGTTTATGGTTCTAAGCTAGGTTGTTCGATTCTATAACTCTCTAATCTGAATGTAACAATGAAAATCAAAGTTTAAGATTCCTATGTCCATATTTAATAATGTTGAGAATTAACTAATTGATATAGTCGCTTGTATATACTAAGGAATGTAAGTGCCCCTAGTTTTGGTTGATTCCATTCTTATGCTTCTTCTTCTTCACTTGTTAACCTTCAAACCGCTTTTTTGAAAGCATTCAAATGGTTGATAACAATCCTTCCTCTGGATGACCTAAAGAAACACAAAATTCCAGCATTTACTTAAATGTATTAGATTTGTTTTCCAAATAATTAAATTAAAATTTAAAATGAATATTAAAAATATAGTTTATTAAAATAATAAGAAAATTCATAAATTCAAATTAGAAAAAACAAATCAATAACAAATATGCAAAATAGATAAATAAATTTTCTAAACTTTTTAATAATAAAATACATTTTATTTATTTAATTAATATTAATTATTTAAAATTTTATGTAAAATTTATCAAATAAAAAAATAAAATTTTCATGATTAATATTTTTTTTAAAATTGAAAAAATAAGTCAGAATTCGATTCTCGAAGAATCGAATACTGCAATATCCTTTTGAAAATGAATATCAGAATTCAGTTCCAACTAAATTCTTATAAAAAATGTTATTTGGATAAATATTATAAATAAATATGTTATGTGGAAAACATTTATTGAAAACCATGATAGTTTAGAAAACAAATTCACCAAATTTTGATTATGAACAACAACAAATATGTTGCTTTATAAAAAAAAAATAGGAACTTGCAAATTCTTCCTGCACCATATCACTCAGAACTTGCACCTATCACTTTTTAAAATTTTCAAAATTATCTTCTATTACAAATTTAAAAATTCGAAAGTCAAACAATATAATTCTGGAAAAGAATATTTAAAATGCAAAAATTACCACGAAAATTCAGAACACAAAATTTGAAAATGTATTATGTGTGTTCTAAAAATCCAAAACTAAAAATGTATTTCAAAAAAGTTTTTGAAGTATTTATTTTGTTCATACTCTCCTTTCATTTAGTGTCATTTTCGTGATTTTATAGAAACATTTTTGTAATTTTAATGATAAGTTGTGCAAATTCAAATTGATATGGTGTTGGAAGAATTAGCCGGCAGAATATTGAGATTGATCCTTGAAGTGTTATAAGCAAACAAAAGGAAAGCCCTTTTATAGCTTTTGAGTTTATTAAAGAATTATAAAATAGTACTAGTGGATTATTTAAACAACTTGTCCATCATTAATTAATTTGGAAGGGTAAGATAATATTTTTAATTCATAAGTTATCTTCAATTTATACGTTAGCCCGCTGGAACACATGAATAGAAGAGAATGAATTGATAGATTTTTTTTTTGTTATGGTAAAAGTTTTAAAACAAAAAAAAAAGTTATAGAATGTTTTGAACTCTGATGTCTAAGTTTGGAACGTAATTTGCAACAATCTGATCACATCACCTGACATCTATTGTAGTCGTGAACATATTGTAAGAGAAAGGAGAGTCCTTCCGAGTGTTTATGGAAAGATTCAACAAGGTGTCGCTGAATATCCAGAATCTGAGTCCGGAGGTGGCTATGCACCATATGATCACGACCTTCAAACTAGGACCATTCTCGACAGCCTGTGCAAAAATTCGACTGCCAAATAGATGAGTTACGACAGTGGGCAACGAAGTTCATGCAGTTAGAGGAACTTCGGGAATACTGAAACCAAGTTCGGGTCGACACTGAAGTGGAAAACGGAAAGGAAAAGGAGAAGAGTGGTCGACCTGTGTTGCACAAGAATGACAAGTATAGGGAGGGTCAAGGACCTCATTTCACCGTTCACACCCCTCTAAATGTAGACAAAGAGAAGATTATAGACGAAGCTTTAAATGTCGATCTTATACCAACTCTTCGAAAGGTGTTAAGCCATAAATATGTCGACCCTTCCCTATTAGAATTAGAGGTCCTAAACAAAAGGGGAGGTGAATTGTTTATGAAATATTTTCACAAATATCGAAGGTGGATTGAAAGCCAATGAGAATCAATCAATTAAAAATTTGTTACACTGATTTAAAAATCAGTTTTTCACTTAACAACAGAAAATCAACCGATTATTTTTGCAAAACAATCAGTTGTTTATATCAACAGTTATAAAATTCAAGAAAAAACAAATTTAAAGAGATAAGGGATAGAAAGATCCACATAGGAAATTTATATTGGTTCACTCTTATTCAAAAGTTACATCTATTCCCCAGAAAACCTCTGAGTATTCCACTAAGCAATCAAACACCTTGATTACAGAACACACACCAAAGTGGTGATCTTGAACCCTTCAAGAGCACACACCACATTTGGAAAACACACCACAGATCTCATAGCATCCTATGGATATGCACACCAACAGTTCTTACAAAAATACAATAGTCAAGGGAAAAAAGGAATGATAACACCTAGTATAATCACAGATTGAATAGAAGAAGTACAATGCAATCATATTTCATTTTTAGAAAGAATCCAAAGCTTGAAGCAATCTTGGAAAAACTTGATTTGAAAGTATTCTCGTGAATCATTAACAACCATGAGCGTAAAACAAATTATATATACTCCTATTAGTTGTTAAAAACATTTAATGCAAAAGCAAATCAGTTTTAAAACAAACATAACATATTAAATCAATCCAACTTTGTGTTAAGGATTTTCAAAAATCAACAGATTGAAAACACGAAACAATCGGTTGAATTGGCTTGACAGCAAGGTCAACCAATTTTCAAGTTTTTTCAAATTCTTGTCAAAACACTAAGTGTAAAACAACCGGTAGAAACGACAATTCAACAGGTTGATTTTTCACTTTCTTTAGAAAACATATCTTTTTCAAAAGAACTTGAATCAAGCAACCTTGGATCATATCTATGAGTGGATTTACAAATTCAAACTACACAAAACCCACCCACACAAGCAACAACAAAGTCTTCAAGCAATCTTCTTGAATTTGGAGACATCAAAGCCCATGTTCAACAATCTCCCCCTATTCGATGAAGACAAATCCCTGGTTTGCTTGTGTTGTTCTATTTGAATTTGAAAGCACCTGCAAAACAGAAATTGTTCATGTACCAAATAGCAATAATACCCAAGTTTAAACAGAACCATTGAACCAATTTTCATCATATGATTTCCAGTAAGAAAACCATAAAAATCAATGCGTAAACCAGTAAAAGAGGTGCAGAATCAGAGCGAAATAACAACAATTATAAACCAGATAATAGCAGCAGTTCAACATTGAAAACCCAATAATTGTCCCTCTATTTGTCTTCACAAATAGAGTAAGACAAGGGATAAAATCAGAAAAATAAATTTTTCAATAGGAAAAAACAAGATAAGAAATAAAGCATTTAAAATTCTTCACTCCTTTTTGTCGTATTGAAGCTCAAAGAGCTGATTTTGAACAACTTCAATTTGTTCCTCAAGGTTCTGAAATCTTGCCACACATAACTCATGATGACTTCTTTGTTCATCTGCAAAGTTGTCCATCCTGCTTAACATCAATCTCTCAAATGGTGACATAGATGTGATGCGTTCTCCCATGTTTCCAGCAGGACCAGTATCATAAGCACCACCAGGACCAGCATTGCCTTCTTCAGCATGGTATCCAGTAGCAGCAGGTTCTCCTTCATCATCTTCAGCATGAATGCCACTTAAGGAACCAACTTGGTCACCATCTTTGCTTACCCATTTTCCCCCAATTTTGGTGAATCCCATTTTTCTTAGGTATCCATTATTCACCTCATGTGACGACTTCACCACTGCAGACAAATCCTCTTCAAGATTAACTTCAAAATGATGCAAAAGTTTAGAGATAAGGATAACATATGGATAATGATAGTCACTCAACCACATGGATTTTTACATGTGGTCCTTGATGATATGAATCCAATTAATCTTGATCTTGTTCATAATATAGTAGATGAGGACAAGATCTTCCTCACTGAGTATAGAATAATTACTTCCTCTTGAAGTCAGTATCCAAGACACAATGAAAGCCACAATCCTTTCATTTAGCTTTAAGCCTCTCATAGAAAAGTTCCTCACTTTGGATTGAGGATTCTCAAGACATCTTCTATAGAACTGCATTTTGTTGAATTCCTCAACAACTCTAATGTTCCCTTTATTAACTATTAACCCAACATATTTCAAAGCAACAACTGGAGACCAAACTTTAGGAGTTATCTCCATGTCAATCCCTTTCACGTGTGTGCAGAGATTATCACCAACAATCTGAAGAATGGTATAGAAAACTCTCACCAGGTCAGGATAGATATTCCTAGACATCTCTAGGAGCCTTCTCAGCATTTTCTCTTTCAAAACATTCTTTAATTCAAAGAGTTTCTGCTCTTTCAACCCACTAAAGGAGATGAGCTTTGGGTTGTTAATTGCTTTCCTACTAGTTTCATGTAGGAAATTTTCAATATTTTCATCCTCCCCTGCAAACCAGCTTTCTAGACGTCCACCCCTTTTTACCCCACATGTCTTCATTCTTTTGGAGGAAGGAGGTGTTGAATCCATGGATCAAGAATGAAATTTCAAAAAAGAGGAAGAGAGCAGCAAATTCAAGATGAAAATAAAGGAGAAAATAATGGGTTGAATCTGTGAGGAAAAACAACTGAACAAGCACAAGTATATAAGCAGTAAAAGCAGTCAACAATATTGGCTTTTAGTGTGTTGTTTTCAGAAGAAAAAGAATTTGTTCAGAGATAAGGCACACATCAACCTTCAAACAGATTACCCAGTAACAACACATGCAGATTTGACTAACCATAAAATCTCTTAATTTTCCAAGTTATGGAATATATTCCATTTATGACCAAAATAACTTCCAATCAGATTGTATTCAAAGCTACAATAAGTGCAATTTTGACCCTTAACATTTTTTAATGAAAAGCAACAGTTGTACCAATGTATAGAGTTTTATAATAGCTTTAATACAATGTTGTCAGAGAGAAAACAATCGGTTGTTTTTCTGCAACAAAAAATAAAAGTTTTCACAAATCAAGAACCCTTGACAGAGA
>Ga0123342_1009282_pt1 | contig 11860 bp, 9 predicted proteins | sample Turbeawhitnodule_FD_89960 | JGI IMG/M metagenome (GOLD analysis project Ga0123342, IMG submission 89960) | Root nodule microbial communities of legume samples collected from Mexico - Turtle bean Mexico white nodule | ecosystem: Host-associated > Plants > Roots > Nodule | place: Mexico: Nepantla... | reverse complement strand
CTTGGTGAGTTCTTGAAGTAGAACCTTGATCCAATTCTAACTAAAGTGTCAATTCATGACCAACTCAAGTTGTTCCTAAGAATGTCAAAGAATCATGTATTCTTGCTATTGCATTCACATCATCTTTGCTACTGGAGAGAAAGTATTAAGATAGTCAATTCCTTATGTTTGTGTGTATTCCTTTGCTACTAGCCTTGCTTTATACCTTTCAATTGCCCCATTAGCCTTATATTTTATTTTAAATATCCATTTGCAACCTATGGTTGTTTTTTCTTTAGGCAGAATAACAGTCTCCCATGTTTGATTTTACTCCAAAGCATATATCTCACATTGTATAACTTTTCTCCAACAGTCATGTTTCACAACTTTAAAATAAGTGTTTGGCTCAACATGTGAAGAAAGAGATATCACAAAAGATGTGTAAGAAGGTGATAAATTGTTATAAGAAAAAACAGAATTCAAAGGATATTTAACTCTTGAAGATGTATTGGAAAGATTAAGATTACAATGATAATCCTTTATATACTCAAGTGATCTTTTTATTCTAGTAATCATTCGGATAGACTGATATGATTCAAAATGTTGTTCTACATCATATTTTCATTGAGGTTTTTGTCTATATGGGAACAAACTTCTTTTGGAATATCAATGTCTGATTCACAATTATTATTACTGTTATTTTCAGCATTATCACAAGGTGCTAGAATGACTTGTGATGGCTGACTCAAAACAAGTTGATCTTCACTAAAAAAATTTGATCATGAATGTTAAGACCATTCATTTCATTTGTTATTATCTTGAACCCTTTGATATGGAAAAACATGTTCATAGAATATAACATCCCTAGACACAAAATTTCTCTGGATTGAATATTCAACAAAACATATCCTTTTGTCCCCCTTTTAAAACCAATAAAAACACATTTTGATGCCATTGGATCAAATTTTCTTTTGTTTGTTGATAAAGTGCTAGCATAACATAAAGATCAAAACACTTTTAATCTATTAAAATTTGTTGTAGTTTTGTAAAGCATTTCATGAGGAGAAAAATAATTTAAAACAGGTGTTGGAAGCATGTTTTTAATATCTGCAACATATATCACAAAATATGACCAATAAATTTTGGGTAAATGAGATTGTATCATGAGAGCTCTTACTACATTTAATATATGACCACATTTCCTTTCAATTATGCTATTTTGTTGTAGAGTATTCGCACATTATGTTTGATGCACTATTCATTTGTTAACACATAAATTAGTCATGAAAAATTCAGTCACATTATCACTTTTTATTATTTTTATTTCTATCTCGAATTGTGTTTGAACAAAAACATTTTTTTTCAATGTCTTGACAACTTCAGATTTTTGTTTTAAAAGAAAAATCCACGTGTACCTCGAATAGTCATCAATTATGGTAAATAAATATCATGACCATGAATTGATGGTATTGAGTATGGTCCCCATACATCTACATGAATCAATTAAAAATATTTTTTAGATTTAGACGTACTAATAGGAAATGAAAGTTTTTTTTGTTTTGCAAAATGACAAACATCACAAACAATTAATTTGATATATTTAATAAAATAAAATTTAGTCATGATAACATCAATACATTTGTTAGAAACATGTCCTAATAAAAAATGCCAAAGGGTTTCTAGATCACTAGCACTGACATTAACAACATTGATGGTATGTGCATATTTGATGGGTTTGATTTGAAGTTTTTGATAGGATGGAATCCTAATTATATAAAGTCTATCTTGAATCTTAACTAAACAAATTATTTTCAAGGAGTTCTTGTCCTGGATGTGACAACCATTAGAGTCAGAAGTAAGAACAAAAGATAAATTATCAATCAATTTTTCTACTGAAAGAAGATTAAAATTGAAACAAGGAATATACAACACATTGTCTATGACATAATTTTGAATGAGAAAAATAGTTCCAGAATAATTGACAATGACTTGATTTCTCTTTGGTAGTTTGACATAAAATAGGATTAATTTGATGATATGAAGTGAAATGACTTGATTTCTCTTTGGTAGTTTGACATAAAATAGGATTAATTTGATGATATGAAGTGAAATGAGTTAAGGATCAACAAACGTGGTCAGTAACACCACTATCAAGAATACAAGAAATGGAGGAAGAAAGAAATTTATTACCAGATTGTGTTGTCATGTTGGAAGGAATAATAGAGACTTGATTAGAAATATTGTCACTGGACTTGTTGTAAAAGAGCTAACAATGTTTGATACTGCTCAGGAGTACAACCAATTTGTTGAGACTACACTTTTGTCTTTGAACTAACATGGTAAGGAGAACAAATTTTTTGTGAGGGATCAACAACTTCACCCATGGATAAATGTAGCAACCAAAGCTCTTCAAAAACTCTAATACCATATTATAAAAAAAACTGAGATAAACAAAAGAGTAAAAGGAAGACAAAGGATATGAGAATGAATATTTATTTTATTTTATTTTATTTTCCTTACTTAAATCAAAGCAAAGAGTATGAATATATATAAACAGTACACTCATTCTAGGTCTAGTTAAAGAGACATAATGTAAAATAAAGAATAGAATAAGAAAAGACAAAATAAAAACTAGACATATGTAAAAAAAAAACTAAGAATTAGAAAAGACAAAATTAATATTAACTTTTTTTTATAAATCTTGTATCCATATTCTTTGTTAATATATATATATATATATATATTTTTTTTTTCTTGAGGATTGTAATAAGATATTAATTTTTAAGATATATAAATTTTGTATAAAATTGATGATTTTAATAAGAACTCTCAACACAATAAGGTTTCATCGTTTAGCAATTTGTTGTAATCACTAACTGTTATTAATTAAATTATTATTGGAAATTCCAATCAAATTTATTAAAAAATAATAAAAATTTCAATTAATAATATTTCATCATACATGTTATTTAGAATATAAAGGTTTTCCTTCATGAAACTACATTTATAAATATTAAATTATCTGAAAGTTGATAAATATGGTTTCTAAGATAATGTCACATGATTATAAAATTAAAAATATTATTTAAAACATAATATTATAAAAATTTGACGTTTATTGTGAATAAACTTGTCTGTGTCGTCCTTTATCATATTTCCAATGATTTTATTCCATGGGTGTCTTTGAAAATTTCAAATCAACCAGCCTCTTCAAGTTATTTCATTATTAAGCAAGATATGCATACATGTTTTTTTTTTCTTTTTATTTGTACTAAGAATATCCGTATAAAGTTGGAAATTAATTTGTTCACTGAAACGTAAAGTACTACCAATTCATCTACCACAACCAACTATTTATCAACTGGACAATGTTGGCGTGAGATTTACACATTGTACTTATCTAACGCAAGTTTTTTGTTTTTCGATTTACACAGCTTAAATGTATTATTTTCACAAGGTTTTTTAATTAAATTTAAAATTGGATCCAAGAATCCATTAAATATGATATTATGAAAATAAAATTAAAAAAGAAGACCTACAATATTACATAAGTTTTTGTCCGAATTTAATGGTGATGGTTATTTGGAATAAGTAAGAAGTTTGGAATACAAAAAGACTACAACTTGAATCTTACATTAGTGGGATGTCTTATTCGTACACATGTTTTGGTGCGTGTGTTAGTTCGCTATATGTATATAAATTTTCTCATAGTGTTTTATAATTTGGGATAACACAAAAACTTCCAGGCATGCGGATAATTCTGTGTGCGCGTCTGAATTCACAAGATGACCCAGCTTTGCATATGCTACAGCCACGTGGCGCCTAATTCCAAACACCATTGCAAGAAATTCTTCTTCTTCTACTCTCCCAGAAGAGAGAGAGAGAAGGAAACGGAAAGAGGAGGGAAACAAGTCGTGCTTCTGACACAAGAAGATCGAACATTGAATGGGGAATTCATAGGAAATAAAAAGCAATTTTTTATTGAAAATAAAAAAGTATAGTATAAAAAATGGAGACATGAAGAAAGACAGAGAAACTGAAAAGGAAAGAGGGTGAAAAATAAAACAAATATTTTTTGGTGTGAAGGGGACGTTTTGGTTCGTAAGAGCGTCCAAGTTCTCTTCATGTAAGAAAGTGGGGTCCTCCTTCTCTCTCCTCTTCTAAATCCCATCCAACTCACCTCTTTCTCCTCTCCCACGAAACAACGGCGCTTTCTCTCTCTCTCTCTCTCTCTCTCTCTTCTCTTTCTCTCTACATGGTTTGTGGTTTGGCATTGCCAAATACACAAAGGGTATTGCTCAAAAGGTTAATAAGATTCCCTGCATACATCCGCAACACTTCGTTTTTCTTCTTCGCTTGGCTTCGCCTGTGGCAAAGAGCCTGCGTTTTCCTATCTGTTGTTTTCGTTTTCCTACCGGCACTGGTCTTGAGGAGTGGTTTTCCGCAAAAGGGTCGCACCCGGTTTCCTGCTACAGCGTCTTGTGCCACAGTGAAGATGCCTTTTTTTAATTGATATGTTGGGATTTGGTGGCTCCCTCAAGTGGGTTTCTTTCTTTGGTCTTCCCAATGGTGGAGGTGGGTGCACTTGTTGGTGTTGTTGTTATTGTTGATTAAACGTGTATAAAGTAATGGACTTTGCTGCTGGAGCCTTATGATTTGATGCTCAACAAGCTACAGGAGATTTGGTTAATGTGTTGTTAGTGAGGAAGGTACCTTTAAACCGGTTTTGCTCTTTCCCGGTAAGGTTAAGATCTGATGAAGGTGGGATATCTGATTGCATTAAGGGGCTGTAATTCCTCAGGTACTGTTGCCTTTTATTTTGGACTACATTACTGGGTTTTTGGTGTCCTTTCTTATTTCTTTTTTTGTGGGTTGGGAGGGGGTTGAAGAAGTATTAACCTGTTGGCCTTTGTTTTTTTAATAATATTTTTTTTGGCTTTGTCTTCCCCCAGGTTTATAGCATAGCTTGGGTTTTCTTGATTCTTTTATTCCTCTTTTTTATCCTTTTAGTTTGCATGGGTTTTTCTTCGTTTGGGTTGATGGGAATGTCCTCTTCACCTGTTGGCACTGTATTATTCACTGATTCATACCACTCCATTCATAGGGGCATGAAAGAAGGTTAAAACTGAAATTACAAGAGTGAAATGTTTCAGATCGTTTAATTCGGGAAAAGAATTAAAGATTTGTATGTATTTTATAATTTTTCATTGATTTGGATCTCGTGTATTTCTTTTTCTTTGTTTTGGATCTTACTGAGATTTCAGTTTTTGTATACCTATTGATAGGGAAATACAATTGAAAGGGAGGAGGTTGGGTGCTTACTGGGGTGTGCCATGGCCCATTAAATTATATCCTTTGATGGATTGAGGAGGCAGCAACATATTGGATCAATGTTAAAAACAGTGGCATCTGGGCTGTTGATTACCTCTGTCCTCATATGCGTATCTGCAAATGATAATGGTTTTCCTAGATGTAACTGCGATGATGAGGCCAGCTTGTGGACTATTGAAAGCATTCTGGAGTGTCAGAGAGTTGGTGATTTCTTGATTGCTGTGGCCTACTTTTCCATCCCTATTGAGCTGCTTTATTTTATCAGTTGCTCTAACGTCCCATTCAAATGGGTCCTGATTCAGTTCATTGCCTTCATTGTACTATGTGGATTGACACATTTGCTCAATGGATGGACTTATGGCCCTCACACTTTCCAACTTATGGTGGCACTTACTGTCTCTAAAATTCTCACTGCATTGGTGTCGTGTGCCACCGCCATAACCCTCATCACTCTGATTCCTTTGCTTCTCAAAGTTAAGGTCAGAGAGTTCATGCTGAAGAAGAAGACATGGGATCTTGGGCGTGAGGTTGATAATATTATGAGACAGAGGGAGGCTGCAGTGCATGTAAGAATGCTTACTCAGGAGATACGAAAGTCACTGGATAGACACACTATTCTGTATACCACTTTGGTGGAGCTGTCTAAAACACTGAGATTGCAAAATTGTGCTGTGTGGATGCCTAATGTTGATAAAACTGAGATGAACCTTACTCATGAATTAAATGGGAGGAATTTTAATTTGTCTATACCCATCAATGATCCAGATGTTGTGAGAATTAAGGGAAGCGACCGGGTGAATATACTTGGCCCCGACTCAGCACTTGCTCTTAGAAGCAGTGGAGCTTCTGGAGAGGCAGGGCCGGTTGCGGCAATCCGAATGCCTATGCTACGTGTTTGTAATTTCAAAGGAGGAACTCCTGAACTAAGACAGACTTGTTATGCAATATTGGTCTTAATTCTTCCTATTGGAGAGCCTAGATCTTGGAGCAATCAGGAGCTGGAGATAATTAAGGTGGTTGCTGATCAGGTTGCAGTGGCTTTATCTCATGCTGCAATTCTTGAAGAGTCCCAACTAATGAGAGAGAAGTTGGAAGAGCAAAATCGAGCTTTGCAACAGGCAAAAAGGAATGCTCTGATGGCAAGCCAGGCAAGAAATGCATTTCAGAAAGTCATGAGTGATGGAATGAGGAGGCCAATGCACTCAATTTTGGGATTGCTTTCAATGATACAAGATGATAATTTGAAGAATGAACAGAAACTTATCGTGGATGCAATGCTTAGGACCAGCAACGTTCTATCAAACTTGATTAACGATGCCATGGACAACTCAACTAAGGATGATGGAAGATTTCCTTTGGAGATAAGGTCTTTTGGGTTACATTCCATGCTGAAGGAAGCGGCTTGCCTTTCAAAATGCATGTGTGTTTATAGGGGCTTTGGTTTTATGGTTGAGGTTGAGAAGTCTCTGCCTGACAATGTTATGGGTGATGAGAGGAGGGTTTTTCAGGTGATTCTACATATGGTTGGGAACCTACTAGAACACAACCACGGGGGAGGGATCCTTGTATTTCGAGTTTTTGCGGAAACTGGAAGTCAAGGAAGAAGTGACAAAGGGTGGACAAACTGGAGACCAAGCTCTTCTAGTGGTGATGTAAATATTAGATTTGAGATAGGGATCAACAGTAGTGATTCTGAAGTGGGGAGCTCGGTTTCGTCAGGACCTGGGGGTAGGAAATATAACAGTGATAGGGTTGGCGGCAGATTGAGCTTCAACATTTGCAAGAGGGTAGTGCAGGTGAGTTTCGTAAAAGCCTATCTATGCATGGATATAGTAAATGCATTAAGACAATTATTTACATTGAATGTATGCTATATAAGTAGTATTTTTGCAGTTTTTGTTGATCCATTTTATGCAGTTCAGTATACAAATCTAATTTTTCCTTTTGTCAGCCTTTAAATGATAATTTCACCAGGAGGATGGTTGTTTGCCCGTTTTTCATAGCTTGGTGTGACAAAAAAAACTGAATTTGGTTATTTTGTTTGAATTTTTCATTGTTTATTTTCTCTCTTGAATGTTTTAGGTAAAGCCATGGGAGATTGGAGGTAATGCATGTTGATATTATTATATCTAGTGTAGTGCATAGATACATACAGTGATACAATTGTTCAACTGTATTTTTCTTCTTGATGCCCTTGATCAGTTAAAATTCATTATATGAATTAGAGTGTAGTTTTCTACTTCCTTTAGGATTTGAATTATAGTGTTGTTTTATTCAGCGTTGACTGTATTCTGTGATTGTTTTCTTGCGTCGATTTGGTACTAAATTTCTTTTTATGATGTTAATTTCAGTTGATGCAGGGGAACATATGGTTAGTACCTTGTGCTCATGGTTATCCTCAAAGTATGACACTTCTTCTTCGGTTTCAATTACGACCATCTATTACCATAGCCATCTCTGAGCCTGGAGAAGGTTCAGAGCGTACCGATTCGAATTCAATGCTGAGAAGTCTGCAAGTTCTTTTAGTGGACAATGATGATGTAAATAGAGCAGTGACCCAAAAATTGCTTCAGAAACTAGGTTGTGTTGTAACTCCTGCTACTTCAGGATTTGAATGCCTTACTGTCATTGGACCTGCTGGATCTTCCATTCAAGTCATTCTTTTAGATCTTCACATGCCTGATTTAGATGGCTTTGAAGTTGCCACGAGGATTCGGAAGTTTAGAAGTGGAAATCGGCCAATGATTGTAGCATTGACTGCAAGTGCAGAAGAAGATTTGTGGGACAGATGCATGCAAGTTGGTATTAATGGAGTTATCCGTAAACCAGTTTTGTTGCAAGGAATTGCTAGTGAACTCAGAAGAATCCTGATGCAGGGAAATAATGTCCTGTGAGAATGGTGGGTGCAAGTTGTAACACTTAAGCATAAAGTATTTAAGTTATTTTAAGTCACATTCTTGGTAGAATTAGAACACAGCACTCTTTGGCTCTCCCTCTTGCTAGCAATTTTCAGCTTAGAGATGTTATTATTATACACACGATTTTCATAAGAAAAAAATGGTATACAGATTAGTTTCTTTTCAATATCTTTACGTTGTTATTGGCATGTATGTAGTTTCAAATCTAGTATTTGCGTCTTCCCACATATCCATTCATTCAGAAGAATGAAAAAAATAAGTTGTCAGATATAATTGTAGGGTGTTGGAACTCAGGTTTTTAGAGCAGTAATTCTTTTATCAAATTCGTAAGAGCTCTTGAAAAAACTGTTTGAACAAGTTAAACCAAGTGTGCTTATTCGATTCTTGGACTGTTAAATTCTGTATTTGTTTGTGAACATGAGTCAGTTACCATCTATAGTTTGAGTTTTGAAGCAAACAAATAGACTTTAAAATGAGCAATTAATGCACACTCCAGTTTTACTACTTAGCGTTATCATCAGTGATAAAAACGGAATACTATTAAATAACGTTAAGACAATAATGAATGTCTTGCAGTAGTAGGATCTGAAGGTTGTGGTGTCAACATTTGGCACGCACGGAGAGAGACAGTCTTTAATAACTAACAGACTTGGGTATTTGGTTTGAGATTATCGAAATCAATGAACCAAAAGTGGAGGAAAATGAAAAAGAAACGTAGGAGTGTTGAAGTTGTAGTATTGGTGCAGGTTCATTTGCAAAAGAGGGAAAGTTTTATTGGGTTCAGAATCTGTAATCGTTTTCTCTATCAGAGAATCATATAAACTTCTCCAGGTATGGGCCAGATATTTTTGAAGTTGAAACCATGCATGAATCTGAGCACGTACCTAGAACACTTGTCATTTTCACGTGGACCCATCACTTATTTTAATTTCCTCGTGTCCCTAACACACTTAGCCCAACTTGCCTTTTATTATCATTATTTATATCTTCTGCTGGTCTATTTGTCACATTCCTTTGTTTATTATTTTTCTCACTCTCAACTTTACCCTATTCAAGACCCCAACAAAGTGAAAATATTATAATACAAAAAAACCATATTCGCATTTTGAGTAATCTTAATTGGTGTGATGTAAACCTACTTTATTTTGAATTAAAAACTAACAATTTTGTTTTATTAGAGTGCTTAGCTTCATGGTGGAAGTGATGAAAATTCATTTTGACTACTGACAAATTTATATGTTTAATGGTTGCTAGGTAAAATTTATGGTGCCTCAAATAGCTTGTATTGAGTTGAAAATTTTATATTAAGTTTTGTAGCATACTTGTTTTCAAGGTAAAATATCCAATTTTTAATCGCTTCATTTGAAAATTAATTTTGAACAAAATCAATATCTGTGGAAATAAATTTTGTTAACATCCATTCAAACACGTTAAGAAAAGGAATCCTTAAGAAAGGATTTGGAAGGGTCACATAGACTTGGAGCTTTCAAAGCAAGCCAATAGGGTTGGTTCACTTTTTTTTTTGAGTTAGACAAAACGCAATTCATCTTGTTCCACTTTGAATTAGTTGGTTGGGTGGATTGACTTCATTTTCAAAAAATAAGTGTGGAAAAAATAATATAACTAGAGAAAATAACAAGTCTAATATTTGTGAGTTAAAATGAATATACACGAATAGGATCAGTCTGACTCTTAATCACAGATTAAATGAGTTGAGACAAAAAAAATAAAATTATAAAACTTGTTTTGTCAACTCAATGCATTGATAAAACTCATTAACTGATGGAGTGGATACCATTTTAACATCTTTGTATGGCTATAAATTATAGCGCGTGCATGACTCTATTAAAAAATTCAACTTCCTTTGTGCTTAATGATAATTATGCTCCTGTGCCTAGTAGAGTTTATTCAAGGTTTTTAATGTTTAAACATGTCATGCCATCGCAGGTTGAGATAGATGAAAAAAAATGGATTCAAGTAAATTAGAAAATAATCACTTTGGGAAAGTTTCCGATTTAATTCTTTGACAATTTAGTTCTAGTGATATTATGTTTTTTTAACAAATGTTAAAAATAATATAAATATAGGTTAAGATTTAAGTTTTTTATGTGTATTTATTTGTATAATTGTTAATTATTATTTTTTCTTACTAGCTCGAGGTCGGTCGAATCTGGATGAGTTCCTATTGGTCCCCATTCAAGCTCTAGAGTTCTTATTGATCCCCCTTCAAACTCTAGTGATTCAACTTTCGGAAAACGAGGAGGACTCCTCCTGCGATGACACTCCAACACTCAAGTCAGTAAGAGCACAAAATATAATGAGTATAGGATAAAATATGAGTTACTCCTTGTGTTGTGTATTAGATGATCTTGTTTGCAGAGCATAATTTGGTATATATAGACTAAATTGTAACTTCTCCACCTTTAGTCATGATTCTGTCTTAATTGAGTGATTAAGGCTAATTGATTGAGATTCCTTAATTTGTGCTCCTTCATAACGTTAGATACACAGGTCAGAAAACGACCCATAAATGACCAACCATCGAGCCCGACCCATGACCTTACGTGTCCCTCAGCCTCAGGCATAGGCCAATGAGGCTATGGTGAGTTGAAGGTCGAAAGAAGAGCCATTTGTTATATTCTATCGGGTCAGGCCATGGCCTTACATGCCCCCTAGCCTCAGGCGTAGGCGAATGAGGCTAAAAGTTGTTTTTATTCTAATCATTTTTTGAATATATTTATCACCAATATACAAATTATGAACATACTTATGATGAAAATATTGCCTTTCAGGGGTTCTCGCCTTTCGAACATACATATAAATTTCCACAAAATTTCAAATGACTATGAAGAATTTGTACCTTCACATTTAGAAACCATACTTCTGTATGAACGAAACATACTTGTAGATGTCGCACCCTAAGATAGACTGAATTAGACCGAGTCTTTAAATCTCGACACCATGATCAACATGGTTTTATTGGACCGAGCTTCAAGCTCGGCACCATGATCAACATGGATTTTCTCGGACCGAGCATCTAGCTTGGCACCATGATCAACATGGATTTTCCTGAACCGAGCATCTAGCTCGGTACCATGCTCAACATGGATTTTCTCGGATCGAGCATCTAGCTCGGCACCATGATCAACATGGATTTTCTTGGACCGAGCATCTAGCTCGGCACTATGATCAACATGGTTTTGTTCTTTATCAAACTCTTCACTTGATTAAGGATTTTTCAATAATTTGGTCGAGGTCGTGCTCCTACAAATTTCAAACTTGTACACCATGTAGTATGCTGAAATAAACAATCTTATTTTCGATCAACATCAATTTCAAATAAATCAAATTGTACCAAATACAAATTAGAAAAATCAACAAAAAATTTACAAATATTTAATCAGCTATAAAAACGCAGATTAGTCATGCTCCCTGTTCTTGGTATAAGCCTCATATCCAATAATTTAGAAACAACTAAATGAGCAAAATGATCATGGTAAGAGAAAATGTTCAAAAACATAAATATAAATTAAACTTTCTATCAAATGGATTTTCAAAATTTATGATATTCATTATTATCTTTTGTTGGTCAAAATATATTTAATAATGAAACAACATAATCAATCACTAGT
>Ga0123342_1009281_pt1 | contig 11862 bp, 8 predicted proteins | sample Turbeawhitnodule_FD_89960 | JGI IMG/M metagenome (GOLD analysis project Ga0123342, IMG submission 89960) | Root nodule microbial communities of legume samples collected from Mexico - Turtle bean Mexico white nodule | ecosystem: Host-associated > Plants > Roots > Nodule | place: Mexico: Nepantla... | reverse complement strand
TTGATCAGCAATGAATAAATAAAATTAAAGGGATACTTCAGGGGTATCCCAACCCATATACAGTAACCAGAAGTGGACTTCCTATATCATCCACAAAAGAAGCTCTCCTTTATGGTTGGAGCAAAACAACCTTAAAGTGAGGAAACCGTACCCAAAAATATAACCAGTAGGTTACCTATAAGCAACACCCAACTTTACCGGAACACCCAGGACCGAGGCCACCTACATTCAGATCCTGAGAAGTACAAGAGATTAGTTGGAAATTGAACTATCTCACTGTTACTCATCCTGATATTTCCTTTGCAGTCAGTGTGGTCAGTCAATTTCTTAATTCTCCATGTGAAGATCATTGAAATGCAATCATTCATTTACTGAAGTACATTAAAGGCTCTCCTTAAAAGGTTTGTTATATGGTCATAATAACCATACTAGAGTTTTTTGTTATTCATATGCTGATTGGGCAGGATCTCCATTTGATAGAAGATCAACTTCCAGTTATTATGTCTCCATTAGTGATAACTTGATCTCTTGGAAGAGCAAGAAACAAAGTGTTGTGGCGAGATATAGTGCAGAAGCAAAATATAGAGTTATGGCCTCAATTACTTGTGAGCTTTTTTGGCTTAACAATTACTTAAAGAATTGCAATTTGGAGAAATCACTCAAATGACACGTATATGTGATAATCAGGCTGCTCTTCATATTAGCTCAAATCCAGTTTTTCATGAAAGGACCAAACATATTGAGATTGATTGTCATTTCATTCGAGAAAAGATTATATCAGGAGATATCAAGACTAAGTTTGTTAATTCAAATAATCAATTAGCAGATATTTTTACTAAATCCTTACGAGGGCCTCAGATTAATTGATTATATTTGTAACAAGCTAGGTACATATGATCTATATGCACCAGCTTGAGGGGGGTGTTAGATATTATTAGATATTATTAGATATTATTAGATATTATTAGATATTATGAGATATTACTAGATATCTCTATTTATGTAATGGGCATAGCCCATATGTTTCTTTTCCTATATAAACATAACCCTATGTGTTCAATATACACAAGGTTTTTACTCTATTCTTTCTTTTCCTTTTAATAATAACTAAACCAAAAGTTTGTTAAAAAATTACCAAAATGACTTGCGGTGAACTGGTAAGCAGACATGGTTATTGTAAAATGTACCAGATGATTATAGGTTATCGTAGTATGTTCGCTCTCCTTACCCTTAAATATTGTTATATGAAAATAATTTTCCCCCACGTAATGGAAGATGATGTCATGATATCCTTCCAAGACATAGAACTGACACTCTTCATCCCAGCCTTCAATGACCATCGAACAGTGCATGTCCATATTGTAAGTTACCTTGTGTAAATTTTCTTTATGGTCAACAATAGTCCATTTAGAACCTAGTTCTCTATTAAATATTATCGTAAACTCATGGTGGACATTACCTTCAAACTTGTAAAGTGAAAGATTAAAAGCTTAAAAGTATTAGGAATCAGTAAAAGATTAAAAGCAATGCATAATAATAATATAAAGGAAGTGCAAAATAAAACATACCTCATCACGTACAATGATTGTCTTGAACGTACCCATTGTGTTTCGGCTTACAATGTCAGATGGGTTCTCCATTTTAGTTGGTTTACAAAGTAAGTAAACAAAGGTTTACAAAAGGAAGAAAATATACAGAGGGGAGGGGATGTTAGAGTTCAAAAACTTGAGTGTGGAAAGGGCTGTAATTTAGAACTCATTTATATTACAAATTAATAATAAAGAATAAATTAATTTATAGTATATTAAAAAATTTATTAAAAAATACAAAGGGAAAAGAGTCTTCACGGTATTCAATTGGTGAAGTGAAATTATCGGAAATGACAGTAAGCATTATCATAATTACTATAACTGACGTTAGGACTTTGCAAAAGAAAACTATTGATCTTCCAAATCAAACCCCAAATAATTTTTCAGAAGCTATAATTATAATAACTTCATACTGGAAAGGTTGCACACCAATTTAAGCCAATGAGGAGTAAGTAAGGTATATGTTCATTTGAACTTACGCAACAACTTTGCAAAAGAAAAAACTTTCTCTACCAAATCAAAACCCAATTTCTTTTTGTGTCCCTACTACGTTTTTTTGAAAAAGAAGGAAATTTGACGAATTGTGAAGAAGAAGAAACAACAGTGTATTTCAGAATACTAAAAGATTTTTCTATTTGCCAGTATTTGGTGTGTTGATCAATCAGTCAAAGCATAGGTTAAATAAGCAAGATCATAAATAAAAAAAAACACAGAAATCCGTAAATATAAACTAACAATAAAACTTTGCTTTAGCTGCCAATGTTGTTGTGTGCAACGAATAAGAATCAAAGGTTACACAATCTGAATATCTAACAACATATATTCAACGAATAAGATTCAAAGGTTACACAATCTGAATATCCAACAACATATATTCAACAACATATATGAGAAAGCAATTACAAAATAGGAAGGGAAAAGACTCTATGCTGCACAGAATGATTAGAAATGACAGTAACCATTATCATAATAATTATAATTATAACGTGACAACTTTGCAAAAGAAAATACTCTTGATCAACGAAATCATACCCCAAATAACTTTTCAGAAGCCTTAATCATAATAAATTCGTACTGGAAAGATTGCACATTCAATTCAGTCCAATAATTCACTACCACAAATTATTAATACTACGACACAATACATCGGTGATAATAACACCATCGTTAAAAAAAACATGGGGGAAAGTAGAAAATCATGGTGTTTTTCCCTGTGAACCGTCGCTATAGGTGTACATAGAGTAAAAGACAATGACGATTCTCCTGTGAACCGTCGTTAATTATGTGTTTTAGGAAAAAACTGCAACAGTTTCCCTATGAACCGTCGTTATTTTCGTGGTTTTTATTTGCACCCACTCTTTCACATATTTCTTCATTCTTCATTGTCGCGCTACCTACTTCCTTCTTCATCTTCACACTTTTCTTCACTCTTCACTGCCAAGACAAAGCTCCCCCGCCCGCACCATCAGTTCTCCACACCTGACCCGCCGCCACGACCCTGTTAGTCCCTTGCGGTCGACAACCTCCATTGCGCGTTGGAGCCTCGTGACCTTGCTTGTGTCACTACACCGATGTCAGCGCCTTCCGTGCGCCACTGAAGTGCTGCTAGTTTCCTTTTCGCATTACTACACCCCGAAAAGTTCCCTCCTTGCGCCCTAAGTGCTACACTTGCACCTCACCGCCAGGGTTCTTCTTCCATTTTTTTGCGCTCCACTTTCAGGTTACTGTGTTTTTGTTTATTATTTAATAATATATTAAATTTGACTACGTATATATTGATCGTGTGTATTCTATGTTTGGGGTGTTCGACCTTCAACAATTTTGATTTAGTTTTTAATGATTAGATATTGGTTTTACACATTGAACGCCCTGATTCTGATTCCGGAGGTGTCCGACCTTCGACAATTTTGATTTAGTTTTTAAAGATTAGATATTGTTCTTACATATTGAATGCATTGATTCTAAGTTCGGAGGCCTGGGCTTGGACAACTCGACATCGGCCCAGGCCTGGATGACTCGACATCAGCTCGGGCCCAGACGACTCGACATCAGCTCGGGCCCTGTTGACTCGACTCCAACCCTAGCCAGCTCAGCTCGATATAGACCTGGGATTGCTCTGCTCGACATCGGCCCGGGCTCGGACGACTTGACATCAGCCCGGGCCTAGACGACTCGACATGAACCCGGGCCCGCTCGACTCGACATCCCGCTCGACTCGACATCGGCCCGAGCTCGCTCGGCTCGACATTGACCCCGGTCCGCTCGCCTCGACATCGGCCCGGGCCTGCTCGACTCGATATCCGCCCGAGTACACTCAACTCAATATCGGCCTTGGCCCGCGAGGCTGGAAATCGGCCCGGACCTGCTCGGCTCGACATCGGCCTGGCCTGTTCGGCTCGACATCGGCCTGGCCTGTTCGGCTCGACATCGGCCTGACTTGTTCGGCTCGACATTAGCCCTAGCCCGGTCATCTGGATATCGGCCCGGGCCTGCTCGACTCGAGCCGAAAGCCTTAGCTCGACTAGGCATTGGCCTGGGCCAACTTGGCTCGACATCGGCCCCGACCGACTTGAGTCGACTCAATATCGGCCACTCAACTCGACTTGGCCCAGGGTTGACTCGGCTCGACTTTGGCCCAGAATGACTTGGCTCGACTTTGGCCCATACCGACTCAATTCGACTTGGGCCCGAACGACTCGGCTCAACGTGGACTTGTGCTGACTTTGCTCAATCTGGACCCGAATTGTCTTGGCTCAACCTGTATCGTGTTAAATCAAAATCCAACCCAAAATGCAATTTGGATAATCCAAAAATGTATCCAATATATATCTTATCCATATCCAATTAAATGGATTAGATTTAAAATTCAAAAATATGGATTTGGATTTGAGATAAATCCATTTAAATGGATTAAAACTAATATGGATTTGGATAATTAAGGATTGGATTTTGTAATTTGAATTTTTTCCCACCATTATTTATGAGAGTGTCGATCTCACGAAGTTTGCTGAGTTGCTGCGGATTTTATTACTCATGTTCATGTTCTTGTTTCGGTAAGTTTAAAGAGTTGTTGAGCTGCTAAGGTCCTATTGTGGTTTAGGTAAGGCTTGTTGTTTGTGTTAATGCTTATTGTTGCTATTTAATTTTTTTGATTGATTCTCACTGGACCCAGTGTTCAAGGAATAAACACAGGCAATTTTGGTTGTTCTAAAGTTGGTCAAAGTAAGAATTTGGATGTTATTATTGTGCGCTATTTTTCTGTACGTGTTACACCATTTCTTGAATTCTTTTCTTTCATTTTAAATCCACTGTCCTTCTACTGATGTTCCCTAAACAACACATTCAGGTTCAGGTTAGTTAGGGACTTTGAGAGTACTTGCACCTAGCTTGCTGTCGTCTCCAAATAGCACTATCTTTTAATTACTTTCACATTCCACTATATTTGAATTGGTGATTTCCCCACAATTAATACTCGTTGGAATTAAATAGTAATAATTTGGGCGCCCTAGCCCGCACTGATGTGTGACCTTTCTGACTTTGTTTTACAATGCAGCTTGTACCCTGTAGAACTGCTTCACTCTGTTGCTGCTTACCCTTGTCTGCCACAAGATCATAGCTCATGTATTCAGTAAAATTAGTGTAGTGCTTGAATGGTTCCTGTTGCGGGATTTGAGTATATTATATCTGACTTCTTTCTTCTTTTAATATGTAGATAAATTAACCAAATGTTATATCTATGCAACCACATTTTACTGCATTATATCTTGTTTTTAGTTATTGATAGTTTTTACATTTTTGTATTGAGAGAATAACTTATATTTCTAAATAAATACAAGTGGGTGAAAAAATGAAGGGGTGTATATTTTAAGAAATATAGCAATGTATGTTGACTTTTGAAGAATTTTAGTAGTAACCATAGAAAAGAAGTTGATTGCAGAAGAAGAGAAGGACAAAATTGGTGGATATTTTGGTTGAATTTTTAATGGTGGTAATAAAATCCATGTCATAACTTTGAGAAAATCATTTTCCAGTGAATAAATGATGATGTCACTTTATGAAAGATGCACAAAATAAATCACCAAATTAATTAAAAAAATTAATGAAAAAAGGTTTAGTCAGAGCTATTGTTATTGTAGTGTTATTAGTGTTGAATACTTTTAACTATATTTTTCATATTAATTTAGGCCCAAAATTTGTAGAAAAAAGTTCATAAAAAAAATCAACAAATTATTTTTTATGTGTCGGTCAAATCCATTAAAATATATTTATTTCTTTTGTGTAGACTAAATACATATATACAAAAAAAATTAATATTTTGATAATAAATAATATAAAAAATAATTTTGTGTAGGTTTCATGTAGGCTAGGTCGACTTTACTTGCGTCTTGTGTGGATTTAATGTAGGCTAGGCTGACTCTACTTGTGTCTTGTATGGACAACATGTAGGCTGATATGTTGACTAAATCTTTGCATCCTCGATTATTTCGTGACGACTTATTCAAGTTAAACATGAAAGATATACATGTTTCAGCTTGTGGAACACTATTAGATGATAAAAATGATTTCATATAATATTTTAGATTTTCAGTTGTAATTTGTAACTGTTTTATCAATATAAGTTATTTTTTATTTTTTTTATTTAAATCCTTTTATGTGCTATATAAATATAACATTCAATGAGTTTCTTGATTAATAAAATATATCATTTTTTTATTTTTTTTTTCCTTTTTCTTTTTTTCTCTAAATGAGATATATAAAACTAATAATAACATTGTTATGTACATATAAATAAGATTCCTATACTACTCTAAGGTCAGGGTGGTAAAAGCCTACTCAATACCAATGACAATGATGCAACACGTTAAAAAACTTTCAAAATCAGGTAAAACAAGAAATTGAAGAGGTTAGTAAAATAACTCCAGCAACTTCCTTTTAACTATGTCGAGTGTTACCTATGTGAATGCAACCGAAGACATTATTTACATGCCCATGGCTTCCGCCAATCCTTAACAAATTTAAATTGACATGTATCCGGCTACCAGCCTATAAGTTGTTAAGTGTAGTAATTTTGTTGGAGATACTGTAAAATCATGGTAATGTATGCTATCGTTGCCCTATATTGTAAACATATTTTGCAATTTGTGGTGGTTCTCTTGCATAAACTACCTTGAACGGGGTCAAGTCGATGTTAGTATGATATAATGTATTGTACCAAAACTCTGCCCACGACCAATTTTGAGGAGAGTCATATTAAATACATTTCCAAGCATCTATTCAAAAGCCTCTAACTGCCTATCCGATTGCGGATAATATACATTACTCATACTCAAAGTGGTGTCACTCAACTTGAAAAGATGTTGCCAAAATTGGCTTGTAAAAACCTTATCTACAATTGTCATTGGAAAATTTCACCACGATTGTCAAAAAAAACTTAGCCAGTAACTTACTTATATAAGAAGTTTTTCAATTATATGTTTGTTTCCAGTATATTTTTAGTATGTTAAATTGTTTCAATAAGCATATTAAAGCTCAAGAGTTAAAAAATCAGATCATAATTTTCCTTTTTGAGAGTTCAATGCAACAAAGATGAAGATATACTTTAAGCCTATAAAAAGAGAACGAAAACACGTTGAAGATACAACAAACATATGATAAGCGTCATGAGTTAGTGATATTTCATGCAAAAAGTTAGACATTAGTTTGACATTTCTTGATTTTAATTGTTGATTAAGATATGATTCATACTTAATTTGAAAAATTAGAATTTAATATATATTTTGGAGTTATAAGATTAATAGAAATGACTTATTCCCAATTTTGTGTTATTTTTAAGAATTTAAGGAGAGATGAAGCAAAGGGATAAATTATGAATAGAGATGTCACTTAGCCTAATCTCTATTAGGTTAAACAAGGATGTAAGGTAGAAAGAGGGGAGAGGGAGACACAATAAGAAAATCAAGAAATAGAAACCAATTTTTAGATACCAAAATAATTAGTTGTCATAGTAACTAAATTAGAGATCATTTTAGAAACTAAAAACAAAAATTGGTTTCTAAATTAGTTTATATTATTGTTAAATAGTTTCTAAATTGGTATCTAATTAGCAACCAAGGTTTTTGCCACCAAATTTAGAAACTAAATAATTTGTAGTTAAAACCTTGGTTGCTAAATAGATACCAATTTAAAAACTATTTAACAATAATATAAACTAGTTTAGAAACCATTTTTTTTTTAGTTTCTAAAATGATATCTAATTTAGTTACTATGACAACTGATTATTTTGGTCTCTAAAAATTGGTTTCTATTTCATGATTTTCTTGTAGTGAGGGAGGAACCCTAGGAAGAAGTCATCCAAGGAGAAACATTTTGGATCTCTTTCTTTTGCTTTGGTGCATGTAATGGCCACCATGAGTGACTAATTCCTTTCTTTTGGGATTGATTGTAATCTTTTCAAACACTGATGAATCTTGGTAGTGTTGATATATGATATTTTCTTCTTCTTTTGATATTGGTATTGTAATTTTATTCTTAAAGCTTGAAGTTTTATTCATGAACTTTATTTTGTATTTTGTGTTTAAAGCTTGAATATTTATTCATGAAATTGATTCTTGAATTTAACTGAAAAGTACTTTTAATAATCTGACTTAAATGAGAATACTTGATATGTTTTGATACTAGACATAGATTAGAATATATCAATTGCTATATAACATCTTTTCTTAATAAAAATTTTTTCTAAATATTTGAGAAATTAATGGCTATGAGATAATCTTAATAATTTCATAATTGAGAGATCAATATGAAATACTCTTATATGTTGCATCAACATCAATTAATTCAAAGTATTGTACGAAAGATTAACTTCAATCCCAATTTTATCAATTGCTATTTTAATCATTTACTTTGTTTTCCTCTAATTTTCATGCAAATTTATTTTTACAATACCAATATTTTCTCAATTAAACTTTTCACATCGTTCCATATTTAGTGAATGTTATACATTAAAGTCTTAAAAGAACGGTTCCTTGTGGGTTTGATTTTTGTCTTTTGAAGGCAAATTATTACTTCTGACTCAATACACTTGTGAAACCTGTAATACAAGCCTGTAATTCTTCTGAATCAATACACTTGTGAAAATTATAAGTCAACAACATACAAGCCTGTAATTCTTCACTGTGTGAAGCCTTACCTTGTGAGCTTTACTTATGCTATTTCTAAGAGTGTTCTTTTGTTATCTTGAGTGGTCTTGTTCTCTGGGTGAGATAAAGTAGATAAAATCAGAAGTGGTTGGTGTACTCATTTGTAACTTGAAGAAGTTAGTGTACTCATCGTAATCAATTGTTTTGTTCAGTGAAACCTCTAAAGATGCCTATTTAAGCGAGAACTGGACATAGTCCAATTTTGAAGTTAACCACACTAGTGAAAAATGTATAAACAAGTGCGGTTTATTTAGTGTGGCTTTACGCTCAAACGCTTTCATAAAAAACACGGTGGCATTTTTGTAATTAAGTTCATTTACAAGTGCGGCTATTTGTACAACTGCCCTTGTAAATCAAAACGCTTGATTTACAAGGGCGGCTATTTGTATAGCTGCCCTCGTAAATAAAAAAACGCTTGATTTACAGGGGTGGCTATTTGTATAGCCGCCCTTGTAAATCAAAACGCTTGATTTACAAATGCGGCTTTAAAAATAACCGCCCTTGTAAATCAAAACGCTTGATTTACGAATGTGGTTTTACAAATAACCGCTTTCTTAAAACCTTTTTAACCCTAATTCAGAAACGCGCCACTTACGTTTTGATACTCTCATTTCTCTCGCGCTTCGTTTCTCTTATGTGCCTCCTCCATTAACTGTGTTCCCTCTTTTCTTCCTCTCTTCTTTGCATTGTCTTCGTGCCATCGACAAGCATTGTCTTCCTCTCTTCTTCTTCACCATTGATTTTTGTATTTTTTGCGTTTCTCTTATGTTTTGTTTTATGCCATTTCTAAGGTGATGCTTGGGAAGGTTTTTGTTTGCGCTTTCTGCTGTGTCTTCCTCGTCGTTGTTGCCACCTTGCTCCGTCATATATTTGTGTTTCATTGGAGAATTTTTATTTGCGTTTTCTGGACTTCTATTGGGATGAAATACGAAGATGTGTAATATGGATGCACCAAGAGATCAAAAGAAATGATAAAATAATGACCATGTTCTTCGAAAAAGATCAAAGTTAAGAACATTGATTAGAAACTCAATCAACAGCGAAACAGAAAAGAAACCCTAAACGTCTCTCGTAAATGCGATTTATAAATGCGGCTATGTAAATAGCCGCATTTATAAATTGAATTTACCAATGCGGCTATATATATAACCGCCTTCTTTTCTCTTCCATTTACAAATGTGTGCTCATCAAATGTGGTTATATAGTCACCCTTATAAATGTAAAATAGCAGCACTCGTTTTGCTTTTTTACACCAGTGCCAATACAAATCTTCATTGTGTTGTTTGTTGTTTGATCGATGATCTAGTATAGTTTGTTGAAAAGAGTTTACAGGTTTTATTCAACCCTTTCTAGAGCTAGTTGTTTCAATAAAAAAGCAATATGTGAATCAGATCCCCCTGCCTCTCTCCATAACTAAATATTTATATATTGGTCCCTGCCCACTCATAATCCTTGTGAAGTAGAGTGAGTGTTTTGATTCTTCCACTTATTCCTATTTTCTATGCGCATTTGCGGCCACCTGGCCATCAGTCATCACCTCTTCATATCCTTTTGTGTTTTCCTCGTTTTCCCTTTCTATATTTTTACTGGTTATATACATATAACCATACAACAAAGATTAATAAACCTAAACGTATCTTTACTTTCACCTTTAGCAAACCTATATTTCAATGCCATGCTTTGAAGTTGATTTTTCACTCTCAAACAGCTATTGGCTCAATTTTTCTTCAAAAAATTTAAGTAATTTCATAAAAGGTACGAAAAGGTTCAATTACAGGAACTCAAACGGATGAAACCTCGTAATACAATCATTTTCCAACCTTAAACAAACTCTCCCCGCTTCCTAATCATAAACCCTTTCTTAACCTATAACCTTCCTCTAACAAAGCCATTAATTTATAGATTGTTTCCTTTTCTGCCAACATATTGATTCATTTTCAATCCAAATAAATAATGACTACAAACCTAAATATAAGTCAGATTAAATTTGTTAAAGATGTTGTTATACTAAATATTGGTCAAAGCAACAGACGTTTAAACAATGTCTAATGTTGGCATTCACATTTTGAATCTTCGAAAAGAATTATACCAAGAAACAAAGAAAAAATCCTCAAAATAAAAGAAAATGCTTTCTGCACAAAAAAATTTCATCTAACTATCTATATGTCTGCATCAGTCTAATTTACAGGTCACTCAAGTGAGAGATGACGGTTAGGAACTCATCCTCCTTTGTGAGACAATCCATTGGATGGTGATACCCAAATTCCTCCAAAGCTAGTTTCAAAAAATCTTGAAAGGAAGGTTGGTTCAAGTATGATACAGGAATGAGAAATCTGTTCATTTTCTGTCCAACATAGACTCCAAGGTAGCCCTTCGGCATATCCACAGCTTTTGAAGATGTTTGGTTTGAAACAAACAATGTCTTTCTAATTCCAGGTAAAGGAAAACTCAATGTCATCGTTTGTGTTTACACTTGGGAAGGGAATGTGAGAAAGGCCTGTGTGAAGAAGCTTCAAGTCTTTGAACTTCAAAATGTTTTAGGATATGAACGATTTTGGTTGTCCTAAATGCTTGCATCAACGAACATATATATAAAAGAAATTATTTGTAACAGATCGTTGGCTACATGAATCAAAGAGGTAAGAGAACTGTGACGCAAGATTCATGGGAGCAACAGGGAGACAAGGACTTTCTCTACTGCTTGAAATATAACAGATGCATTCCACATAATGATCTACGATATTTCGTTATCCCTTTCTTTATAATTTATCACCCACAAAATACATTCCAGCTGCAATCCAACATAATTTGAGAAAACATGTTTACAGCATGTCTATAAAATTATAGAATACCGATTAATGAATGAACAATAGTTAGGATTCAGTTTTGTTACATGTGGAAACTTTATGTTGGTCAATGTTTAATAAGGTGGGGTTTCACACGTCCATTCAACTCTATCCTTAATAGAGGCAGTGAATGTTGAATAAACTTTAATGTAATTTGTGGGTTTTAAAGTTAGAAGTTACTAGAAAAGAGTAGAATGGGAGTTTGGATATGTAAAAGGTCAAAAGTTG
>Ga0123342_1009280_pt1 | contig 11864 bp, 12 predicted proteins | sample Turbeawhitnodule_FD_89960 | JGI IMG/M metagenome (GOLD analysis project Ga0123342, IMG submission 89960) | Root nodule microbial communities of legume samples collected from Mexico - Turtle bean Mexico white nodule | ecosystem: Host-associated > Plants > Roots > Nodule | place: Mexico: Nepantla... | reverse complement strand
TTATATATTTATATATGTATATATATATATATATATATATATATATATATATATATATATATATATATATATATATATATATATATATATACACATTTGAGAACAAGTGGAGGAATTGGACAGAAAGTGAGCCAACAGATGAAAGAAAACAATTGTTAGGCTGGTGCAGTGAAACATAAGGTTGGTTTTATTTTCATCTCTTTGGCTCTGTTTAGTTTTATTTATTTATTTTATTTTAGACAAGGAATAAATGTTATCAACTTCACATGGTACTTAACTTTTCATTCTAATATGTCTGTTTAATATATCAATTTAACCAGTTTTTTATTGCCAGAATATTAGCCCGTTACTCTCGTTACATTCTATTAAAATAAAAATAAATAAATATGTATATGGAATTATTCAAATGTTTAAAAATGATATTTTCCACCATAAATTATCCGTATATAGTTAAAAAATAGATAAAAAAAAGTAAACCCTAATTGGGATCACCTTTCCCACTAAAACTAGGTATTTTTACAAATGGTAAAGAAGGCTTTGCCACATTTTTTTTTTGATCAGCAAAGAATATAATAAAATAAAAGAGGTACTTCAGGGGTACCTCAACCCATATACAAGGACTAAAGCACCATCATCAACCAAAATACAAGGCTTTGCCACATGTTGGTGCCTATCATCAAAATGATGCATTCTTCGTTCGTCCTCTTCTTCTTGGCTACCATAGTAAAGATAACTTCTTGATTCGTGCCTTTGATGATATCTTCTTCCTTTTTGGGGTCTATCATAGGCCGATTTTAGCCTTTGGAGTCTTTCCTCCATTTGTCTCATCTCTTCCTCCTTTTGTGCTAATGATCTTTTGGTCGCCGCCAATTCACCCATAAGGAATGCCTTTTGGGGAGACTGGGGTTTAGAAGATTCCCCCGAGGACAAATGAGCCATAAAAACACAAGTGACAAACAATTAGATAAAAGAAGTTAGCAAGAAATTCACTAGTACGGTTGTGCCAAGATCACTCCAAACACTCAAAGGAAGAAATTTCTTCCCTTAGCTAAGGTCTTTCTTGTGGATGAAAAACTCTCAAATGAAAAAGGTCAAAGCCTTCAACACTTGATCTCAAAGGAAAAACACCACAAAAATTTTAAGGAAAAGAAAATAAAAGACAAACAATAAAAGCTCAAACAATAGTAAAAGACATTGAAATGATGAACATGATGCCAGGATAGGTGCAGAATTAAGCATGGAAAACAATAGTAAAAGACAATGACAGAATGGAAACAAGACAACAAAACAAGAACATATTTACGAATTAAATGGAATGATAATGGAAGGAAAAAGATGAAGGATTAAGGAAGCTTATGAGAAAGGAATTGAGATGATGAGCACGCCACTTGGAGGATGAAATTACTCAAAGATAAGTGTTGGAAGCCACCACTTAAGAGCTCTCAAATTCTCACAAGATAAGACTAAAGACTAAGAAGAACAAACCTCACTAGCATCTCACACAAATTGTGGGGAGTAACTTTTCTTCTATTTAATTAAACTTGGAAATACAATGAGGGAGGCCTCCTATATATAAGAGGGGGGTGAATTGTTTTTGAAAGATTTTCGCAAGTATTGAAGGTAGAGTGAAAGGATATGAAGAATTAGTCAATGAAAAATTTGTCCAGCTAAATATAAAACTGTTTTTAAGCTTAATGCAGAAAATCAACCAATTGTTTTTACGAAATAGTCGGTTGTTTTTATCAGCACTTTATAAAAGCAAAGTTAAAGCAGTTTAAAGAGTGTATGGATGGAGAAATTCACACAAAATGTTTATACTTGTTCACCAACACCTGAGCTACATCCAATCCTCACAAACCACTGAGAATTCACTATGTAATCAACCCTAGATTACAAGCTACATACACCAAGAATGATGATCTAGAACCCCTCAAGAACAGACACTACTCCTTGGCAAAAACTACACCAAGAATGTTGATCTTAATCCCCCTCAAGAACACACAACACTTCTTGGCAACACTAGTACAAAAATACAATTATCAAAAAGAAGGGAATAGAATACACTTGGGTAAATCACAAGATCAAAGTTTAGAATACAAGACCCAATCCTATTTCACACTTAGAAAAATATCCAAAGCTTGAAGCAATCTTGGAAAAACTGATTTTGTAAGTGTTAATTGAATCCTTAACAACCAAGAGTGTATAACCACTTATTTATACTCCAATTAGTTGTTAAAAACATTTAATGCAAAAGCCAAATCAATTTTAAAACAGACAAAACAAATTGAATCAGTTAAACTGAATTCTGTTAAGGATTTTCAAAAATCAATCCTTTCAAAAACACTGTGTAAAACAACCGGCTGAAACGATAAAACAACTGGTTGTTTTTCTGCTTCTCTTTGAAAACACATCTTTTTCAAAAGGATTAAAATCAAATAACCTTGGATCAATTCTATGAGTGAATTACAAATTCAAACTACCCAAAACGGACCTAAAAGCCCATCATCAAAGTCTTAAAGCAATCCACATAGATTTGGAGACATCAAAGCCAATGTTCAACAATCTCCCCCTATTTGATGAAGACAAATCCCTGGTTTGCTTGTGCTGATTTGTTTGAAATTGAAAGCACCTGCAAAACAGAAATTGTGCATGTACCAGAGAGCAATCGTATCTTAGCACCAATGAACCAGTTTTCACCATGTGATTTCCATAAAGAAAACCATCAAAATCAGTGTGAAAACTAGTGAAAGTGATATGCAAAATCAGAGTTTCTGCACAACTTTAAACCAGCATATAAAAAAGATTTAAACCAGCAATAAACCAGCATACAAACCAGCATATTCTCCCCCTATTTGTCTTCACAAATAGAATAATAGGAGGGATAAAAACCTGTCTTTTGCATCAAAGTTTTCCAGCATTGAAAACCAGTATGAATTAATGATACCATATCAGAATTTCAATTGAAATTTGTAGTGTATCAGAGTTATGGCAGTAGCAGAATAAACCAGAAAACCAATGTGTGTATCAATAGAACTATGGTGAACCAAAGTTATGGCAGTAGTAGTCTAGAGCAGTTGTCAACACACCATAAGAGTGCTGAATTACAACACACAAACCACCAATTTCCCTCCTTTCTTTCATGTAGTTCTCCTTCAAGGAAGACATCAAAGTATTGCTTCATTAAAGTATTAGTTCCAAAATTTGAAAACTAAAGATGCCGACAATGCTAACAACACCAACACAGCCAATAGTACTTCTTTTTGACATTTATAGGATAGCAGTTGGTAACATATTTCTTGGATATTTTCAATTCCATATTGTAAGCATACTTGTCCAAATCTCCCTTCTGTTAAGAACAAACCTTCCAGACGTTCCAAAGATACATTTTCATTCACCATCTCCATGCAAGGTGAAGACTTCAAATATAATCACATTCACAATTATTCATCAACCCCATGACCACCAATGTGATTGTCATTCATAAAAAGCTTTGAATTTCAAGGAAAACAAATAATACATCTCTTTATTATTTGATTCAGAGGCACGATAAATGCATATTTAGCTCACTATGGGTTTTGAAAGAAAAGAAACAGTTGTAACCATGCATAAGAATTAATAACAACTTTATTCACATGTGCCAGAGGTAAAACAATCAGCTGTTTTTCTTGTAGAACATGGGAGCTTTGATGTTTCAAATCCATGATGAAGGTTGAAGTTGTGCTGCTTTTGGTTTGGGTTTAGTCTAGGGTGTTTAGAATCGTTGTAAAGATCTTTCCTAGTCCCTTCCACAAGTTTGCTCAATCTGTTTTAAAAGAGAAAAATGTTTTTCTAAGCAAAGAGAAAAAAAAAACAGTTGAATCCTTGAAATAATCGGTTGTTTGAAGGTTTTAAAACTGTTTTTGACTTGGTTAAATAACTGCCTAACCAATTCAACCTGTTAAAACGAATTTTCAACGGGTTGATTGTGACATTTAATAACAGCTTTTTGAAAACCTGTTAATCTGTTTTAGATGTGAATCAAAACTGTTTTGGCTCATCAATGCTACCTAGAATGGATAGTTTTGAGTACTATAAATATGGCTTCTCTTTTAAAACAAAATACAGAAGTTTGATATCAAACACAGTGAGATTGAGATTGGCTTTGAAAGAAGTTTTCAAAAGTTTGCAAGATTGATGAATAGTTGTGCACTGGTTCTAAGTCTGATCATAGGAGCTTTTTTATTCCTGAAAGCTCAGGTGTAATCTGTTCCTTTCATGATTCTTGTATTTGTTCTTTCATAAACTTGTAAGTGTGTGAAAATCCTGTAAAGTCAGAGGTTGTTCTGGCTAGAGGTGTGTGCTTGCAAAAAGGGTATGTGCTTCTTGTGGTTTCAAAATCACTGTGGTTATGTAAATTGTAATATGTGAATGATTACTAGTGGAACCCAGTGGTTGTTCTGGGAACTCGATGTAGCTCAAGGTTGAGTTAACCAGTATAAAATTGGTTGACTAAATCTCTCTCTCTCTCTCTCTCTCATTCCTTATAAACTATTTCTTTTAATTATGCTTTTGCTGCTGCTATAAACAACCGGTTAAAACGAAGTTTCAATCGATTGAAATTCTGCAAACAGTTTCTTAATCATTGTTTGATTGCTTTCCTTGATTGCCTAATCTATGAATTGTGTTAAAGCTTCATTCTTATTCAATCTTTGCGAAAATCTTTGATAAACAATTCACCCCATCTTGTTTAAGCCATTAATTCTAACAATTGACATCAAGAGATAGGTTCTTGAAAAATATTCAAGTTTTGTTTTTCTGAAAACTGTTTTAATGGCTAGCAAGTTTTCCTTTGTGGAAGGTGCCTATTTAAATAAACCACCTCTGTTTTGTGGTGAAAATTATCAGATTTGGTATATAAAATGAAATTCTTTATTGATTCTTTAGATAAAGAGATGTGGAATGTTATTTCAAATAATGCTGCTTCATCTAAAAATGAAAGAGATCACCTTGATTGTATAGCTAAGAACATAATTGTCTCTGCCCTCGATTCTGATAAACTTCTCAAAGTTTCAGAGTGTATCTCTGCCAAAGAAATGTGGGATACTCTTGATAGAATTCACAAGAACTTAAGAAGTGCTTGGATGGACAAGAACGAGTCCTCTACTAAATCATCTTCTTCAGAATTCAAGATGAAGGTTTGTCTTATGGCAAGAGAAGAATCTGGGTTAAACCAAGTAAGTACATCTTCTTCCAATAAATGTGAAAGTTATTTCCAACTTCTTAAGGCTTTCCAAGAGACTCATAAAGAAGCTAAAAGATCAACCCTTTCTAATAATCGGTTGAAAAGTGAAAACAGCTGGTTGAAAGAGAAAATCAATGTTCTGGAAAAAGATTTGAACAATTCAAATGCTGATTTTGAAAATTTTGAAATGATTTATCAAAACTCCTTTTGCAAGTGTCATTCTAGTATTTACAAAAATTGTGAATCTCTTTAAAAGAAAGTTTTGTATCTTGTGAAAACTGTTGACACAACTTCAAAAGGCAAATCAAATCTTGAGAATGTTTTAGCATGTCAAAAGTGTGTTTTTGGAAAATCTGGTTTGGGTTTTAACCCACAAAGCAAAAAACAGTGGTTATTCAAAACCTTTTTCAACCATCACAAAAAATCAATCGGTTAAAAGATCAAAACAACCGGTTGTTTGTTGTTTCTACTGTATGAGAAAGGGCCACTCTGTTAGATTCTGTAAAATTAGAAAGCTTTTTGTCCCAAAGGTATCCTAAAGTGGGTTCCTAGGAATCCTAAGGTTCCTTGGAATCATATTAACATCCATGGACCCAAATTTGTTAGGGGACCAGATCTTGCCACCTGATTTTGAATTTTGCAGGATTGCTTGGTGAGAAAACAACACCTGTGGTACTTGGACAATGGCTGCTCCAATCATATGACTGGAGATGCATCAAAATTTGTCAGCATCACTCTCAAACAAGAAGGGCATGTGACCTATGGAGACAACAACAAAGGAAAAATCCTTAGTAAAGGTACCATAGGCAATGAAAACAACTTTCTAATCCATGATGTGCTCTATGTAGAAGGACTCAAACACAACCTGCTCAACATTATCAACTCTGTGACAGAGGCTACCAAGTCACCTTCAGAACTAATTCTTGTGAGATCCGGTTGCCAAATTCAAAGGAAGTTCTACTTGTTCGTAAGAGATCAAACAATGTCTATTTGCTTGACATTTCTAACTCTACATCTGTTGGTTGTCTCTTAACAAAGCATGAGGAATCTTGGCTTTGGCATAGAAGGTTTGCTCATATACATATGAATCACTTGAATAAACTGATTTCAAATGATATTTTATTGACTTACCCAAACTAGAGTTTGAGAAGGAACATGGGTTGTCAAAAAGGGAAACAAACAAGAAAATCTTTTAAACTGAAATTTTTTGTTTCCACTTCAAAACCTCTTGAGCTATTACTCATGGATCTTTTTGGTCCTTCTAGAATTGAGTCTTGGAAGAAATTTGTATGCTCTTGTGATTGTAGATGATTTTTTCCAGGTTTACTTGGACCATATTCCTACACTAAAAAAAGGAGGCCTATCCTGAATTCAAGAAGTTAGCAAAAAGGCTACAAAACACTTGTTGCTGCAACATTGAAGCAATTAGAAGTGACCATGGTGGAGAATTTCAGAATGAGAAATTCAGCAACTTTTGCAACAAGCTAGGTATCTTCCACAACTTCTCTGCACCAAGAACACCTAAACAAAATGGAGTGGTGGAGAGAAAGAACATATCACTTGAAGAGCTAGCAAGGACAATTCTGAATGAATCATCCCTGGCTAACTGCTTTTCGGTTGATGCGGTAAGTACAACATGTTATGTGATGAATTGTGTGCTTATCAGGCCAATCTTGAAGAAGACCCCTTATGAACTGCTAAATGGAAGAAAGCCTCACATAAGCCACCTAAAGGTCTTTGGATGCAGATGCTACATCCTAAACAATGGTAAGGAAAATCTGGGTAAGTTTGATGCTAAAGTTGACAAAGATATTTTTCTTGGATACTCTCTATCTAGCCATGCATATAGGGTTTACAATAAGAAGCTTATGATTGTTGAAGTATATATTCATGTTGTTTTTTACGAAACTAAAAAATCTGAGCAAGGTTTAGCAAAGATCATTACGGAAGAAGATGAGCATAATATCTTCCTGAAGAATCTGGAAAACAATACAGAAACTGAACCCGTTGATTCTGCGAAACAACCGATTGAAAATCTACAATAGAGTGATCTTCCAAAAGAATGGAGGATTCCCATAGATCTCTCTATTAACAACATCATTGGACAAATCAACAAGGGTGTGTCTACTAGAAGGAGTGCGGCAAACTTCTGCAACCATACAACATTTGTCTCTAAGATTGAACCAAAGACAATCAATGATGCACTCAAGGATGAGCCCTAGACAAGAGGTATGCATGAAGAGCTCAACCAGTTTGTAAGGAATGATGTGGGGTTCCTAGATCCTAAATGATGTGAGTTGATTAAGAGATGATTTATTAGAATACACTTTTAGAATTAGGATCAAGATTCTCAAGCAATTCAAGAACACCAAACAAAAACAATGAACCGATTGAATCTATGATACAAACAAACTAAATCGAATAGAAACCCATTCCAAAGAAGATGAACCGATTGAAAACACTATTAAAGGCACATGAACAGATTAGAACATCAAATAAGCAATTTTACCAAATGAAAAGAAGAACAACACAATTTATACCGATTAAAATCAAGAATTAACAACATTAAACCGATTAAAAATCAAGAGCAAATGAACAAGATATGTTTTAGGATTTGATATGGAATGGAAATGGAAGAATAAGATGAAAGGATGAAACACTTATGTGTTGAAGCAAGGGAAGATGAACACGCCACTTGGAAGGTGAATAGGCTCCAAGATGAGTGAAGAATGCTGCCACTTGAGAGCTCCCAAAGACTCACAAGATAAGACTAGGAGAAGGAGAACAAGTCTCACAAAATCTCTCTCAATTTGAGAAGAGTAACTTTACATTCAAATTTCAATATCAATGTGTCGTTACAAGAGCCAAGCACCTCTTTATATAAAGTAGAGGGCTGGTCATAACAAAGCAAAGGGAAGTGAAAAGGCATTGAAAATGCCTTCCTAAACAAGTCACTCCTATTCTATAAAATGTGACTTTTCCACTACTTCTCTTTTATGTTCTATTTTAAATCTACTCTAAAGATATTACAAAAAGAGACATTAATTGATGTACATCTCCTAATGCTTGTGCCTTTCTTCTAGTAATTCTTTGAGGCATGGTGGAAGATGTAATCATAGGTTGGGCTTGGGCCTGAAATTGGACTTGGGTTTGTTGGGCTTGAACCTCAGGCATCCTCTCTCCTTGGTCTACATCACTAAAACAACTCAAATGAATGTCATAGGAACAAAATGGGTTTTCAGGAATAAGTCAGAAACCAAGTCACAGTTCCCTTGTGACTAGGAATTGGCTCCAAATTCAAATGCTTCTCATTTGAATTTCCCTCCACTTTCATTTGCATTTTCAGCCTCTAAACACTATAAATAAGAGGGCTTGGCTCATGTAATTTCAAGATTAATCTAATAGTAAATTTCTGCCAATTTTGTGCCAATCTCACTACTTGTCTCTCCTACCTCCCTAGGATAGACAATTGATCTTCAAACTTTCATTCTACCAAAGTGAGATGGCCTCACCACTCACATTTCATACCTAACCTGCACCTCCAAGGCAACCACATCTCCTAGGAGAGCCTTGAGCGTGAGCATCCATTGAGCTTCCGCATATTCCACCAACAATTCTCCAAAGGATTAAGGCTCTCTTCCATCATTTGGTATTATGAGCTATGGTTCTTCAGGAGCTAAGTGTGCCTTCTAATTTTAATTTTAATTTTTGTGTTTAATTCTGGATTCCTTGTTGTTCATCACTTCCATATTGTCTTGCTATTTTTTATTTTTTAAATTGATTTGGTGTGCTGGTTGAAAATTCCAATCGGTGCATCTTGTTCAATTGTTCTTGAGCAATCCTTGTGCAATTTTGTGTAGGATTCCATATAGTTTTGTGTTGATGTTTTAATTTTGCCTTATTTGAGTCTTTCTAGATGTTTTAATCAGTTCATTTTGTGTTAATTTGAGTCATTTTGATTTTTGAATCCAATTGTGTTTTGTCATGTCATGTTTCTCCTAAATTGTCATCAATTTCCATGTAGTGCTGTTTTTGATAATTTTGCTTGTTTGATTTTAAATTTGAGTCCATATTTATAATTCTGTGTTTGATCCTTTGGTGCATTTTAATTTTTAGATTCAAGTTCATGCTTGAGTGCCAGATCCACACAAATTCTTATACATCACTTCTATTGTGTTTTTGAAGTTTCTTAAAACTGTTTTTAATTCTAGAATTAGGATTCCTCTGCTTTTGATTTTGTGCTGACTGTTTTAGCTTATGAAATTAAAAATTCGTTGGAGAAAATTATGAAATTTTGTATCTAAATAGTTTGAAGTGTTAAAAAAAGGTGAAAAAAAAGTGAAAAAAAAACTGATAAATCAAATTCAAAAAGTGTGCATTCTGGCGCGAACAGAAACGGTGATTTGGCAACAGATTTGAAAAATTTATCACAATTATTTGGTGTATTTTTTTGGAGTGATTCCAGTGCCAAAATATTGCTAAAATCTTGAACTGTTTGTGATTTAAATTTCAAATTCAAATTCAAAATATACAGCTCAACATAAATGTTTTAAGTCACGCATTTTGTGCTTCAAAATTCCAGTAGTACTGTTTTGGTTTTATTAATCAATTCTACTGCCACTCTTTAGGTTCAATTTGTGTGCTACCTTTTGTTGAGTGCCTTATTTTTCTTGCTTTTCAATTTCATTCAATTACTCTTTCAAGTTGTCATATTATTACTCCATTTGCTGTTGTCCAAATTTCAAACTGAATTGTTTCTTTGCTTTAAATTTGTTGACCTCTATTGTTGGTGAAAGTTTTCAAAAGTGGTGCTTGGTTAAGTTTGGAATTAACCTTTGTGGTGAGTCCATTTTTACTTAGTAGGTGTTGTTTTGAAGACTTGATTGAATATCCTTGAGAGGTTGAACAAGAGTGTTGCAGTAAGTGAGTTTACAAAAAAATACACAAAGAGTGGGTACCAATAGCAAGGGTCACAACAAGAAGGAGTACCAAAAAAGCAAAAGAAGTGCATAGAATAGGAATTCTAAATTTCCTTTTTGTAATCCAATTTCCATTGTATTTCTTTTGAATTGTAATTGCATTAAAGCTTGATTAATTAGTGGATTAATTACGCATTAGACAGTGAGTGTGTCTTCAATGGCTCTAAGTGTCTAGAAGTCTCACCTTAGGTTACGCCTTGCTTTAAAGCTTTATAGTTAGTAAACTTTAATTGTGTTTTAGTTACTTGATTTGCATTGTTTACTTGCTTTGTATTGTTTAATTGCTTTGCATTTTTCTTGCATTAAATTGTCTTTTCATTCTTGGTTGTGATTTAAGTGAATTACTTAGAGAAAGTTTTGTGAAAGTCTTGAAGGATAGATTCTGGCTAGGAAAGGCTTGGTACTTAAGTGATCCTAGTGATTCACCCTTTCCTGGGAATCTACCTTGATTACTACACCTATCTTTCTTGAGATAAATTACTTTTAACACAAAACTTTAATCATTTCAGCTCATTCTTCTAAATCTAGTGAAAGTGATCTAAAGTCCATTAAAACTCTTTTAAAACAATTAGCAAAGGACTTTCAATCACTCTCATATAGACAATTGGAACATGAGGAACAAATCAAAGAGCTGAAAATGGTTAAAGAAAGGGATGAATACTCTAATAAATCCAAAAACAGTTCACATGCATCTAGTTCTAAAAGTCATGAATCTTTTGGGGAAGAAAGTCTAGAATTAATGAGTACTATTAACCATCCCCTAGGAAAGCTAGAAAGGAAAGGAAAGAAAACCCAAAGGAGGTTAGGGTAGAGCTACCTCATTTTTATGGAAAAGAAGAATAAAAACATATCTAGATTGGGAGGTGAAGGTAGAACAATTGTTTGCTTGCAACCATGTGAGTGAAGAAAAGAAAGTACCCTTAGCCACCTTAAGTTTTTAAAGTAATGCTATGTATTGGTGGACTGCCCTAAAAAGAGAGAGACATCTCCACAAGGACCCTCCCATTTTATCTTGGAATGACCTTAGGGGAGCCTTGAGATGTCGCCATATTCCGTCACATTACAATAGGAAGTTGATGGACAAGCTCCAAAGACTTCATCAAAGAAATCTGAGTGTAGAAGAATATTGGCAACAAATGATGTTATATATGATAAGGACAAGGATTAATGAAGAAAACCATACCACCATATCTAGGTTTTTAAGTGGTCTCAAACCTGAGATAAGAAACAAAGTTGAACTTTTACCTTATAAAGATTTAAATGATTTGATTCAACTTAGCATTAAAGTTGAAAAACAAATTTTGAGAAAACAATCAAGTCAAAAAGAAAGTTCATAGTCTGTATCTTATGAAAAGGAAGAGTTCCTGATGGAAGAGGGCCAAGCATCACTACAACTGAGAGCCAACCACCATGTCATATTGGGCCAATCACAAGGGCCATGGCTAGAAGGCTTGAAGAAGATTGGAACACTGCTACTGATGGCAGAGAGACTTATCTCTACATGCACCAAGATGTTTAAATTCAAGCGTAGAATAGCTTTTACATTTTTGTCAAAAGTAACATAGTTTAATTCTTTTGTATTTTTGTTGAAACATGCAAAGTGGTACCTAAAATGCTAACCTAAGTTTAATTAGAGTTTCCTACTCCTAATTAAACTTAGGTCC
>Ga0123342_1009279_pt1 | contig 11864 bp, 9 predicted proteins | sample Turbeawhitnodule_FD_89960 | JGI IMG/M metagenome (GOLD analysis project Ga0123342, IMG submission 89960) | Root nodule microbial communities of legume samples collected from Mexico - Turtle bean Mexico white nodule | ecosystem: Host-associated > Plants > Roots > Nodule | place: Mexico: Nepantla... | reverse complement strand
TATATATATATATATATATATATTAAACATTGTACAATAAATTTTTTAAAATACTAATACATTCAAATGAAGCATTGTGATACATTCAAATGAGGGTAAATTTGGAAATAAGGGATGCTGACAAGGTTTTCCCTCTAAATCTCTTCATTTTGAGGGGAGAGGATATTTACTGTTCACAGGTATATCCTCTCCTTCACTTCCCTGCACATCCCTTGATCCAAACCATGGATATCCACTCATATCCTTCCTCTTGAACAGTACATCCATGGAAGCAAACAGGGGGTTAAAGTACATTTGATAAGTCTGTGTTTGGATGAGAGAGTGGAAATGAGATAGTGGATTTGAGATGATTTGAAGAGAAAGTGTAAAGAAAGTTAGTGTATTTGGATTAAGGTAAATAGAATGTAAAGTGTGAGGAAAGTTTATGAAAGTTTGTGAATGAGTGATGTGATAGATGTTTAATTAATAAAAATGTAAATTTACTAATTTATTCTTATATTTAGAAATTTTTAATTAAATATTATTTAAATATTTATAATTATAAATATTTAATAAAAACTTATTTTTCTATTAAATAATATTTTTATTTTATCTTTACTCTTTTGTAATTAATATAATTATTATATAAATTTATTTTTTTTATTAAAAAATATATTTATTTTTACTATTTTTTATATTTATAATTTATTATATATAAAATATAATAAATTATTTTTATTTTATAATAATTATTTTTTATAATTTTGATTATATTTTTAATATTTAAATTATAATTTTATTTTAAATAAAATAATGATAATTTAAATATAAATAAAAAGGGTAAAAACATAAAATAAAATAAATTAATTAAATAAATATATATGTAGAGAACTTTCTTCGCATGTTTGCGAAGAAAGTTTTGAAAGTAAAAATTATCTCGATTTTTATATTTTTCTAAAAAAATTCTTAATTTTCCAACTTTGTGTTCTGTACATTAAATTTTCGCTCTATCGTGAGAAAGAAACATAGGCTAAGAAGAACCAATCAATAACTGCTTTTTATGTGATGAGATGGACACGTTATCCTTGGGATGTGTTTAGTCAGAAAAATCAATTATATTCTCTTTCTTGTTTCCCAACGTATCTGGCAGAAAGGAAAATCGAAAACCAAATTCCGGTTGCCTTGAATAAGCTATTAAGCAGAATGGCAAATGGAAGCAACGACAAGCGCGGCGCAACCAGCAGCAATAACTCTACCCAACACGACAACCACACAGGTAATAACCGTCACATGGTCGCCGTCTCCACCCCTTCCGTTACCACCACCACCACCATCATTTCCCTCCCCAACAATCCAAGCCCCACTCCAAATCACCTCCCCCACTTCTCTGGAATCGTTCAGTCCTTCAACAACTCCGAAGAAGGGAAACAAGATTTCAGTCACGCCAAGATCAATAGTACTGCAACTGGAGATTCCTTCAACAACCTCCGATCAGGCTCCCAATCTTTCAGAAAGGCCAAGATTAGTTGTGGTGAGGAATCCAGCAAACCGAGTAGATCTACTTTGCCCTTGAAAGGAGAGCATGTGGTCCACTACGGAACTCTCCACTCCTTCAATAATAAAGGAAAGGGATCCCAGTGTTTCAACGGTTTCAAGCTCAACTGACCACATTTCAGCTTTCCCATGTATCCATTTCTCTCTACTTTCTCTCTGCTTTTATCATTTCCGGACTTTTCTTTCAAACATAATTAGTTCTTTTTTACGATATTCTACTTACATAAAATCTATAAATATTAAATTTTAACTTGATAAAATAAAATAGGAAAAACAATATTTTATTAATTTGTGCAATATATGTTTTTACTTGTGATGCGATATTAACATAACATGATAAATAGTGACGACAAAATCACCTTGGATGCTGAAATTATTTTTGTGATAGTAGTATCCTTACCTGAATTATTTCTATCCATAGTGGTATCCAATGCTAAGCGGCTACGTCTCACGATTCTTGATAAAGTTATTCAAGGATTAAATATGTTCTTCATTTTAAAAGAATTATCAAAAAATTGATTATAGTTCCTTTATTAAATAATTGATCCATTTGATTTAATTAATTTTACATAGTTTGAAAATGATTCTGGTGGATAAACTACAAGTTAATATTTTTAACTTTTAACTCCGAAAAGATTAAATATTTAAATTAGAGGAATGATCTTTGCTTATATAATCATACAAAACAACACTCTTGAGAGAGCAATTTTTTAGAGTGTTATAGAAAACAAATGCAATCCCTAGTATTAAACATTTTAGTTGGAGAATGGATTTAATAGGATAACAACCAAGTTAAACATTCATAATAGTGAAGGATAATTTGTTATACAAAAACTAAGTATTACATTTTAGTTAAACATTCATAATAGTGAAGGATAATTTGTTATACAAAAACTAAGTATTACATGTATGTTGTGTATTCTATGCAAAGAACATGATGAATCTTGTCCATACTTCTTTCTTATTGCTATGTTTGTTTTCAGGTAAGAGAAGGAAAGAAGAAGGGAGTGTTTTATTTTATTTTATTTCAGTAGTTTTAAGAGTGTAGGAGAGGGTTAGAGTGTTTTTTAATCTTCCCTCAAATAAACATATCTGTACTAGTTTTAAGATTATTGTATTTTATCTAAATATACTTTTGTATAATTTTATTATAATATATAATATATAAAATTAAATATTACATAAATTTATTTAATAATTTTAAAAATATTTAATTATATTATTAATAAAAATAAATAATTATAAATAATAAAAATAATAATACAAAAATATAATATCTATAATTATAAAAATAATAAAAATATATAATAATAAATATTATTTTTATAATTTTTAATATATTTAATAAATTTATTTCACTTTAATACAAATATGTTTTATTATTTTTTATTTTTTATTGAAAATACAAGTAATTATGAAATTTAATTAATTTAAACTTAAAAATATAAATCTTAATTCAGTATTCAAATATATTTTGTAATAACAAAAAGTTAAATTTGTAACTTACATTTTATATATTTAAAATAATTTATAAATCTTCTTCCAATTATAATTTCACTCATATATTTTAATATTATCTTTAAAAATTTATTTTAATATTTTTTAATCCAAACAAATTCATATATCTCTACACATCTTTTCCAATTCTCACATATTTACTTTCTCTTTCCACAAATCCCTTTCTTTCTTAATGCAAACACAAATATTTTTTTTAATTCAAACACAACATATAAAACTCAACAAATAGATTAGTGAATATAGCGGTTTTCTTCTCATTTGTATTTTTTTTTTTACAGAGATGGATTTGACGATAGAAATGGATAAATCGTCAAATGTGACGTGTTGCTTTCTGAATACTAAAATCGTGCAACAACATTTTAAAAAAACAAATTCGTATATGTCAATTAGAAATTTTATATCCTATATACGTTTTTTAATGTTTTAGTATATAATAATATATAAACTTAAAAATCATATAATTTCTAGTTATGATCGTATATAAAATATACGTTTTTAATTTTTTAATATATAATAATTTTAATATACGTCTTTTAATATTTAAAATTAAAAAAATAAAGAAAAATAATAGAAAATTAGATAAGTTTACTATTTATAACTTTTCTTTATATATAATTAAAAAAAATAGTCTTTTATAAAATATTTTTTAATTCAATAAATTTTTATAAAATATTTTTTACTATATATAATTAAATAATGTCTGAAATTTTAGAAAATATTTTTTATTATATAATTAATTTTTTTTATTTAATACATTAAAATTCATTGTCTCGGTGAACATCTAAGTAGAGGTGGAATATTAGTCTTCATTCTTTTCTTCTTCGTCGTTGTTAGATGGAATATTAGTCTTCATTATTGGGATTGTGGATCAATAACAATGCATGATAGGAACTGGATGAAATGTAGAGAGTAATGTCATTGTTGAATTACCAAACATCTTGCAATGGACCTGGAGAAAAAAATATTTCCCTGCGATAAAAAATTGGTGTAAGTTGATGGCACTTGCTGGTAGGGAAATTTGACTGACATATTGTGGTGGTTGATTGGGGGCGGATTGAAGTTGGACTTGTCCAAATTGTTCAACATTTAAAAAAAAAAACCAACATGATGGTGGTATTGGGAATGGTATGGTTGACTATTGGGTGACATGTCGCACTTTTGTTAAAAAAATAATTAATGTAGGAATTTAAAAAAAAAATAACAATATGAAATGGGGTACAAATTGAAATTTCATCGTCTTTAGATGTGACCTGCATAGGTGAAACATAGCGAATGGTATGAGTGATGTACCATTGCATGTAAGTTGATTCATCACGCAAATGATCGTTTCCGTGGGATGGTACTCCCTAAATTAAACGATTTTGTCAGTCATTCCACAATGTTATTTGTTCCCGCCGGTTGACTAGGGACGTCTTCGTGCGTGGCTTATACTTGCGAACTAGGGCACCTTCGTTCTGCGCCGTCGCAAGTACCTGAAAAGAAGTGAACAAAGGGGCGCCCTTGCGGCCGTTTGCACTCCGACGATCAAGTCAGCTAACGAGAAACATCAAAAGACCCACCTCCGTATCGGAGCACCGTGAGTGGATGCTCTGAAGGTGGTAAAATAACTGCGTAACTAATTTCCTCTCTTCCCTAATTGCCTGTGCGTCCAGTGAGTTCGCGAGCAAGCGACTAGAGTGTGTGTGAAACTGTCTGGCTCCCCGTTTCAAACGTCTCAAACCCCTTTTAAACGGCTCTAGCATTTAAAGCGTCTTAAAGCGCATTTAAAACGTCTTAAAGCGCATTTAAAGCGCTAAAAAACGTTTCAACGCGTTTAAAACGTTCAAAGCATTTAAAGCATTTAAAATGCTTTAAAGCGTTTGAAACGTAAACTAAGTAAGAGCGTACCTTAGCAAACTTTCAGGAAACTTATAGCCATTGATGTTTCAGTGCTTATTGATCTGTGTTCTTCTGACTTGATTGCTATTCTACGTGGAGAGCCTCACAACGCCGTAACCCAACTTAAGGACATTCCATCGTGTAAGTCCTCCTTCCTCGAAGTGCATCTGGCGCAAGGGGTGACTTTCTAGGTGCCAACTCATGCGCCCCAGCCTCTAGTCACTCGTCTTGGGAGTGTATCTACTTTCCTCTCGTACTACGCACCTGGTTCGCCCCTGGGCGGGGCCCTCTCATGGGTCGTATCTATCCCAGGGGTCTCCCAGAGGTGGCGTAGGTACTTCACGAGTCAGGTTACTCCCTACTGGTACTGGGAATATGGCCTTGAAGCCACCTTTCTCTTCTCTTTGTTACTATTCTGAGGTACCGGGGCCCGAGACCTCCTCGTGGTGTCGCCCCTCCACGGTCTTTCCTACCCATGGGTATCGGGGGTAACACCGTCGATGTCTCGACTTTGCGACGCCTCAACCTGGCGACGCCTCAAGCGGTCAACCTGTTGACCTTCCTCTCTAGCCCCCTTGAGGGGTCCCACCATATGTTTGACTTTGACTTTTACTTTGACTTTGGTCAACGTCCGGGGACGGGACGATACATTATCCACCTGTGATGATACTGTTGTAAATACTTATTTCTTCTTCCACGCATGTCTTTTTTGTGCACTTTATCAAGGTTGTATGGGTTGGTGGAATGTGTTGTCGATAATCGAATTGTCGTATCACCCGATCTGCTTGATGAAATTCGACAATTGCAAAACATACTAAAGGTACAACCACTAGACTTACAACTGCCACACCAATTGTAATTAGACCACTAATTTGAAGTTGTCGGTATGGAGTCCACAAAAATTGTCAACAACAGAAAATAACACTATTAATTTGTTGGATTGCTTAGAAGGAATTTAGTTGTGAGAAGATGAAAGAATAACCTATTTCGATTAGAACTAATATAGCACTTTTTGGATTTCACACATGCTTATCGCACTCGTGTTTGATCAATGGAAATTCCGATTCCACCTATGATCAATGTTTGTCATGTCATAATTAATACAAAGTATTTTAATATACAACATTGAAAGGAAGAAAATAAATAGTAACCTTCTCTTAAGTGGAAATCCAACGTCGGCAATGATGTCATCGCCACTCAATGGGTCAATAGTCAGTGAAAAACATGTTATTCAATCTCACGCCCAACACTGTAATAACAACATGCACCATCCGATACTATCTTGATTATAATTAATATCATGATCGAGTTCACTATGCAATCCAACCCATTCTTTAATTATATATAACAAATTTTTTTTTATAAAAACTTATTCAGTTAAAAAATAATAATTTTCTTTAATTGTATATAAAAACATATATTAAAATTATTATATATTAAAAAATTAAAGACGTATATACGAATTAGAAATATACTAATTCATACGAATTCTATATTTTTTTTATAATTTTTTTAAATTTTATATATTATTGTATACTAAAAAATTAAAAAACGTATATGGAATATATCATATTTAATTGAAATCGTATATCACGTATACAAAATTATTTTTTTAAAAGCATGTGTGTGATTGAAAATTTTAGTATTCAGAAAGCGTATTTCGCATTGACAATTTGAAAATGTTTAACCATTTTGAGAAATTCGTAAGAAAATTAAACTAATTTGAGAAAAAAAACCGAATATAACATATGTACTCCACAATATGATTACTTATATTTTCACCAATTTAACATGCTTGTACCAAGTAAGAATGGTAATATTATATATATAGAGAATAATGTGGATGAAGATAGAACAATTTGGACCATAGAAATAATATTCTTGTATTTGTAGTGGGAGATGAGATAGAGGTTCACTAGTGATTCCTTTGTGCGGGTGAGAATGTAGTGGGAAATTATAATCCCACTTATCTAATAGATATTTTTTTTTTAAAGAGTTGGAATTCTTCAAATACTATTCTTTTTCTAAATTAATTTGTTAATAAAAAGAAGAAATGATTTTTCCATTTTTTCTCAAGTGACTATTATTTATTCATTGGCTTCATTGTTTCCGAGTCTGTCGCAAAAAGATGAAGGGAAAGAATTAATTTTATTTATTTGGTAAAAAAAGATAGTTAATTTTAATAGTAATGTAATTCATTCTATTATTTTTTTAAAAGAATTCGTAAATTGCATAGTTTTTAATTTTTTATCGATTTGTATTATGTTAAATAATTAAATATTCAATATTTTTCAGCTATTTTTCTTTGGTTAACTTATTTATTTTCTATATTTATCTTTTCTAACTTTTTTTTATTCAAAATCAAATACATTTTGTTAATTTTTGTTGGTTATTAATTCAGATTTTATTAATCTTAAATTATTTACTGTTAGTATTGTATTAATGATCAGTTTACCAGGCTATTAGTATTTTCCATTTTATAACTTCCAGTAATTGTAATTTTATTTTATATATATATATATATATTATTGAAGTAAATCAAAATGAATGTATCAGTTTTGCAATTTTGTGCAGGGTCAATCAATTTCTACAACCTTTTGCCTTTTGTTATTTCCTTCAATTAGTTTCTACAACTGGTATCAGAGCCCGTTTGTTATCATGAACTCTACCCAATTATCAGTCTCTATCTTGATGGAAAAAATTACAATTGGTGGTGTGTGCAGATGAGAGTTTTGTTTGATTATCATGAGTTAAGGGATGTTGTTGATAGTGAAATGTCTGCATTAGATGATAATGCAATTGAGACGCAACGAGTAGCACATCGTGACCAGAAGAAGAAGGGCAATAAGACTTTGTATCTCATCCATCAAGGGATGAATGATGAAACATTTTGAGCAAATAGAAGGAGTAACAATTGCAAGTGAGGTTTGAATCATTTTGTCAACCAATTATAAAGGTGATGACAAGATCAGGAGGGTGCGTCTTCAAACCCTAAGATGCCAATATGAACTACTGCAGATGGAAACCACAAAGACTATTGATGTCTATATAAATAAAGTTCTTGCCTTGACAAATTGATGGAAATACTGCAGATTTTAAAATTAGCGAACAAGAGTTAAAAAACCGTTGGGAATTACACACTGGATCTTCTAGGAGAACCGAAAAAACGTCCGGTAATCCGTTAACGACACTGAATCTGCTAGAAGAATCGCAAAAAACACACTTAACGGGGTTAAAATCGTCAAAAACGCTAAATATAACCTCATTAAAACTCATTTTCCTTAGTGTAATAACTAATTAAATATCAATTTAAAAACTAATTTATAATTTTTTACTAATAATAGAAATTATTTTAGATAAAAAAATTATTCAATAAAAGAGTATCTAATTTAGTTAATGCAATAATTAATTATTTTTATATTTAAAATTAATTTTTATTTAATAATTATTTTTGAAGATAACTTTGGTTTAATTTTATTAAAATAATATGTACGTAAGAGATACTAAGCAGTTTGATAAAATAAAACTATGGAGAGAATGAATCATCCATGTGAAAACAAAGAAAGTGGGACAAATACGTGATTAAACTCTTTTCTACCACAAAGTTCTAAAGTCAATTAACTCATCCTTTTAAATCAAAATAAATGATAAAACATGTGAATGGAAAGTTGTCATAGTCACTGTCGGCCACTAAAGCACTGCTATATTATATGAATCTTGACGCTTATAAAATCTACTTTTAATTGTTAACCCTTGGGATCTACTCTATACCAACTACAGTTTATATTGTTGCATTGTGACCTGTCATTGCACTTTCCTCCAAACATCCCTTTATTTTCATACCATGTTTATCCTAGGTTTGGTGAAAGTTCTTCACTGCCATGATGACGTTACTTTCATAATAAAAAAATTGAATTTACTTTTCGTAATTGTAATTTTACAAATGCAGATTTTATTCCCTATAAAAATTTCATTATATATATATAAACATCATTCAATTTTTTAAATTAAATAATTTTAAATTTTAAATAATTACAACTGACTATATATCAAATTTTCTTCCAATACAATATATGTTAATATCACTACATTCGTTAAGGTTTAAGAACATGTTATTCTTTCCGAAGCTAATAAGTCCAATTTTATCGCTGATAAAAAAAAAGGTTCAATTTTATCATTCAGATTTCTCAACAACAAGAACAATACAACAGTTTAATGATTTTAATCTCACAATCATCTCCTCAAACCCCTTGTTTGAATTATATTAATACATCTCAAATGAATTTAGTCAAATTGAATAAATTTTGTAGACACTATGTATTAGACACATGAGCTACAAATCATATACGCTACAATAAATATATTATATTCTCCATTCATAGTATTTCGCCTATAATAGTCTTTTTACCTAATGGAAATCAATTGAGTGTCAATCAGTTAGGTATAATTCAAATCTCTCACTTACTCACTTTGACTAATGTTTTATATGCACTTTCATTCCAAGTCAATTTGATTTCTGTTTCAAGATTGACCACAAATCTCAATTGTTTAATCATTTTTTAACCTTTTTTTTGTTTCATTCTTCAGAAGCAACCATGGAGAGTGATTGGTACACCAGATAGATCACACAACCTTTATCAACTGAGGACTTCGAGTATCCATCGGGTGTCATGATTACTTCTTACAGCAAGTACATCGCGCTGTAAGAAGTAATAATGTGTCTTTAAGGACGGATATCGAACTCACAAGAATAATTGAAAAATCAAGTAAAATATTTACTAAATATAAAACAAAATAACAAAAGTTTGTTGGGATTTGTTATGCTGCCAATGATTAACAAGACAACAAGTCAAAAAGTTGTTGTTTCAATTGGAAAAATAGGGATTGAGTTTCATCTTTCTCACTTTTTTGTATTTTGATTAGCATGACAATATTGTGTCCTTAGATTGATATCGATACTCGTATAAAAATATTTTATATTGATTCCTTGCATATAAAATTATTAAGAAGCTTTCTAAATATCGATTTCTCGCATATAAAATTATTAAGATGTTTCCTAAATATCGATTCCTCGCATATTTATAAAAACAACTTATCCTTAAGATCAGACGTTGATAGCAATTAACATTTCAAATCTATTCCTAACATTCAAATATGTTAAGTATTATCATTTAGGTCATAACCTTAGAAGTACTTTCTAGTCAAATTTAAGATTTTAGATCATGGTAAACCAAACATTACAAACAAAATAATAATACCAATCATCAATCAAGAACAAAATATTATGCTTAGATATCACCTCAATACATAAGAGTTTGAAAAGATTACTCTCAATCCCAAAGGGTAGAATTAGCCACATATGATGACAGTTACAAGCATGGAGAACATGAAAAGAAGATCCAGGATGTTTCTTCTTGACGACTGCCTCCTCTAATGTCTCACATCTCCTATTCTCCCAATTGTGTTACAAGTCACTCAATGATGTTTTTCTCTCAATCTTGCACACTTAGGGTTGTGCCTCAAGCCCCATATTTAACCTAAATAACTTGGGTTAAGTGGATTCTCGCTCAAGCGTGATAGAGCTCACTTGAGCGAGTAAAACATCGAAACACCCAACGATGTTGGAGCAATCTCACTCAAGCAAGAATGAGCTCGCTTGAGCGAGATGCCCTGATGATGAAGTGGGCTTGTGTGAGCTTGATGCGTGCCAGAGCCTTCAAGCTTTCCCTTTTTAGCTTATATTATTCTCCTTTTGCCCAATCATCTCCATTCTCCTTTAGAATCCTAAAATTAACACAAAATTTGGGAATAAATTGTTCTTATTCAAATAAAAATCACAAAATATGTAAAAAGGTATAAATTCATAAATTAGGATTTATTTTATACTTATTTTAGAAATTAATATTCATAAGTGTCTATATTTTAATATGAAATATTATTAAAATTTGACACTTATCATGTCACAAAACAAATTTGGGATGAGTAAAATTGACACTGAGATCTCATCTATTCCTAATAAGATTGCTAATATCAGTAAATCTTATGTAGATGTTGATCATGCTAAACTTTGATATTTTAGAATGAGACTTTGTCTCATGATAGGTTGAAAACTTTGTCTTCATATTACTCAAATATTTCTATAGGTTTTGTTGATCCTTGTGATATATGCCATTTTGCTAAACAAAATAGACTACCTTTTCCTTCTAGCTTTACTAAATCAAGTCATTTTTTTTATTTGTTTCATGCTTAAATATGAGGTCCTTTGAATCATGTTTCTATTGAAAGGAATAAATATCTTTTAAATATTGTCGATGATTTTACCCGATATACATGAATTGTCTAATGAAAACTAAATATGAAAATCATCAACATGATTGAGTTTCAGTTCAATACTCATTTGAAAGTATTAAGAAGTGATGATGAACTTGAGCTTATTCTGGCTGATTTCTTTAATAGAAAATTGATTTTTCATCAAACTAGTTGTGTAAAAACACCTTAACATGACAATGTTGTTGAATGTAAACATCAACATATTTTGAATGTCACTTTTACACTGATTTTTCAAACTTAATTGCCTCATTGTTTTTTGTCATATCTTGTCAAACACTCTATTCATTGAATTAATAAAACTCGTTTTACATAAAATCACCATATCAAATGGTTTATAATGTAATACCATATTTGTCTCATATTTTTCTAGATTACAAAAGTGGGATAAACGATTTTACTCTTTTTTATATGAAATATTTTTGCTTAGAGATGTTTTATGAAACTCATTTTCCTTTATGGAAGAATAAATATGATAGAATAATTATAATTGATAAATTAATATATATATATATATATATATATATATATATATATATATATATATATATATATATATATATATATATATATATAAATATATAAATATTTTTATTTTTTCCTTTCTT
>Ga0123342_1009277_pt1 | contig 11867 bp, 5 predicted proteins | sample Turbeawhitnodule_FD_89960 | JGI IMG/M metagenome (GOLD analysis project Ga0123342, IMG submission 89960) | Root nodule microbial communities of legume samples collected from Mexico - Turtle bean Mexico white nodule | ecosystem: Host-associated > Plants > Roots > Nodule | place: Mexico: Nepantla... | reverse complement strand
TTTTTTTTTTTTTTTTTTTTTTTTTTTTTTTTTTTTTTTTTTTTTTTTTTTATGAAAAACCATATATAAGAACCCAGCACTACATCATTTGATTTTATGATTTTGACATAGAGTAATAACATATGCAACTCTTAGATTTTTTTTTTATTTAAACTAATATAACTTCAACTTTCAACTATAAATTTAACATAAGAGCATCTTTTCAGTAATTACATCATCTTCAAACCTGAATATTATTTATATGTACAAATATCGCATGAAAAAAAATGGTTATTCTGATATTAATTCTTTTTTAAACCATAATTTATTATTTCTTTTTCTTTTAATTTTTTAATATGCATCTTTCATTTTTTTAAGATTTCTTCTTACAACAAATTGTGTTTGTGGCTATGGTTATTTTTATAAATGTTATTATTTACAAACATTACAATATAAACGTGTGACGATTTAGCATATTATCATTGATCTTGTCAAAATATGACACACACTAATTTTTAAAGTGTCACAACACCATCATTCAATACTCTATGTAAAGTAATATTTTAAAATTGTAAATAATATTTATTAAAATTATCGTTATGTCTTTAATTAAGAAAAAATTTCAAAGTATAGTGGATCTAAATGTTATTACTCTCTATATCATACCATGTTGGTAATTATCAATATTCTAATAAATCTTGAAATGTAATACGAGATTATGAACTAAAAATTTAATTATTTATAATTATCTACTAACATATAATCTTGTAACAAAAAACAGTTAAAATATATATTCAAAAAACATAATATTATAAAAGTTTTGGTTTGTTTATAATATAATATTATCAACAATTTCAATGTGATTATGTGAGATATATTCTATCTTCTTCTCATATCTTTACGATTGTGAGAAAAAATACACAAATAAAATTAATGGACGTTTTCATACTATATAACATAAAAAATTAGAGGAAAAATAATAATTAGTTAAGAAAAGAAAATGATAATATGACATAAAAAAGTAGGGTATGGATCTTAATCTGCCTTCAATGAGTAATGAATAAATTCCTTAAATGGTTACAACATATAATCGATCTATTAAACCGTTACTCACTTTCAAATACCCTATTTGCTGTAATAAGTAGCAATCCTCATTAAAACACACACTAACTATTCCTATCTATAACCTAAAATCGATGGTTAATAAATATATTCTTTACCATTTTGAAGTTATATGAATATTTTATTCACCCAAAAAAAGTTAACCAAAAAAAATAATTCTACCTTACAAATGCCAACAACACTCTCTTTTAGGTTATTCTTAAAATTAAGATAAATAATTATTCATTTAAATACTTTTTTATTGATTCATTTTTATTAGAAATCGAAAAATGTGATGAATCATACTTTTTTTAAATTTTTTATCTAACAATTAATGTTGGTTAATAAGGTCCACTAAAGATCTTTTTTTTTTAACTATTCTCCTTCGAATTTCTTTTATAAATATAATTCAACTAATATGAATTTTATACTTGTAAGCATGAGGAAGCATGAGGAAGTGAGGGAGTAGATATGTAAGGATGTGAGAGAAAAGTGTGAAGAAAGTGAATTTGTTTTGATTATGGTATATTAGAATGAATGTCTAAGAAAAAATTATTGAAATTTGTAAGTTATATAATGGTATGTAATGGTTCTAAAGGTATTTTGATTTTTTTTTTAAGATGTAAGATTACAAATTTAGCTTTATATTTAAAAAAATTGAATAATAAAATATAAGGTATTTTTGTGTAAATTTTAAGTTAATTAAAATTATGTAAATTATTTCCAGTACTATTGAAATATTATTTTAAATAAAATATGAATTATTTATGGCATTACAAATTTATCATTTTATTTAAAAATGATTAAAAAATTAATTTGATTGATATATTTTTGGATTATAAATATTCAAAATCCTAAATATTTAATGTTCTATTTAAATAAAAATCTGAAATATATAATTTTTTTAAAATATTCAAAATTTTAAATAAATACAAATCTTAAATAAAAAATTACCCCTTACAAGAAAATCAAATATGAAAAAACAATCCACAAACATACAAAATCAATTTTCTTCATTACACAGTACCCAACAAAATCAATTTAGCACAAAAAGATACAATAAAACTGATTTGTGCACTCTAAGTATAACACACAAAATCGAATTCTCATAATATAAACCCACAAATTCGATTTAGCACCAAAAATTAAAAAACAAAATCGATCCCCCACAATGTTATGTCTAAAAAAAAAAAAAAACTTTAGTACTCATCTACTATGAAATTCGGACACTCCTTTTAAATGTCACACGTATCATGAAGTGTTTAATTAAAAAAATATTTATTAGATTTTTAACAATTCAAGTACGGTTCTAATACAATTTTAAAAAAAATTACAGTAATTTTTTAAAAATTCAAATTTTATTATATAAATTATTATTATAATTATAAAAATAAAAAATAATTTTTTGTGAATCAGTCTTCAAAAACATCTCTCTATTATAAAAAATAATCTAAAATATACTTGTACACATAAATCTTTATTATCAATTTATATAATTTATAATTATATAATATATAGATATGTGTCATCATCGTATATTTTAAATTTTTTGTTAAATTTTTTGCGTACGTCGGTGTGCCTCACATACATGCAATGACATTGATACAAATTTAATAATCGCTAGTAACATACTCCATCAACGTACTTCTATCCACGAGAAGAGTGTTCGTGCGGGAGACTAATTTAAATCCCAATTATAATAGAATGTAGAAAAAAAATATTTTATTAAGTGTAATTTTTTAATTTAAGATAAAAAAAAAGAGTAATGAATACTCTATACAAAGATTAATAGGAATAATAACAGAAGGTTACCAGAAAAATATAAATATGAAGTAAGTGTATGAAAATGGGCACATCTTAATAGTGATTAAGATGATGATCCCATGGAACAGAAAGTGATAACATAATCAGAATTGGAGCAAGTGAAAGTGCTTGAAGCATCATCGTATGCGTAACTATACGCTGTTGGACACGCACTCTTGAAAATCTCCGAATAATGTGTCGGCGAACACGTTTGCGGCGTCCCGTGATCGCCGGTGCAGCAAAATTCCGCCGTGTTGAACGCCGCGCACGCGCTCTTGCACGCCACAACCGCGCCGCCGCTGTCTCTAACCTGAAGCTCCGTCGGACACGCGCCGTTGAGATCCGCCACGCACCCCGCGTACCTGCAGTCACCGGTTCCCCCGGTAGCCCTCACTCCCATTCCCACGTTGTAACCGTCCACGAGACTCACGTCGTAGAAGTCCTTGTTGCCGTTGCCGGAGCTTCCGGTGGTGAACTCCACCAGCGTCACCGGCGGGACTCCTCCGCCGTTGCATTTCAAGCCTCCAGCGCAGTCTCCGGTGGCGCAACTCCCGACGCCGGATTCATCGAATGTGCAGCCGGTCCGGCCCCAGAAGCGGCCGGACCAGCCGGACGGCGCTGAGAAGTGGACCGAAGAACCAGGCGGCAGGGCAAAACCGCCGGAACCGAGAACGGCGGCGCCGTTGCCGGAAAGTGTCCCCGGCCAAACTGTGTGACTGCAATGATTCTCCAGATAAAACACCGTGTCAGATGCTACATTACCTGAAAATTTACAATTCATGCATTAATTAAAAAATAATTATAAAATTCAAAACGCTTTGCTAATTACAACACAATAAAACCTTAAAAGTCAAAATTAAATAAATCGATGATATCCTCTTAATTGAGAATCAAAACACCACGCATCTGTTTGAAACTTCTTTATCCATCTCATCTTCCTTCTCGTTTCATACAATGATAACCCAATTCTTCATACAAAAAAAAGTTCATTTCTTTTGAGAAATGTATGTTTCAGACACACACAAAAAACAATTTTTCTATACAATTTTTCTAAATACACACATTTTTTTATTGCACTAACAATTTTGTCTTCATTCCTAACACTACCAATCTTACCCATCAATATTTTTTTTCTCCACAATTTTTCAGAAATGTTTCAATATATACATAATGTTCACAGCTCCCTACTAAATAAGTCATGAAACAAAGAACAAATACTACACCATAACACATTTCAAACTCCAAACCTAACATTTCACACAATTTATGCATGCAATGGCCCAAAAACACAAAGACTCTTACTCATGAATATGGTTTACCTAATAGTAGAAAGGGGAGAAGGTGGAAGAGTAGAGAGGTTATGGCCATGATTGTGAAGAAAAGAAAGAAAGAAAGTTGAAGGGAGAGAGAGAGAGAAGAGTGAGTGTGTGAGAATGGAAGAGGTGGGGAACTGAATTTATAACTGACCAACCCTAATTTAAGAAATGGAGTCCATCTTTTGGTGAGAAATTGAAGATTGTGGGTCATCTTCTTATGGACCTGCTAACTCCCATTTTTCTAATTGCTTAATAACTCATAATTACCCACACACACGCACATGCATTAATGTTTCAACAATCAAATTACAAGCAACACATTAATATTTTTAAACATTATAATTACCAACTATTTTTTTTTTTTTTTTGTATGTTTGAAGAAGTGTTTTTTGGTTACATTTATTTATTTTCAGATTTAAAAAAATAAAAATAAAAATAAGTTACTTGTGTATTTTTTTACAAGTAAAAATGTAAATATTGTTTATCAAAATAAGTTTAAAAATGAACACTGTTGTTTTACAAGTTTTTTGGACGGTAAAAGAACATATTTAATATTCATATTATTGTTTGAATTATACTAGTATTTAAGGTATAATTAAGATACAATTTTACTATTTTAAAATTTTAAATAAAAATACACTACAAGTAAATAATTAAATAAAAATTAATTTTAGAAACCAAAATAATTAGTTACTAGTTAATTAAATTTTATAAACTAAAAAAATTATTGGTATTTAAAGTAGTTTCTATTATTAATAAAAATTTATAAAATAGTTTTTTCAATTGGTATCTAAAATATTAGTAGCTAAAATGTTGGTGGTTAATTTCTATATCAATTTAGAAATCATTTTATAAATTTTTATTAATAATATAAATCACTTTAGATACCAATAATTTTTTTTTATCTCTACAATAATATTTATTTTAGTTAATATAGTAACTATTATTTTTTATTTCTAAATTTGATTATTATTTAATGATTTTTTTAGTGATATAGTCACATTAAATCACAGATTTCAGTCACAGATTTCGATCACTAAATTAGTCACAAATTTCAATCACTAAATCAATCATGATTTTCAATTACTAAGGCATGAGTGACCAAATATTAGTGACCGATTTTGAATTGTCACTAATTCAGTCATTAATTAAAACAGTGATATTTTTTGTTATTTAATGACTGATTTGTTATCATTATTTATAATTTTTCTGAAACTATTTACCTTAGTTGTGTAATTACATTTGTAAGTCAATGATAGTAAATGAGTGTTTATATAATTTTAATTTAATTTTGACTCAAACCAAGATTTAATTTACACACATACCACTAGCTTCAAGTAATTTGTCAAAAAAATTGGAGGGTAACCTAACATATGAAATAATATAATAAATGTATTTTTATTTCAAATACTAACAACTCAAATTTCTCTAAAAATTATGTTTAATTGTGTTAAATATTTCTCCTTTTTTTCATTAGTACTTGATTTGAGTATTTCATAAAGCAACTTATTAATATATATATACTACTTGATTTTAGTGTAATAATAAGAAACTTGGTATATTGGAGTATGGTTATTATGCCATGTACATGTACTATATGTGTAGTTGATAGTTATAAAAATATGTAGCAGATACTTAAAGTTAAGGTTTATTCAGAAATTAGGGTTGAAAATTTATGTTTAAACTATTTTTAGTGACTTTAATATTAAAAACTAAAATTACATTTTATTGGATTTGGCAAACTGAAATTAACATTATTTTAATTTGAATGACTAAATAGTATACATTGATGAATTTCAAAGATAAAATGATAGTTGAATCATAGTTATATATCTAAACAAGCTAATTAAACTAAAAAAATGTATCACATGTTTTCCTTTCATCCTTCAATTATTTTTCTTTAGAAAATATGTAACAACATACCAAAAGATGTATCCCTATTTCTTATTTTAAAATAATAGTTTATTTTTCTTTTATAATTTTTTCTAACTATATGTTATATTAGTCACTTTTTAAAAACATATTAAACAAATTAAAAGATTATAACACAATATATTAAATATTAAAGATTAGTCAAATCAGAATTTTATTTTTTAATAAGATAAAAAAAAGATTTTTTAAATATATTCATTATTTTTTCTCTCTCTCACAAAATGAAAAGAAATTGATTAATTAAGATACTATTAATTTAAAATATTAAAAAAATCTGAAAGAATATTGCAGATTAAGTCATATTATTTTGAAATAATCTTATTTCGCTAATAAAAATGTTCTTCACAGTTAAAAAAATAAAAAGTACAGGATGAAAATTTAAACTTTATATTATTAAAAAATAACATATAATCCACTTAAAAATTAAATACCTACATTTGTACATAACCTGAATTTAATGTCATTAAATTTTTAAAGAGTATGAATCAATTGAAATTGTAAATACATACGGACTTTCTGAATATTAAGAAGAACTATTGTTAAAACCTTAAATAAATATATTCAAGTATATAAAAAGTTGTTTATTTTATTAAATAAGCATTTATTTTAAGAAAATAAACTCCATTAATCCATTTGAATAACTTTTTTTACGTAGAATATGTAAAAATAATAACAAATTTTTTATACAAATTCCAGCTTCTAGTTTTGATGGACTATTATAAACTAGTAATGTGAAATGATTTTTCACCCAACTACATTGATGCTAATAAAAAGTTATCATAAAATAAACTTGTATCTTTATTTACTATGACTACAATAAAACTATTAAATAAAAATTAGTTATAAAAAACAAAAAAAATAATAATTATTTAACTAAATTAGAAACCATCTTATTAATTAAAAATATTATCAATATTTAAAATAATTTCTAGTATTAATACAAATTTATAAAATAATTTTTAAATTAGTATCTAATTATTAATTTTTTATAAATTAATTTAAAATTTAAAATATTAGTATTTAAAACCTTAGTAACTAATTTATATATCAATTTAAAAATTATTTTATAAATTTTTATTAATAATAGAAATTACTTTATATATAAATAAATAATTTTTTAATTTTTAAAATACTATCTAATTTAGTTAATATAGTGATTAATTATTTTTATTTATTATTTTATGTTTTTGTTGTAGTGTATAATAACCTCGTTTATTCTGCAAAGTTTAAAATTTAGTAATTGAACCTTGACATCTTTTCTTTTCTATCAGATACATTTTATTCTTTGCTAAAAGAAACTTGGCTTTGAAAAATACTGATTTTTCCTAGAAAATAGCAGTAGTAAAATGGTACCTTAGATTACTGTATGAATGAAAACTATGGAAAGCAAAGTCCACAAATAATTGAGAATCAAATATAAAGTTGAAGACGAAGATAGTACATTGACATTTAAAATTGAGAACACTATTCACTGTTTTGTTTGTTGGTGTTATAAAGTGCATGAACATAGTTACTTAGAGGCATCAATTGAAAATTGAAGCGAGTTGCAAGAGCAAGATATGCACAAGATAGACCTACATACACTTTGAACCAAACCACAGAAAAAAATGTAAAATAAATGAACATGGCAGTAAAAGAAAGTATCACTGTAAAAGAGAGAAGGCTCTTAAATGTAGAAATTTCATTTTCATTCTGCTGATGAGGGAAATGACCATGAATCTTGAAATCTGAAAGCAATTGGTCCTTCATCTGGAACTTGTTTATCAACCAAGATGAAGCTTTGGTTTCAGAAGCAGGAATCTCCTTCACTGGAATACGCCTTACATGCATGTGCACTTCTGAAGGGTCTACACCAAAAACATTGTCCAGAAAGGAGGGACATTGATTTTTGTATGCAATTGTCACATCGTACACTGCACGTAATTCAGTGACAATGTTCAGTCAACACACTTCACAGAAAAATTCAAAACAAAATACCAAAATGGTTGGAATATTGTGCAAATAGACAGCACCCGTCATGTCAAAAAATCATTAAACACATGGTACAAACAAGCTTGCATATGTGATGTAGCATAATGTCCGACCAATTCTCTCATAACTCCTTCCATCTTGTATAAGAACCAAACTCTGATAAGAGGGTCCCTCTTTGTTATAGATACAAAATAGGTACTTGTGAAAACAATAAACATATAAAAGAGAATAGAGCAAATTAGAATAATAACATCGAGAATTTTTTAATGTAGAAAAACCTCCTAAACTTGAGAAGTAAATCACACGTTAAAAAATCTTCGATGTCATTATTCTAATTTGCTCTATTTTTCTTTTAATAGCTTATTGTTTTCGCAAGTGTCCATTTTGTATCTATACCAAATAGTAAGAATTAGTTTCGAGCACCTATATATATATACATACACACATCTATTCTCCCGTGACAGCTATGGAACTTAAAAATGATTAAGACACTACAGGAAAATGCTAAGTTCAAATTTTCTGAAGCAGAGTGAGATGCATTTGGTGACACAGATTATACAATATCCTAAATAGCCACTACAGGAACATTATGAATTGACTTTAGGGTCTTAAAAAGAGGAGAAGAAAATGTAAACCTGCATCCAATGAGCCTCGTAGGGCTTCCAAGCAAGCATGAAACCCCTTTGTTTTCGGAAGTAATACATTTTTCAGCACCGGGAGACCAGTTTCAGCAGCAAATTTTTGACTATTTATACTCTTCTGATCACTAAGCAAGAAAAGCAAATCACATGTCAAGCGTGCATCTCAATTGAACTATGTATTCATGTTTGTGTGGCATAATATGATCCACAAATTAGAGCATGCTAGACAAAACACAACACCATATGCATACAGACAAAATATCAAATGAAATGATCTGTGGAACTGAAAAGAGTTCATATTTATTATCCAATGATGATAAAAGCAGTTGGAAAAATCAAAAGACAAGATCCAAGGTAATAGGGATATCAGGTAGTACGTATAATCTGTTCCTTCAGGAAAAAGAGCTAGCCATAAGGGATCTTGAGGGTCCTTAAAAGTCGAAAGCTTTTGGTGCAATATTTGCTCATCTACCTCCCACTTCCTCTCCACTGCAATGAACTCCAGAATGTGAAATCCCCAACCAAAGATAGGTAGTTTCATCAAGCTGTTCTTAAGGATGTACTTTATGCATCCCAGAGTCCCTTTTCTAAGGGCAAGATCCCACAAGTACATCCAATCAACCTCAGTTCTGTGATTAGCAATGAGCAAAACACGTTCCTTGATTGGAAGACTGTCCCCAGAAAAGACAACTTTGGTTTTGTTTATCTTTTCAAATAGAGAGGGCCACAGAGATAGCCAAAGTCCAAAGAGGAATGACACTGTCTTCCTACTATAACCAATGCTGAAAAGCCGCAATCCTACAACTGCCACTGGCACAAAATAGACTAAACACATAAAAGCTGTAGAAAGAAATACCACTAAACATATCAGACCCCTCAACAACCTAAGAGGGGTCAAGGGTCGGTGCTTTAATCTATTTTCAGATTTGACTGGCCCGCAAACTTCCATCTTCTTCAGGAAACTCTTGAAAAACTTTCCTTCTGCAATAATGTACTTTAGTGTTATTTCATGATCCCCAATTCTGGACAAGTATGTATGCTAACAACAATGGCATCAGAGAAAAAATTATTTTTTCAACCACAAGGTATTTATTATATCAGAAGTAATAAACTCATTTAATATTTGAAGTATTTCATAGGGTATTTATTAAATGTTTTGTAACCACAGTCAATAAATTGGGAAGTACAGTATTTGGTATCTTCAATTGGTGTATAGAAGTTGCACATGGGTTGAAAAAGTTGCTTTCAGCAGACAATCCCAAGTCCCAAGTAGCATAGGAATAAGACAGTAAGTACCAATCCTTTTAAATTGCAAAAAGATAGATTGCACAGTAGCCTAAAATCTGACACAATAAATTTCAATCTGTAAGGGAAGATGAAATGCCAAACCATCAACAAAGGGCACAGTAAAAATGTCCAAGGGCACCACAAGGCACCAACTGACTAAATGACAAGTGTGATAAAGAAAGAGGAGCATGTTTCTTCTGAATTAAAACAAAGTTTTTTTGCCTTTCATTTTATTTTCACTTTTAGTTACAAAAATACTCTACATTTAAGACCTTTTCTTATTTTCTTTTTCATTTTCTGTTTTCACTGTTTCTTGTACATATCTTGGAAACAAAAATAAAAATGAAAACAAGGTAAATGCAAAAAACATTAAGGTTTTAGAAAAGTTCTTCCACACAATTTTAGATGCAGCATCAAGGTTTTTTGAGATCTGGACATCTGTAATTGAGGTCACAAAAGTCACATTTTGTAATTTTCAGAAATATCAAGAGTTGTAATGAAACAACTTCTTGAACAAGATCACAATTTAAGAATTTGTTATTCTTTTTGGATGCAATCCTGTTTGAAACATGGTTGAACAATAAATGCAAACAACTCTGCATCAGATATTCAAGTCTTTGGTCACTATGTTATGAGACACTAACCTCTTCTACTAAACCCAACCCCTGTGGTTGGTATCTGGTTACAAAAACTGAGGGAAAAAATAGAGAGAGAACTGGTTAAGAGAAACACTTCTGAAATAACAGGGGATTGTTGAAATTTGAAACTTTCAAGACTTCTCTGCTATGAACTTGAATTTTTCAAGACCTTTCTCCTTATTAACCCTCCAAGACCATCTTTGAATCCCAATGTTGAACCAGAGAAGGCAATTCCAAATCTATCTTAGCACACTAATTTCCCTGGCTAAACACCCCAACCCCATTTCCGATCAAAGAACAACAACTTCCCATCTAACAACCACGAGATATTGGCGAATGAACAAATACGTTTCGAATCCAAAACCTTGTTTCCCAGAGTACAAAACAAAAGTTAAACCGATAAAGAAAGCATATCTTTGAAAATATTCCAAAATTCTACCCCCCTCCTCTGGTTAAATCCAACACGCACACACCACCAACCACGATGAAAATTCGTCAAAGAAACAAACAAACACGGAATTGAGATTCCACAAAGGGGAGAGAATTAAGACGCAAAGAAAAGAGAACCCAGAAGAGAACACGTAAAGTTGAATAGTGGGTTGACTTAAAAAACTCACCTTGCGTGGAGATTCTGAGAGCTCTTGTTTTGCTCTGTTTTTCTTCTTATTGTTGTGGTGGCCAGTGAGTTGAAGAACAATGAATGAAACAGGGATTGTGAATCTGAAATTGGGTTGGGTTGGGGAAAATTCAGCAGCGGTGGTGCTCAGGAAGATACTGTGCAGCTTCGTTGGACAATAGTGAAAAGAGATTTGGGTCCACTTCGAGATCCCAATGGTGTTGTTTCAGAGTTTGCGTTGTCATTATTGTCTCTGTTCTAACCTCATCTCTTCATTCATTTAACCTTATTCTAGCAACTTCCACTCTCATTTAATTGCAATTAATGCTTTTTTAATTCACATTATCACAACATTTTTGTGAAATTACATATATTGTATTTGAAAATAACAAATCAACAAAACTTGTACTATATGAATGGTCAAATTTGTGAAAAAAAAAAAAAAAAACTACTAAATTTTTAAATTAATTGAATTGAAATAAACTGCTAAAAAAAATACTTTTTTATAATTTAATTACTTTTTTAAAGTTTTTTAAAAATTTATATATTTTTTTTTTTTTAATTTTTTTTTTTTTTTTAACAT
>Ga0123342_1009276_pt1 | contig 11869 bp, 7 predicted proteins | sample Turbeawhitnodule_FD_89960 | JGI IMG/M metagenome (GOLD analysis project Ga0123342, IMG submission 89960) | Root nodule microbial communities of legume samples collected from Mexico - Turtle bean Mexico white nodule | ecosystem: Host-associated > Plants > Roots > Nodule | place: Mexico: Nepantla... | reverse complement strand
TACTTTTGGACTTTCTTATCACACCTTTTTATTACTTTTACACCCCCTTGTGCAAGTTCCTTATTTAAATTGGGCTTTATTATGATTTTTATTATCCTTTCAGGTTTCGGTCCAGACCTTTCGATTCTAATTTATTGGACATGTAGTTCTCGGCCTATACCTCTCGGTTTTAGGCTACCAGTACACTTTATTATAAATTACTTAATAACAATTCCAGCATCAAATCTTGTAAAATTATTTTTTTATTGTTTTTTCTCGAAACTAATTTATATCAATTCGACCATTACTTAAAGATTTCGATAAAGTATATCAAATTTGCAAAAAAGAATATAAGCTAAAATGTTAAAAAAATGACATCAAACTATATCTTACTGTAATGTGATTTACAATATAAATAAATATTTATTACAAAGTATTCTATGTTTATTATCAAAATATACATGATTATTTTCAAAATATCATGTTTTAAAAGTCGACTCACATGAAAATTACATATGATCAATAAAACACAACGATGTAGGTTAATTTTATGGGACCTATTTATTACAGAGATAAAATGTGTTAGAGGTGTTTGTATTGCTTATCAAGAAACTTATTGTTTTAGTTTTTTAGAGAAATTTATCATAACAATTTATTTAGTAACTATTTTGATCCAAAAACAAAATGCAAGTGATAGGATTTATTTGGAATGCCTTGCTGTCCTGCTTCCCATGTTCCCATACCTAACCATGATATTGGTTAATAAAGCACAGAACTTTTTATTTTGGGTTTGAAAATAAAACCTGTTTTAGAAGGTTATAAAAGAAAAGGGAAAAGGAAGAGGAAAAGAAGGAAAAACAACTCATTATCTAATCAATCAGTAGTCAGGAAAAGGGAATGTACTGCAAGCAATAGATTAGAATCGCGGGTTATTGGCTTCACAATATGTCTTTCTGTGAACCTATATATGCTGTTTGATGGATATGGTTGTGCCATCACTACCTTTATTGTACCCAAAAGTTTAGGCAACTAGCCCAAAAGAAGGATAAAATCATGCCATCAATATGCATCAATATAAATAATAACTTCTTTTTTTGTACTTTTCTTCTTTATATTCTTCTATCAACTATGATTTTAGCTTTATTTCGAATTGCTCCGATTCTGTTCATAACTTTTTTTACTACGGAAGTTGTTTTAATTGAAGAAGTATGTTTGATTTGGAATAACAAGTTTACTATTACGTATTCATATGCTACTAACTTGTTGTTCTAAGATGATTTCACATCAAAGATATATGCCCTCTACCAAAAGGATCTAAAGAGGCAAATGATATGAAAAAAAAAAAAGTAGTATAAATAATAAATATAACTGAGGAAAGGGTTTCCATTGATTTGAAAGTGAGAGGTGGTGGTGGAGCTTTTTTCAACATCTCAAAACCTAAAGAGCTCACTCACTCACTCACCCCATCATGTGTGCAATTTAGTAATTACATTAGAAGAAGGAAAAAGGGTTGATAGACCCAAGTTACAAGGAAAATTAAAAAGAAAAACGTACAAGTGCATGCAATGCAAGTACAGAAGGGCTAACTAAGACACTCCTTGATAAATGCACCTCAGTCTCTGAGACTCAGAAGAGTGGGTATCCCAAGTCTACGTCCCCAAAGGGTGGAAGTGATGGAGAACAGGTAGTAGAAGAAGCAGCTTCATTCATTAGCCCATAGCTTGGACTTGGACTAGGACTGTGATCAGTGATGGGATACAATGCATCCATGCACCCATTTTCCACCCTTAATGGGTTCTTAAATATAGCTGAAAGTTCACTGCTGTTCCAATCCCATGACTGTTGATCATCCCATGATCCTTGGCTCAGTTCACTTGGATACCAAAAATCTGAAAAGTTAGAGGCCATTGGTGCCATTTCCATGCCTTCTTGAGAGAATGAAGTTATGTCAACATGCGAGTAGTGGTGATGATTAGTACTCTCAATGGAGTTTGCGTTAGCCTTTTGATCGCTCACATTGCTCTTTCTGGAGTTTGAACTGTTGGTGCTGGAGGAAGCGGGTCTGAAACAGTTATCAGGAACTATGCATTCCAGATAGCCAGAGTTAGAATCACTGGAAAAGAAGTAACTATCATCCTGAGCCGACCCATATGTGGTTTCAACACACACGTCAATATTGTTCAATGGGGAGGGGTTTCCACCGTTTGAAGTGTGAATAACCTTGGGGAGGGTATTTTGGTTGTTTGGTTGTTTGGTGTGAGTGGTGTTAGTGAGGAACTGTGAAGGTGGCAAGAGAGGTTGAACTTGAACTTGAACTTGAACATCCGCAGGAGAAAGGATAGTGTGGAAGTTGATGTTGTCAGAGTAAACAAAGTTGGTTCTTGCCTGGCTTCCTTTCATGGACAGAGCAGCTCTGTCATAAGCAAGAGCTGCTTCTTGAGCAGTGTCAAATGTGCCAAGCCAATGCCTTTCTTTGGTTGTGGGGTCTCTGATCTCAGCAGCATATCGACCCCAGGGGCGCCTCCTTACCCCGAGGAACCTTCCTGGCTCTGCTTGCTTCCTTCTGCCTCTTCTCTCACCACAAGGAGATGTGTTGCGTTGGAGAAGAGAGAGACACATTTGAGTTTGGGTGGGATCATATCCTTTGAAGGGTGTATCTGAGGTTCTAGAGGTTGACATTGGTGGGGAAATGGCAAAGAAAATTTGGAGTGAAATGAGCTGAGGAAATGTGAGTGGGCTACTGGGAGTTAAATAGTGTGCCAAATGAAGAGAGGACAGAACAGAATGGGGACTGCAGAAGGTAGGACTTAGGACTTAGGAGCAGTGAAGGTTATGTTATGATGAATGGGAGAAGTCTTGGGGAGTCTTTTAAAGACTGTGACTTGATCATGCAAGGAAGAAAAAGGACATTTTGCAGATGTCATTCTTTGGAGACCATCCTCCCCTTTCCACCTACTTTTTTAAATCTTTCTTTTTCTCATTTCTATTAAACCTCAACTTCTCCATCCCATTTAGTTAAGACTCACAACTAAACAGTGAAAATAAAGATTCCCTTCACTTGTCAAGTACCTTAAATGGGGCTCTACACACTGCACTTTTGAGATCTTATTTTTTGCAACAGTCACTTTCTTTCTAGTTCCAACCACAGCATAAAATGTGTTTTCTGTTTCTTAGCAATAATAAGCACAGACATAGACAATGAGTTGGAAAATCCATAAAAATTACACGGAGTAGTTGAATACTGTAAAAGTTAGTGAGGTAATTATTACATCATCACCATGCAAGCTATTGGGATTTGATAAGAATTCACAAAGTTAAAATCTCTATTCATATCAGTTCACGTGTAAACTCCCAGCTAATCAACTAACTACCTGGAATTGACCTTGTAAGCTCTATTTTGCTATTTCCAATACAAGGGAAAATATAATGAAAAAACAGGCATACTTAAGCACCAAAAACAAAAGCTTTCCCGTTAATTACTACTTTTCATTTTAATTTATGTACAAAGAAATCTAAAACATAAAATTTCTCCTTCAGTTTTTGCTCTAGACTTGATAGATAGATAGATAGATATTGAGCTATAAGGTTACGTTTTTGAGATAATACATACACTGCTGTTTTTATGAGAACTTTCCTGGGTGATTGAATGATTGGTGTAAATGAAATCTGAAATTTTATTACGCTGGAATCAGTCCCTGACAAAAACCAGAAAGGGAAAAACAACTGCGTGGTTTTGTCTAGTACATACTTACTCCTTGAGAGTCTCAAACATTTGAATTTGGAGGTACTAATCTTAGCATGACATTCACACTAGCTGCATGTATTATGCACATGTGAATCCGCGTTTTATGCAAAATAATCAACCAATTACAAAGGGAGCTTCTTGTTTGCTTCATGATTTTCAAAGGGAGCAGTTAAAATCATCTCTAATTACACACAAAATTATCCAACAATTTTATATTGTATGACCCTTCCCTGTCTTGTGTCATGGAAACAACCCCACACTCGAGTACAAAAATAAAAAGTTCCCTTTTGAAGGGCCCGCAAGACAAACTCTTAACTTTGTTTGTTCTCTATATATATATACACATTATGTTTCATATATAAACAGTACATTTTTCAATTTCTTTTGGCAATTCAATTGTTGAATTTTTAATTCCAGTACAAGTGTTTATTTGGGCCAAACTGATCATAGCGGTTGACCATGGTCTTAGCTTAGTGCCCTGTTATGATTATGTGACTCAGTCAGGTAAAACTAAACCTCTTAGATAAAAGTGTAGATCAGTTATTTTTTTACTGGACTAGAATTTGGATCACTTAGCTTACACTGTCAAGTTTTCACATCCTTTTGAACAACATTCCTGCAGATCTAAGTTTATTTTGAAACTGCATATTGCTAATATAGTCTCATTGCTCAGAGTCTAAAACAAAGTAAGTTTATAAACTTTTTTCTCTTTTAATCTTTTAAAATGTTTTTTAAAAAAAAAATCGTCAAGAAACACCTACCTCCAAAATAAAAAATACTTTAACAATTTAAATTCAGAGCAATATACTCGTATTATGAACCTTGAAAAGATGCTTACAACTGTGCATTATGAAGATTATAACAAATTTTGGTGGTAGTTGTGTTTATGCTAAAAGATGAACTTATGAATCTACAGTGCAGAGTTTTAAGGCTTGTGACTGGCATAAAATTAAATAGAGAACAAAAAAATGCCTTTTTGGTTAATCACCTTTACTATCTCTGATCTCCAAAAGCCAATATTAAAAGGGTGTAGTCAAAAGGGCAATGAAAAGTTTAAAGGAGATTAGCACGTTGAGTTGGATTAAACCGCCCCCACAAAGCTAAAGCATAGTGGGCACATTTTTATTAGTACATAGTTCCTACAAGGAAAATGTAATTTAGTACTGTTTTAAATAAGTCTGCAATCACATGCCTATAAGCATTGGAAATAGCACAATGCTAATCATTCAAATGGGTCAAGCCGTTTTGTTCTTCTCAGCAGATTATTTCCTAGTGCCAAATCTCTTTTTTGACTATCATCTTAATGCTTAAGAAATTCAAATTAAAAACATCTCATTGAAAAAATATCATTAATATATCTCTGCTGTGATTTTCAATGCATTTTTTAATATGAATTTCAACTGAAAAACCCTATTAACCAGTAGGATAATGATTAACAGTGTCAAAGTTTTTGCAACTAGTAATAAGTGTAGGCTCATGAAAGGATAGAGATGTCACACGGGCTCAACTACATTTGTTTAAGATTAATTAGTGATTTGTGTTTGTTAATTGATTGGGGTTTGAATCCAAGACCCTTGACTCATCCACTAAAGATTCCAAGAGGCAGAAAGATAGTATGTTAGCTCCATTTGGGTCCCAGAGAGAAAGGGCAAAATATTAGTATTGAGCATGGTATCATAGTGCTCTCGTGTACCAAGACAACTTAATGACTACTAATATGAAAAAAAAGAACACACATAAATAGAAAATTCAGAAAATGGGCATGGAGAGTTTTCTGTCATAGTTTTTTTTTTCATTATGAAGAGTGCTAGCTGAATGAATATATGGTAAAAGGGAAAAGCAAAAAAAAAAAAAAAAACAGTGTCATTTAAATAAAACATGGGAAAAGTATACATATATTACAGTATTACAGTGGTGGGTAATTAAGAAAAGAAGTAGATTTGAAGAGAGGAAGAAGAATGAAATGCCATGGAAGGTTTTGGAAGTTAGCATTAAGAAAGAAGAAAAGGTTAGTCAATGGGTGTCTCAAAAGATGTGACTTTGAAGTTGGGTTGGCAAAGGGTACATATTGACAAGGTGCTTTAGACATCCCTAAAATAGATGTTTTTCTTCCATAATGACCAAACAAGAGGGCAAAGAAAGGTAGCTCAGAGTGTGTGTGTCTCTCTCTCTTCTTAATGTTTTTTATTTTGTCTAAGATGGTTTTTAGCACGTAACTTTTTATGGTCAGAAGGGAATTGTGCACATTCTCCAAAAGTGGCACACACTTTTTTGCTAATGTTAAAGGTCGTCCGGGATTTAGGGAAAAAGATAAACATGTTTTTTAGGACTTGGATTTTGACGGAAGAAGAAACTAAGTAATGGTGTTTAATTAAGTGACAAGTGTTCTTGGAAGCACTTTTGGTTCAAAGCTGTCCCATGTTAGCTTTTGATGCTTCGGCTTCTTTCTGCTCAAAAACAACCACACTCGTGTCCTTCCACAAATCAGTGTTTTTTGGAATTTAAACCCTCTTCTTTCGCAAGTGTGTTCTGTCTCATGACCACCTCAACGCTACTTCACAATGCCATCCAATTATGCATTATTGATGCTTTAGTCAAAGTTACATGATAACATGCAAGCCTCTCACGTGATTGGAGACAACAAGCAAACATTTTTTAATGAAAACTTAGGTTCAAAGTAATCAAATCTATCTAAAACTTACTTCCTGCCTTGAATTTTAGTTAGTTTTCTTACATATGTTTTCCGATTTTATTTTATTTTGATAGGTTACTTTTTATCATATATTAGTATATCATACACCATTAAGACTTCTTTGATCATAACAGTTAACCAGACAGATGATGTGGTTGACATAACTCTAAAAGATCCAATAAACATTTTTTTGAGACAATATGATTAACATAATCTTAATTTCGAGATTAATCCGATAATTTATCATAATCTAGACTCGAAGACTTACTATGATCTTATAAATGTGCATATCAATCAAGATAAATGTACACATTAACTAATATTTATTATTCTATGTATCAAGATATAATTTAAGCATCACTCTTCATCATTGAAAACCTCACTACTTTGTTGACTAGATCTTATAAATATGCATATCAGTCAAAATATGTAATAGATAATATTTATTATTCTTACTTACTACGTATCAAGATCTAACTTAAACATTGAAATACTTTTTTTAAGTATTCGTCCTCACAGATTGAAGACCTCACAACTTTGCTGACTAGGATCGTCCCTATGAGAATAATTAATATTGTTAATTTAAAAATAAAAAAAGTTATTATCAAATGTATTTATTAAATGCTAAGTATGAAAAACATTAAAAAAAATTGAGATGCTAGTTTTAATCAAAACCGACCTCGAACTTGTTTAACGTTGTAATAAGTATAAGGACGTGCATATATTATTGTTGTTCCTGATGAAGAATAGACAAAGTGTATGATTGGTTATATTAAATATTTGTATTGGTCTTAGCCCTTTGGAATAGCACAAAGTTTATTAAGAATATAATGAGAAAGGGAAACCTACTAAGATGATGCCCCCTTCCTTTCTCTCTCTTTATTAATTTTCTTAAGGACAACATCAAATTTACAAGTGTTTTTGTTCTAATTCGAATGAAAGTTTCATCTTGGTAATTTTTAGATATTTATATATGGTAATTTTTAGAAAATATTGAAAAAACATCTCCATTAAAAAACTATAAATACAAATATTATCATTATAAAATCGTACGTACGAGTCCCTTAAGATATTTTTTAAAATGTGTTTATACTTTTTAATTCTTAAGAAATGTCTTTAAGGGATTGGTTAGCTGCATATGTCATTGTTTATTAGGGTCTACCAAAGTCACATGGCTTGATAAACCAATCAGTGTCTTTATTAATTATACTTATTTTAGTTGTTTAAATTTATTTGTGTGGCCCTCACAAGTTACATCATCTATTTTTACTTTATGCAACTCCAATTTTTTTCTTTGATTTTTTTTATTATTATATGATAGAAAGTAAGAGAGTAAAAACATAAAAATAAATGTAAAAATAAGTGAAAAATGAAATTATATATTTAAAATGATGAAAAGTGAGATTAATATTTTTACTGTTAATAATTTAATTTAATTTAATTTAATTTTTAATATTTTTAATTATTTATTATTATAGTAATAAATGAAAATATAAATATTAATAAAACATTTATGACATGTAACATAAATATATACAGACAAATATTATTAAAATATTTATGATATAAAAATTACCTTCAACTTATTTCCCAATATATTTGTGTAGAAAAATATGACATATTTTTATTTTTCAAATTTTCGCATTTTCAGCACATATAACAGAAGAAGATAGCTTTTTGCTACAATGATGTGTCCTCTTTTCACCTACTTACAAAGACCTAGTGATTCGAATTAAACATATAATGTATTGAGTTAAATTTCAATAGATTTGTTTTTTTATGAATTTTTTATTAATACTTTCAAATAATATAAATAAGTTTTGTGGTGTTTACTCATGATAATTAAAATTTGTTTAAAAAGGAATTAGATTTATGATATTTCGTATTAAATATATTTTTACAACTAAAAAAATTCAATAATTTATTTTCAAAAAAGATTTTAGTAAAATCCAAGTGTTTTTTTGTATAGATATAAAAATACCATATCATCCATCTATCACACATTTCTTCTCATTTTATTGAAGACAATGGCAAAAATATTTATGTACTGTATTTGGTATCGTTTACCATGAAGAATATCGTTTTAATAAATTTCAAATTGAACATTCATCTTCGATATTTAATATATTATTCTAACCCAGAAACAGATAAAAGAAGATATTAGTGTAAAAGGACGTGAGTTATAATTGATTAACTATTAACATATTGATAAAATTGTATTGCCTTAATTTTTATTCAAATTTTATATTTCTTGTTATTTTTCATTAACTCTTGCAAATTTAAATATTTTCTAAAAAACATATAGTTGTTCCAAATATTTAAAATTCTTATAGCATAAATTTATCATAATTCAAATCCGAAATTTCAAACATAGAAGTCTTTTGAAAAAAAATGACAAGTCGCAATATTCTTACATTATTTTTCAAATGTGTAAGATTTTTTTTTTTATGTCAAAATAGTCTATTTCTAAAATTTCAATCTAAAACATCCACAAATAAACTCGGTAATCATCTCATGTGTCTAATTTACATTTTTGTTTTAACCTCAAGTTTTACTCGTTTCTATTTAATTTTAAAAAAAATGAAAAATAGAAAAAAATATAATGCATTATAATAATAATAATAATAACATTTTATATAATGTTTTTTAAGCGGAAACATTTAACACTGACCAAAAAAATATTTCAATAGAGTTTTTTTTATAGATAAAAATACATACAAAAATATATAATAATTCATACCAAAATCAACACTTCATCTTTAATGGAGAAGAAAAAAAATATAAAAAAATTATCACTTTTTAATACCATTTTGAGTTGACCTATAAAGAAAACACGAAAAAGTATAAGACTTTTCCTTCCTGTATCCAATCAAATTTAAATATGCACTTTATCATTAATCTGAAATGATAAAATTTAGGGTTGATAAAATCGGTTCGTTAGCGCGTCCATCAAGGGAAATGAGTTAATTTTTTAAACTTGTTAACTCAGTAAATTATAAGTGAGATAAGTGTTTATTTTTTATATTTTTAAATATAAATATTATATTTTTTTAATTAAAATTGGTGGTGGTTAGTGTTTTATATAAAATTTTATCTACTTTAATTTTTTTATACATAATTTGATTTATTGAAGTATCGTTGATATTTACTTTATTTTGTTAGACATTAAATATATTTTTATTAAAATATTAAAGTTTAATTCAAATTTATTACTCTTTTTTATATTTTTATTGTCCAAAAAATGTTATCAATTACTATAACTAAGTAAATAGATAAAAAAAAAGTGACAAACCAGCTCAGCATTTGACGGGACGGGTTACTAATTTTTACTCGTATAATCTACAGGTCAATGACGGGTCAAACTGACCCATTTTGTCACTCTTATTAAAATTGTTTTTTTTGTTTTTAAAAGGAAGGAAGTGTTGGTCTGAATATAATAAATTTTGGATTTGGGTTTGTGACACACCTTTTTGGATTAACCTTTTCAGAACAACTTTTTTTAGAATATCATTTTCAGAATATGTTTTTGGATTTTGTTTTTCATAATGAATATACTATTTGTATTATAGAATTGTCTTTCTAAAATGAGATTTTGATGTTCTATTTTAGAATTTCATTTAGGGAATACAAAACAACCTATTTCTCAATTATGAACTTCCAATTCTATAATGCATTGAAATGTGCAAGAGTAATTATGAAATTTCAAAAATTGATAGCGTATAGGTTCGAAAACTGGGTGCAGGAAGCAAAAGTTAAACTCTAAAAGTAATGGATTGTTGGTGATTGGGAGCCCACTATGGGAAACACACTAACCCAACTTTTAGGTTTTTTCCTCCTGCACCTCCATTGTTAGTAACTACACTCCATACCAATAGAAGAAGACAAAAATACCTCACTCACTACACCTGAAACTCATTTAATGTATATGTTCCTGCTTGGGAGATGAGATCTAGAGAACTGTTGACTGGTTTCGTCTCCTTTCTTCCTGTTGGGCGATCGACTCACACTAAAGCTTGCTCCTCCTACTCTCGTATTGCTCCTTCAGGTCTCGGTCGCTCAGTCTCAGGTGAATGCCGAATGGGGGTACCTGTAGAAGGCACTCCGACGTTCAAGTCAGCAAAAAGGGTGTTCGACACTCAGAAGTGTACAATAATTAATGACATACCTCGTTATTGGAATATGCGTTATTTATATTATTTTAATGGGCTTATCTTATTGGACTAGATTAGTGGAGTGGATCGGACTTAGAGGCGTATTACCTAGTTTTTAATGGTAGTTTAATTTTAATGACCTTGATTTGAACGTTAATGATCTGGATGTGTTGGTCGGCATACACGAATGTGCTGAGCTCGATCAAGGAGAACGAGGTATGGTATTGACAGTTTGATCCATACCAGTAAAGTATATAAAAAACTTATTATAAAAAACTCGTTTTGAAAGGCATCATGTATGTTGTAGAAAGCTTATTCCAAAAAACTCATTCCAAAATTATTTAATGTGTATTAGAAATTATGTTCCAAAAATCATGTTCCAAAAGTTCTGCTTGTTCCGAAATATTTTCAAAGTAGATAATACAAAAGTCACTTTTACGGAGAATAAAATATCATTTTAAAATTATGGGGTTCAGTTAGAAATTATGAGAGTACAGGAAGATAATAACACTTATTATTTACCATCTCATCTAATTAAAATTTAATCTAGGCAATTGTTATTTAAATATCTCTTTCTTTAATAGTATACCTCCTTTTTGTATCTCCTTCCAATAGTACCCTCCGTATGAACTAATTTCCACATTTGTTGAGGAAAGCAACATTTGGAAAGCAATTTTGTGTACCCTATTATTCAAGGAACAATTGTGGATGTGACTTCAACCTTTTTGATCTTTTGCATTTGGGTCCACAATAACAATGCATATGAAATACAGTAGTTTGGGAAATTCAAACCCTTTCCTTCATTTTCTTCCAATCTTCTCAAAGTGTCTTCAACCCCATTTCACATTCTTTCTTTTTTATTTTACTATTTCTCTCTCTGGCTCACTCTGCATTTATGCATTTTGTATTAACTCTTGGTTTATCAAAGACACTTTGTTCACAAAAACCTTAAAGGTATATGTACGCAAAATAATATGAGAGCATTTTGATTTACACTATAACAAATGATTAGACTATTAATCATATTCTTAGACCTTTAATGTATGGGTTAAACATCAAAGTTCAAACAAATACATAGTTACTAAGGACAATGTAATCTGATATACAGAGGATTCATTCTAACTCTACTACTTCGATTATGTTGGGAAAAACGGGTAATTTTTCCACTAAAATAAAACTCTAACAGAGCTACCCGACAAATAATATTGAATAAATAAAGCGGAATAATAAAAGAGATAAAGAGGAAAAAACACACCCGAAAATTGTTAACGGAGTTCGGCCTGTTTAGCCTAATCTCCGAGC
>Ga0123342_1009275_pt1 | contig 11869 bp, 4 predicted proteins | sample Turbeawhitnodule_FD_89960 | JGI IMG/M metagenome (GOLD analysis project Ga0123342, IMG submission 89960) | Root nodule microbial communities of legume samples collected from Mexico - Turtle bean Mexico white nodule | ecosystem: Host-associated > Plants > Roots > Nodule | place: Mexico: Nepantla... | reverse complement strand
TGGTCAAAGCATTTAATGACTGGAGCGTAAACAGTTAAATCATTTAAAGCTCAGTCAAAGAAAACAGTTTTTCTGTTATGGTCCCAAAACAAACAATCGGTTGTTTCCTCGAATCAATCGGTTATTTTGGTACTTAACAGTTTAACCATTCAAAACAGTTTTTCAAACTTTTTTCTCAAAACACCTAAGTACAAACAATCGGTTGTTTCGACAAAACAATCGGTTGTTTTTACTTAGTTTGAAATCATTTTGTTTTCACAAAGATTAAGAATGCTAATGCTTTAGATTTAATTACAGGGTGGATTACAACATATAAACTACCCCAGAACAAAGCTTAAACCATCACAGCAACATCAAACACAGCAGAGGCTTCAACATCCTTCAAAGGATTTGGATTCTTCAAAGCTTGAACACCACTTGGTTCAACATTCTGTGAAGCATAACTCTTTTTGTAACCTGATGAACAACATAGCATGTGTTAGAATGAAATTCGAAGAAAATGTTATTATCACGACAAAATTTAGAAATGTTGATAAGATTCTTAGTGATTTCAGGAACATGAAGAAGATCTTTTAAAACAAGAGTGTTATTGGAAGTAGAATAACGAAGATGAGCAAAACCAATAGCAGAGATTTTCAAACCTGTGCCATTACCCATATTTACTGTGTCAGTGTCATCATAAGAATTCTTGTTAGTGTAAGCAGAGGAGTTGTTCGTGATATGGTGTGTGGCTCCACTATCTGGGTACCACAGAGGGTCGTCAACAGTAGAAGGAACACCCAACAGAGAAGGAGCTTGGACTCAGTGTCTTGCAGTTGAGTCAATTTTGTGTGAGCTATAGTGGAAGAATGTTGATCATACCGTTGCTAGCAAAACTCAGCAGTATGCACGGGTTTCTTGTATATTTGACAAGTAGGTCGTGATGAGGTTGAAGAATAATTCCATGAGTCATGTTGGTGAGTTCTGTAGTTGGAAGAATGAGGCCCATGAAAAGAACCTGAACGAGAGGAGCCACGGTATCCACGAAAATTATTGAACTTGTTCTTAGACTTATCAGTTCTTGAATGCACTGGGTTCCATGAGATAACAACAGCTACAAGAGAGGCAAGAGGGTCAAGAAGACGATGTTTGTCAAGACGTTCTTCTTGCGCCAACAAAAGAGCTTTTATTTCATTGACGGTGTATGGTTCAGATCGGGACATATTGGAAGCCACAAAAGGATCATAGTCTTCAGAAAGACCATCAAGAATGGCCTCTACTTTATCTTCAACTATGACGGGAGCACCTATTGCCGCTAGGAAATCAACTGTTTTTTCTATGTCTAAAAGATAGTATTACAAAGTGGAGTTTAAGCTTAACTCAACCCCATAAAACTGGCTCATGAGGTTGAAGTTTGCACCCACTTATATACAATGAAATGTCCTCATCTTTAGTCGATGTGGGATCTCCAACACACCCCCCTCATGTCGAGAGTGACAGCTTGTGCGTGGGATAACATATTATGGGTGGTCCGATAACGACTCGATAGCAGGTGGCACGATAGACCCAACAAACACTTGCTAGGATAGGATCGAAATGACTCTGATACCATATTAAGAAGTGGACTTTAAGCCTAACTCAACCCCATAAAATCGACTCATGAGGTTGAGGTTTGCACCCACTTATATACAATGAAAGGCTCTAATCTCTAGTTGATGTGGGATCTCCAACACACACCCCTCACACCGAGACTGCTAACTCGTGCGTGAGACTATATATTATGGATGGTCCGATAGCGGGTGGCATGATAAGTCCAACAAATACTCGTTAGGATAGGCTCGAAATGGCTGTGATACCATATTACGAAATGGACTTTAAGTCTAACTCAACCCCATAAAACTGGCTCATGGGGTGAGGTTTGCACCCACTTATATACTATGAAAGGCTTTAATCTCTAGTCGATGTGGGGTCTCCAACATATGTGAGATCCCACATTGACTGGAGATTAAAGCCTTTCATAGTATATAAGTGGGTGCAAACCTCACCCCATGAGCCGGTTTTATGGGGTTGAGTTAGCTTAAAGTCCACTTTGTAATATGGTATCAGAGCCATTTCGAGCCTATCCTAGCGAGTATTTGTTGGGCTTATCAGGCCACCCGCTATCGGGTCGCTATCGGACCACCCATAATATATAGTCTCATGCACGAGTTGGCAGTCTCAGCGTGAAGGGGGTGTGTTGGAGATCCCACATCAACTAGAGATTAGAGTCTTTCATTGTATATAAGTGGGTGCAAACCTCAACCTCATGAGCCGGTTTTATGGGGTTGAGTTAGACTTAAAGTCCACTTCGTAATAGATAGACACCAACAGTTCAATCATTCTTGGGAGTCTTGAGGCGTAGTTTGAATTTCTTGATCTGGGCACGTGTGTTGGAAGCAAAATATGTATGTAAAGTATACCAGAATTGAGATTAAGATTGAAGAGTTACCATTTTTGTCAGAAAAGGAACAGTCATAGAGGTTAACATCCAGGCAATGAGGAGGTTGTCTTGCTGCTTGTAGAAGGAGTAAGTAGGATTGGAGGAAGAAGAAAAGTCATCCTTAGCAGATAGAAAACGTGAAGGTATAACAGAATCATCAAGATATTTTGTGAGTAGAAGACCATCAACCGTGGCAAGGACCTATTATTTCCACAATAGGAAATTATCATCTAAAAGCTTAAGAGAAATAGGGGTTGTGAAGTGATGGAGGGTTGGAACAAAAGACCCCATGGGTGAATGGGGCATGCCCTCAGTGGAGGAGGAAGAAGACATGAGAGAAGAAGACAGCGGAAGAAATTTTTTTGCTCTTGATACCATGTTACAGTAGAGAAAGCCATGCAGCGAGAAAGGGAAAAAATACTTTTTATTTTGTATTAGAAAAAGTGTACGTTAGTGGTGAGATAGGAAAATATATACAGATAAAAAGAGTGATTATATAATGGTAACCTTGCATTTAACATCCTTATCTAACACCGTTTCTGACTTTTTTTCTCATATAACTAACACTGTTTCTACTTTTAAATATTTATAAAATTATAGTGAATTTAAATATTTATAAAATTGTAGTGAATTTAAATATTTATAAAATTGAAATACAAGAAAATTTGAAATTAGAAAATTAAAAATTAAAAATTAAATATATAAAAATTAAATATATAAAAATTTATGAAGAAATATCAATACAAAGAGAATGAAATAAAATATTTTATAGGTATTTTGATATAAGTAAATATTAGAGTAAAATAAATGTAAACTCTAAACCCTAAAGTCTAAACCCTAAACTCTAACCCATAAACCCTATACCCTAAGAAATTATAAGAAATACTATATAATCATATTTGTTAATATAATTTATGACATATATATAACTCATTATTTACCTAATCTTTTAATTTAAATATATTTTTTCTTATTTTTTATTTTAAAATTATAATTTTTACATTTTTATTAAATCTAATAATAAATTTATTCATTAATAACTTAATTTTTATTTATGATTTTTTAAACCATTTTCTAATATTTTTTTTATAAAACATCCAAAACAATCTTATTTAATTTTTGCTATTATTTATTTTGATATCTTTTTAAATTTTCTTCTATTTTAATTCTATAAATATTTAAATTCATTATAATTTTACAAATATTTTAAAAATTAGTGTAAACTTGAATTAGATTTAAAGTTTATCTTAATATAGTATGATATAGTTGTTTAAAACTTATTATAGTGTAAATGTTTTAGAGATTTTACATGAACTAAATATAATGATAAGGACATTCTACAATATATAAATCAGTTTTATAAGGTTGAGTTAAATTTAAAGTTCGCTTCTTAATAATTTTTAGTCACATTTAATAAATAAAATAATGCTAAAATAAATTTTGGAAATATTTTATTATTATTTAATATGTTTTGAATTTTAATTAAATACTTTGTGTTAATAGTGAGCGCACTAAAAATTTGACCTAAGTATAATGAAAGGGGGATAATTGAAAGGGTTTGGTTGAAAGGTGAGAAAATCTGGGAATGGATTTGGTTGTATTGTAAGTGTTGGTTGATTGGCAACATCTTGTATGAGGAAAGTTGAGATAGGGTCACTAGGCTAAAAATTTCAATTCAATCATTAAAAAATTTATGGATAACTACGTAATTATATAATTACTTTTTTTTTTTTCAAGATGACAACTTTTCTACATTTTCATGTTACTTTTTCCTCAAATAAAGATTAATTATATTTCCAAAAACATATCCATATATCATAAGATTCCAGATATAATATATTTATAAAGTGTAACTTACTTTTAAAAAATTCAAAAATCTAAACACTACACAACACAATATTAGGAATTATTTTTATAAGTGGTAGCATCCCATGCATTTATATCTTCATCCTTTTATAAAAAGCTTCTAATTTGTTTTATCTAAAAATTATTAATTAAATTATTTAAATATATTATAAAATTTTAAAATTAATTGGTGTTTCTTCCTTGAAGACATGCTTATTGAATTAATAATACATCTTACACTTAGATTTAAGTTATATTTTTCGTGTACAAACTAAATATTGCCTTAGTTTGGTGGTAGTTGTTAAACATCTTTGTAATAGGTTATGATTTTACATTTTTGTTGGACTAAATTTTTTCGATTTATCTTAATTTATTCCACTTATAAAAAATAATTGATAAAATTATATTGTTCATGTAAAAAAAATTCCCAAACGAGATTATCACCAAGATTGATTCAGCTCAAACGTATAAATAATATATACTTGTTTTTAGTAGCTTAATTTATATTTTTTTATGTTTTAATCAAACCAATTTTAAATCATAGATATAATGATAAAACAACATAATATTATAAAAATTTATGTTTATCACTATATATTCGCAAACACAAACTCATTTTTCAATATTTAATATATTTATATATCTAAAAATTTAACTCGGCATTACCAAATATCAATTTATTTAAGCAATGCTTCATAGCTAAGTAGTTTAAATTAAATAATATGTTCACAAACATGATTCCCAAAACTATGGGAAATTTTTAAAACAACGTCACTGTTTTTGTCCCAGAGGATTAAGGTTGTAGTTGATGTACGTTTGGTCCCATTAATTATTCACATTCCACTTAAATTTCACGTCAGAGTCACCTAAAAAATGAAAAAGAAAAAGTTACTGTAGTAGATTCACTTTTGACTCATGTCTTTCAGTATAAAATGTAAAAACATATCTGAAATTATTTTTCTTATAGATTATTCAGGATGATATTTAAAAAAAAGCATTTTTGTTTAATCTGTTTATAAATTAAAGAAAGTGATTTTTATATAAAATGAATCTGATAGAGAGAAAGGTGACAGGAACAGGGCGAAGGTGGTTGACGACATAGGCACAGGCTTTAGTGATTTATATGTTAATAATATTGTCCAACAAAGTGAGACATTCACTCTCTTCTTACTCACTTTTCCCATGTTGTCTTCTTACTTTCGCCCCCAACAAACATCTTACACTGTTCTCTTTTCGGTGTAGGTTAACCTTCTTATTACATCAAAATTACTCTTCAATTTTATCAAAATCCTTAATTATATATTACCTTTTAATCATATTTTTAATTCATCTCAAGTGAATCAAGTTTTTGGTTTCACACGTGTCGCATTCTAATGCAACGTTTTATTGCATTTGTAGTGGTGGTAAAAAAGTCTATTCTACTTTACACCTAAGGCCAAAGTACAACACAGCTTTACAGCACAGCGTCACATATGTTACAAAAAGTAATTATTTTATATATATAATTACATATCAATGATTAACCATATTGAATTTGTGTACACAAAAATTTAAACAAACAATTTTTTTTATTATAATAACAATGAATGTTGTAAACTAATTTAAATTGAAAAATGTATTTGGACGATAACCTCTATTTTTTTATACAATGGCGTTATAACCCTTTCAATAATAAAACATTCAATTAAAATATAAATTAAAATTATTTAATAAAATACTACTAATAATAATTGTAACGTACTTATATTAAATTGTAGGATAAATATTTAACTCGACATGAATATTGAAATATTTCGTTTTTAATATAATAACAAAATAAAAATAGTTTTAATACAAAAATTTCATTTTATTAATTTTGTTTGAATTCTATTAATAATTGAGGCATTTAGTATGTATTTAGTCTTTAATAATATGTCTCTTAATATTTTTATCTTAAATAACGTTGAAGGAAATTATTAAAAATTATTAAAAATTGTAAATTTATTGATTAAGCTTGTTGTGATAACTTTTTCTATTTGGATGATATGACGTATGATGAAGAATTATGCTAGATGTCAGGATAAGATTGATGTTTCAGTGGCTATTTCAGTAATTAAAGATTTAATTTGTCTAGTGGAAAATTCATTTAAAGCTTCAATGAAGAATGATATGTTGGATTTCAACGTGATTAAATTTTTTGGTATTCATACTCGTACGGATAAAGTTATTCGTCTTCTTCTGGTTAGATGGGAGTTCCCTTCACCAGGATGAGTTAAAATTAACACTGATCGGGCTGCTAGGGATATTCTGGTCTTGCTCCTTGTGGAGGTATTTTCCGTGAGAGTATGAGGGAGTTTATTGGTTCTTTCTCTGCATTTCTTGAAGTTCATACTGTTATGGTTGTTGGGTTTTATGGAGTTATACATGCTATGCTATGGAGGAAGCTCAAAAGATGGGACTTACTGATGTATGATTTGAATGTGATTTTATCTTGGTTTGTGTTGCATTTACTATTAAGATTAATGTTTTGTGGATGCTTCGTAATTGATGGAATACTTGTCTTAATTATTGTGGGAAAATCAGTTTTATGATTACTCATATTTTTCGTGAAGGGAATGTGTGTGCGAATAAGTTGGTTATTTTGAGATTTATTCATAGAGAATCATTTCATTGGTATAATACGTTATCTAGTCGGTTCTTAGAATTCTCTATGAATAGGTATAGTCTACTTATGTATCATTTTTGTTAACATATGAATTTTTGTTTAATCACCCATAATTTTTTTAATAATACTTTTTTTATGTGATGACAGATGATTGTTGTTACTTGAAGGGTTAGCCTAGGTGATGACAAGTTGCATAGTAATATCTAACATGAAAACTTTTATTAAAAAAAAAGTAACGTTGAAGGAAATTAGTAAAACTTATAAATTTATAAAACGAAATGGAAAGATAAATGTGTGTTCAATTATCTTAATAATTAACAAATTTTAAATGAAATTTTATAAAATTTAATTATCTTATATCTTAATATACATTATTAATATTAATTATTTTTATTTTAATGATACTATTTTATTATAATAAAAAAGATAAATATTAATAAAAAAAATAAAAATAACCAATTATAATTATCTCTTCATTTTATAATTGTTCTCGCGTACTGACCTTGGTCGGACTTGGAAATAGGTTCCGAGTTGAAGCGACTTTGCTTGGTATATTGTTGAATCGAGATGCTAGCACTTTGTGACGAGGGGGGCTCCACATGCTGATCACACTCCAATGATCAAGTCAGTACGAGCATTAAAATTAGAAAATTTGTATCAGTGTAGAGTTCTCAGGAAAACTTACCTTTACTCAGGGTTTTTAATTCTTTTATAAACATTCCTTCAACCATTTCATCAACAAGAATATAATATAATTTCAACAGCAAGAATATAACCTCAACGATAAGAATATTTCATTAACGTGTACCTTTCTTTTTCGGGTAGAATGCAACATTATTCCTAATAGCTTTTATTTACATCGAAGATATATATTTACTTAATTACTTCAATTTTCACAATGTGATTTTTTGCATTTAATTATCTTTTCAATATATAGATCATCAATTATCTAGGTCGACCTCATGATATGTCATTGAGTTCATATTCATCACAGGTCGAGCTAGGTATTTTTCAAATAGACCTATCTAACCGAACTACTACAATTAAGTGCTTGGGTCGAAGACCTGAGCACGTCCTACCAGTATAATAGTATAATCAACCATATAATCAATATTTCGTTAATATTTACAGCCTAGTTAATTATGTCATGATTTATTAATAGTTCTTGTATAATTAATTTTTTTGGAAATTTAGGTGTAAATTAGGCGAAAAATTACTATTCAATTTTTGTGGAATCTTGTGTTTCATTAATAATTATGTGTTTTATTTTTACTTCTTTCCATTTATTTCTCCACTCTTTTACTTAAGGTGGTCAATTTACTATTTCTCCACTCTTTCTAGAAAAAATTTATTAGAATAGATAAATTGTAAAAAAAAAGTTACAAAACTTTTTAAAAGTTATTTTTAGGAAGCATGACTTCTTTTTGAAAAAATCATATTCTGTGGAAGAGACTATTGTATTATTAAAAAAAAAGTTAAAGTAATGTTTGTAGAACATTGCTTCTTTAAGATAAAGGAGTATTTATTTGTAATTTTTTTTTTATAATTTGTTCATTCTAATGTAATTACATTAGAATGATAACCTTTCTGCAGGAAATAAATGTAACGCTAATAACAAAAGTTGCTACAGTGAAAGTACTCTACTTATAGGTGACAACAATGAAATAGATCTTAAAACTATAAGAATATATATTTTCAAAATAAATAAAAATATAAATAATTTGATCATAATTATTGTATTACTTAGTATCTGAGTAAATAATATCCACTTTGTGATATTGGGTGTTAATATTCAGATTCACACAACTCAAAAATATCTTCAGAAAATTCACTTGGTTATAGTATAAATTGACTTTATATTTTCTAACTAATATAGTTATTTCAATAATTTAGTAGGTTTAAAAACCTATAAATATAATCTTAAGAATACTCGTTTTAACATAATATTTTTTTTTCACTTATCATTTACATATTTTTAAATTTTTAAATTAAGCATTGGAAAATCTTCTGGATTACATCATCAAAATTCAACAACCTTTTTTAAAGAGATCAATCAACTCAAATAATACATTCACATGAGATTTAAAAAAAAAAATTGTCACCAAATATTAAGATAGTATATTATTACAACTTAAATCTCGATGGAAGAAATTCGAATTTTATATTTTATATAAAATTATAGATGATCAAAATTTAGCATAATTAATATGATCCTCTTTTCAATATAATTTTTTGATTTTAGAAAATTACAGATAAAAATCACAAAAAATTAGAGCTGAATCTGGAAGTGTAAGCTATAACAAATGAGGAGGACCCCTCTTTCTATGTATATAAATAAATAAAATAATATTTTTGAATGCAATTTAATTAGTCGAATGAGTAAAATGTGAAAACAAAAAAGGGGTTAATAGACCTGTAATATTTGGCATGATTATGATAGCATTTGGGGAACTAATTGAGGATTGAGTTGTTTAGAAAGTCAACTCAATAATTTTTTATTTGTCTCCTCACTTTTCCAGCTGTGATTCACTCTAATCTTAGTCAATGCTTCATTCTCAATTTCCATCTTAAGGATAAATAATTAACCATTCATTAGAGCTCAGAATTTCTTATCCCACAAAATTATATATCTCATGCCTTTCCCATCATCACCTACATTTCAACTACATCATCGTCAATGCTCTAAATTCCTTAACAAATTTCTTATGCTAATTCAAATTCATTAACTCATTCTTTTTTTATTTTATCTCATAACTGTAAAAGTGACTTTTGCATAATTACTAACTCCACCCACATACAACGAAAAGACTTAAATACCCTTTTTCATGCAATGTGTCACCGTTCCTGCTGCTTCCACGTTCGCCTACACTTTCCATCGTTCTGCACTCTTCGATATGAAAAAAAACAGAGAGAAATAGTTGTTATTTCAAAAATTATCAATTACGTTACGTGCCAGAAAATTTATTTTTAAAAAAATTGTTCGGAAAAACTCGTTTTATAATATATTTTATATATTTCGGAAAGTTCGTTCCATAAACCCTATTTTAGAAATCTTGTTCTGAAACTTTGTTTCAGAAATGATGTTTTGAAATTCTGAAAAGTTTATCCTGAAAGATGTCTAAACAAGAGAATGGGAAGCCTCATTTACCAAGGGTAAAACAGTCATTTTAAAATTTTTGGGCATGTAGTTAGAAATGATGGGGTGTAGGAAGAAAGAGCCATAAAAGTTTATTGAAGCCCATGAGACAGTGTTGAACATATGAGGCCCTCAATGGACACGGGATCCAGTAAAGAATGAGAAAACTCCTATAGGGCTGTTTCTTCCTGCACATCCATATATTTCTCTCTCACCTCCATAAACTTTCATATTTTCAAAAATACCCCTCTGTAATATTTCGGATTACGTAAATTAGAAGTCTTTTTTCAAATTCGTAATAAGTTTCTGGATTACATAATCCAGAAGCTTTTTTTTATGCATGATTAGTTTCGGAATTATGTAATCCAAAAAAAATTTTAACTTTCAGATTACATAATCCATAAGTCTCTTTTCAAATGAGTGTCTGGATTACATAATCTAGAAACTATTTTATGAAGGTGACACAAAAATGATAAAAATGTATTTTTATGTTTTATATGGTGTGACAGAAAAACCTATGGAAGTGGAGGAATAAACCGTCCTCCTCTAGTTTAAGAAAAATCATAACAAAAAAAATTGTGTTTTAAATAGTATAATAGTAAGATTCATAATTATATATTGAACTATAAAAAAGATTTAAAATAAAGACACGTGCATGCTTTAACTTATGTAATTAAACAAAGACATGCTTTGTCAAATCAAATAATCAAATTTAAATAGTTGTAAAATAAAATATGAATATTATATATTTCGTCAAATATATTAGAAATAATAAATAAAATAAAAAGTTGTATGTTTAAAATATAATATTTTATTTTTTAACTCAAACAATTCTAAAGGCCGAAGGCTCAATTCGTTTGTCCTTGTGTCAATTTTTTTTCTCAAAAATACGTTTATATGTTTTTAGAAATAATAAATGTTTAACATAACTAAAATTTAGATTAAATAACTTTGAATATATAAAATATATTATGATAACAAAGCTACATTTTTCACATATATAAATTATATTTTAGATTTACGATAAACGATTCATAGTGATATTTTTAAATTTTAAAATCAAATTTAAAATAAAGATAAAAATTATGGATTGGAAGATATTGAGATTTTTTTTTACTTAAAACATTCTCATTGAAAATGAAAAAGGGAGAAATTACACATATCTTCCCTAGGGTTATATTAAATTCACTACAAGAAAAATTGGAATTACATACAGCTAAAATTCGTATGTAAGACCAAAAATCCGTATGTAATTATATACGGATTTATTCGTATGTAATGTAAAAAAAATTATTTTTAACTTTTTCATTATTATTTATGTCTATTTATATTATTTATTAATGTTGGAAGCCAACACTGTATAGGACTCGAACCCAAGTCATAGGACTCGAAACCAAGCCCCAAATTAATATTACAAGAAAACTTTAGCAGCCAGGACTCGAACCCAAGTCCTTTCAGTGACCAAGGAATATTAATATTATTAATATTATTAATATTATAATATTATTAATATTATTATAAATATTATAATTAATATTATTAATATTTATTTATTTTTATAAAGTTTTCGTGTTAGGCATCACTATGCAACTTGACATCTCAGCTAAGCTGACACCTCAAGTAACAACAATCATCTGCCATCACATAAAAAAAAAATATTATTAAAAAAAAGAAAATACAAAAATATGGGGGGACTAGACCAAAACCCATATGTTAACACAAACGATACATAGGTAGATTATACCTATTCATAAAGAATTCTAAGAACAGACTAGCTGGGAGTCTA
>Ga0123342_1009274_pt1 | contig 11870 bp, 2 predicted proteins | sample Turbeawhitnodule_FD_89960 | JGI IMG/M metagenome (GOLD analysis project Ga0123342, IMG submission 89960) | Root nodule microbial communities of legume samples collected from Mexico - Turtle bean Mexico white nodule | ecosystem: Host-associated > Plants > Roots > Nodule | place: Mexico: Nepantla... | reverse complement strand
TTATATATATATATATATATATATATATATATATATATATATATATATATATATAATGTATGTATGTATTTTATTAATTTAAAAATAAAATATTTTGTGATATATATATCTAAATTAATTAATGATTGTCTCCTAACATATTGTGTGGAACACATGATATACTTTAAAAAAAAACAATCTCAAACCATTTCACAATATATTTGATGATTATAAGGAAATATTGTGGACAGAAGCCATTCACTCCCAAAATAAAGTGGAAGATATGTAACTTAAAGACACAGAAACACATGTAAAGCGAAAAGCATACAGGGAAGTAGAAGGAATATATATGGTCTTATTGGTTGCATAATTATAAATGTTTGGTTTTGATCATCCGAAGAAGTGGTGGCGCTTCTCTGAATGAGATTCCTCTTCCTGTTCCTTTGCTTCCTTTTTCTCATGATGCTCATGAAAGGCAAATCCACCAGCTCCCACCGCAGCTGCTGCTGCAACCTCCTCTTCTATCTTGTGCTTGTGTTCGTGCTCTGGGTCTTTCTCTCTCTTGTGCTTCTCATGCTATATTTATATGTACATATCAAACTTCAATTCTCATTTTATGTTTCCTTTCAAAGCATATCTCAAACAAACCATATTTCATACACAAGTTAATTCTAGATAAATCAATAACTTTATTGCACATATCAATGTGTAGAAAGAAAGACAATTTATATTATTAAATTTATTTAAATTATAATATGAGGATCCGTAAAGTCTATTTATAAAAATCACTTTACAAAAAAAAAGAACACATCGGTGACAAATTTACGAGATTTCAAAATCAGAAATAAAAAAAAGGTCTTGGTTTGAAAATAATCATCAACGTCTACCTCATTCTGACTGGATTGGGTGATGTGAAAGAGATAGTTAAAAAAGATAAAAAGGAAAATATATATAAGAACTGCAAATAAGTGATATAGTAAGTAAGAAACAAAGATCAAGTAAATGAGATCAAACAGAAGAAAACATTATAGTGGATACGTTAATTGATAACTTTTTGAAGTGAATTGTGTGAATAGTGTTACATAATATGCATGTATGTATGCAGTATAAAGCAAATAAGAATGGTAAAGAAAGTTATTACCAAGGCGTAAGCACCAGCAGCTGCAGCACCTAACTCGCCAAGGTGCTCAAGATGCTTGTGGTGCTTCTCCTCCTTCTTGTAATCAACATCATCATCACGTTCATCGCTATCATCCTTGTAGCCGCCACCACCACTTTTCTTGCCGTAGCCACCGTCAGCGGTATCAGAGTACACATCCCCACCACCAACGCCATAGCCACCACCAGCACTTGTTTTGGTGTAGCCAGCATCGGTGGTGTCAGAATATCCACCACCAGTGCCATAGCCACCACCGGCACTTGTTTTGGTGTAGCCAGCATCGGTGGTGTCAGAGTATCCACCACCAGTGCCATAGCCACCACCGGTACTTGTTTTGGTGTAGCCAGCATCGGCAGTGTCAGAGTATCCACCACCTGTGCCATAGCCGCCAGAAGACTCATCAATGGCAGAATAACCTGTTTTTCTGCGGCCTTCATCATAGCCTCCACCAGAAGGGTCGTCACTAGAAAATGATGTTTTGTTGAAAGTAGTTTCGTATTCAGCAGCAGCAGAAGACTCATAGGATGTGTTGTCGTAACCAGTCTCGGTGTCTATGGGCTTAGTCTCCTCATGCTTGTGGTGGTTGAAAAGGTGGTGGTGGTGGTGCTTCTCTTCGGCCATGGTGGTTGTTGGGGATAGTTAATGAATGGAGAAGAAGGTAGAAGGGTGAGCAGGGAAGTGAGTTGAAGTAAGATGGGATGTGATAGTTGGGAAGGAGTAGTTAGGTATTTATAAAGTGGTGGTGACCATGTAACCTGTTACACGATTCTTAACTTCCTGCTTTTTTGGTAGGGCATTAAATTATCTTCCATAACTAGCAAATTCTGCCTCTTACTTTTATCATTATTTAAAAAAAAATCTTTTAATAATTGAAATAATCTATATTTTTATAAATAATTTTATTTTTTAAGCACTTTCAAGTAAAGTCAGATTATTATAACTTCATATTTCTTTAATAAATATCTTATTGATATCAAATATATTAGTTTGATCGATGGTTAAGTTTTGTTCAAACATTTAACTAACTATTTTTATTAGAATTTCTCCTTCCACTTTTTTTTATTATATGATGTATTTTTTTTTTTTGTAATTACTTGTTTGGAGTTGTCATATATATGATATATTAACAAATGCTTGTTTGGAACGCGAAAAATAGATCAAATTGGACGAAAGACAATGAAGTTTTTCTTGATTTATAATGATACTGTTTATAGAAGACAAGGACAAAAATAAGCACAATTTTCATATATTAACCTCTTGTGCTCAGTGTTTGACGGGCATTGGTGCTAACGTTAATAAATAATACATATGATTATTGTTTAACCGGTGAAGTAGTAATAAATCGTTTTTCAAATACTTTTTCAATAATTATATTTTTGACAACAAACAATAAATGCATTATTGAAAAAAATGGCATGAATAGTATTCAAGGATAATATAGTAATTGTAAAAAAATATTTTCATATAATTGAGCTGCGTGAATAAATTATTGAGTTATACACTACTCGTATACTTTCGTATAAACGGAGACATGTAAAGAATTTAATTTAATGGAATGCAGGAAATGTATAAAGGTTGTGTATTAAAATTAAAATTATATGTAATGTTATAATTTATTTTTTAAAACTATAATATAAAAGGCTTAATAATTGTCAATTATTAGTTCTTATTAAAAATTATGATTTATCTTCTCTCTCAGTTTTTTTTTATTTTCTACATAAAATTTGGATTCAAACTTTTCTTAGGAACTCAGCTAATTTATTATAAACCAATCAATTGTTGGTTATTAAAGTTTAATTATATTAGAACGAAAATATAAATATATTTTGTATAATTATTTAATTATAAATTCTGATATATGATATTAACTCTTCTTATTTATAACCAAAAAAAAAGAAAAAACTTAACACACGTATATAAGGAAGTCAATTAGCTACATTAAAATCTACTTGTACTAAATAAAGAATACAAGTTCTGATGGTATAACTAAAGGTCAAACATTAATTAAAATTAAGGTAATTCAAGAGAAAATATTATTAAGTAGAGATAATTTTTTTTTCTCTTTTCCGCATGTGAATGAAAACAAGCAGGAGAGAAAGGCATTTCCACACTCTTCACAAACATCATGCATTTGATCCACGTCCCCCCTTTCTTTCAAAGATCCCACGTAGTAATATAATAATAATTAAAAAATAAAAATAGATAATGATAGTAATAATGATAAATGTTTAAAATAAAATAACATACTGATAATATTTATAATAATAATAGTAAATATTTTTTTATGTTTACGTTAAATAAATTTTTTACAGCATAAATTAAATAATATTTTTAAAAAAATTGCTTCTTCTCAACCAATCTTTATTTTACCTTTTTATATAGTTTTATCCATATTTTTTTTTATACTTTCACTTCTTTTCTTTATCTCTCAATTTTTTTTGTTCAATGCCAAACTTAGCCTCCATAAGTAGTAAGTACGAAATTTTATTGAAGTATTACGAATAAAAATAGAACAATGATAATAAGTTAAGGTTGAAACCTAAATTCAAATAGTGCAACAAAAACGAAACAAAGGATTAACAGATCTTAAAATCTTGTAGAGTTAAAGAATTTATTTTATTTTATTTTTTGTTGTCCACTTATATTTTCTTTTATAAAAATACCCCATATACATTAAATACTTGTACTGTTGCAGAGAAAAAATAATTAGGACAAAAGATTTTAATGATTATGTTGCAAAATAATAGAAAATAACAAATAAAAGAAAGATAATTGAAGTGGATAAGATTGGGTGTGATGGTATGGGACCATTTGAATGGCAGTTGTTACTTGACGAACTGTTCGTTTGTGTCGGCAACAAAAGGACATTCCATTTCATGTGTTTAAGCATATTCTTTCTCAAAAAAAAATAACTAAATCTATATATTGCTGTTATAAAAAAAATTGATGAATGGCTAATGTAAGAAAAAATATATCATCCATCCATAAAAAAACTTAAATATTCTTTTAAATATCTCATATCTTATTAGAGAGATATGATCTTACAATAATTATAATGGTTTTATAAAGTTAATTAAGATTTAACATTTAAATTTAAATACTAAGAAATAGATTTAAAACTAACGTATAATATTAAGACTACTAATAAATAAAATCAAGTAAGATATTCAATAACTTATGTTTACTTTTTTTTAAATAATTATTATAAAAAAATATTTTTTTAATTATTGTATAATAATTGATAAATAATGTAATTTTTATATTTTAAATTGAAGAAAAATTTACACCTGCCAGTTACACGTGAAGACATGCGAATTGTCTATATACAGTTAGATAAATTTGTGGTTTCCAACAAGACTTTAAGATTGATATAATATAAAGGTTGTCTATATATCAAATCTCACAAAAAAAAACATAAAACAAAATAGCACATCAAATATAGGTAGTCATTTGTCACACGAAACCATACAACTTATTTGTGACCTCACACTTGTAATATTAATATCTTAGTTAATTAAAAATCAGACAATAATTTAATTTTGGTTTCAGCGGGGAAGAATAATTGATTTTAACAGATTAAAAAGTTATTATGCAATCATGCTTAATTGTGTTATAAAGAAAAACCATAATTTAAGAGCAACTATCTAAAATATTGAATATATTTTGCAAAACAATGATATTATGGCATTAGACTACAATAAGAAAAAACTTCACTTAGTAAGAATTATCTATGAATAAAAAAATGTGGAAATAATTGTAAAATGAAACAAAAATGATAAAGTTTTTGTTTAGTTTTTGTTTGGTTTATGTGAATTGAAGGAAACTTGGGTGGCATATTCAGCCTTACACGTATTGGCCATGTATGGGACATAGTTGTGACACTTTAATTAATTAATTGATTGAATTTAGACTTGAATTTGGTAAGATTAAAGATTGTGGGTCAAATCACAGCCACGTGCTGCTGCCACGTATACAACACGGAGTAATAGAAATAAATAAAAATAAAAATAGGGAATTATGTTAGTGGTTGGATTCTCGTGATGTAACTTCATGATTGTCGAATACCAGATTATTTAGGATCTAGATGATCACATGCATTGTTCATTTTGTTTTTATCTATGATTTTTTTTTATCACAAAAGTATAATAATAATTTTGTTGGTTTGAGTTTTGCTTAATTGGGAAATTTCAAGTTCATATCGAATTGAACTATAGAGGTCATTAAAGAAAAATTATTAATGGGAAAAACGAATTATGTTCTCTTTCTATTTCGTTCAAAATTTGATTTATTTATGCCAAAACCCACTTCATTTTTATAAATCACTTTTTGGAACTATGTTTACAATACATTCATTAAATACAGTATTCGTTTACTGATATTTTTTCCGTTCAGAATTTACTATACTTTTTTTATATAAATAAATTTTTTTTGTTTTTTTACTTGTGATTTAAGTATTGTATGTTATATAGAATGATAAGCATAAAATATGTTGGTTTTTATTAAAACCTAAATGTTGGAATACTTGTCTAACCTCAACTTGGTTTTATTAGAGTTTTTTTTTTTATATTTAAGATTTCTGGCATATTTAAACGATTTTCTTCACAATTTTGCTATATAAAAAAAGAATCAATATTTTTTTTATAAGTTAATACAAACTTATACGCAAGTAAAGATATTTTTTAAAAATAAATTATATGAAAGAATTTTCACAAATTAATTTATATATTATAAATTATTTTAATTTGTAAAAAAAAATATTTTTTATTCGTCTAATTAAGTTATTTAGATATATCCTTGTTCAACATTTTAAATTAAGTTTGAATATGTAATACTTGTTATGCAAATTTTCAAAATCTTTCGCTATTATTGTAATGAATCAGAAAAGTATTTTTTTTCACTGTAATAACATGATTAAAATGTTGTTTGTTTATGCAAAATAAAAAACTTATTTATGCCAATGTTCTTCTGTTATAATAAACAACTCAATTAAATTTTATAAGAAAAAAGTAATCCGACAGAAACAAAAGGAAAATATAGGAAATATCTATTTAAATGACTAAAATCTGTGCAAAGAATTTGAGAAGATTTCATTTAAAGTAGCTATGAAAAATGAATTGGTAGGTATATTATAATATTTTTTCCAATAAAACTAAAAATTTAAATATGGTAGAGATGGTTCCTTGCTTTGCTACTTTTTTTTTATGAGGATATTGATATTCTTTTAAATTATGTGCTTATTATCAACCACGTGTCTAATGTAATTAAATAAATAGGAATACACATTAATGTTAAGTGAGATACCTAATAACAATAACAATTATTGCATTGAAAAAGGGATTTATTAAAAAAAATCAAACATTGCCGACATGACGGGTCCAAAAACAAGGGCAATTCTAGGACTCCCGAACATTAGGCCCATATACATAAAAGGGCTTCAATTAAGTTGGGGCAATTTCTTCCTCCATCTCCATAGTTCCTTCCTGCACCTCCATAAATTTTTTTGTTCCAAAACTATCCTACAGCAAAAGGGGCAGTTTTTTTTTTTTTTTTTTTTTTTTTAAAATTCGTAAACGTTTTGAATTCTAGAATTTAGAATCAAAAATTATAAAATTTAGAAGGTATTTTGTGAATTTAAAAATTCAGAATACAAAATTGTAATTAAAATTTTAGAGTTCGAAATTTTAGAATCTAAAAAAAATAAGAAGAATATGTGTGTTAATAAAAAAATGAAGAAAAGGGTAAAGTTGTCATTTGATCTCTTATACGGAGGTGCAGAAAGAGAGCATAGAGGTGTAGGAAGAAATCGCCTTAAGTTGGGTGGATAAGGCTCATTATGAAGCCAACCCATGATGTTAGAGTATATGGCTTTAAATAAAAGGGGTGAATTGTTTATGAAAGATTTTCGCAAACTTTGAAGGTATAATGAAATTCAATGCAAAATCACAAATATAGAAATTCAAAAAGCAATCAATCAAAATCTGTTTAAGTTGATTGTCAAAAAATCAATCATTGTTTTTGCGATTCAACCGGTTGTTTTTATCAGTAGAGTTAAAAACAACTTAAAAGCATAATTTAAATGAGTTCATGGCAATAGAAAAACACACAAGCAATTTATACTGGTTCACTCTTATTCCAAGAGTTACATCCGGTCCCTAGAAAACCACGGGATATCTACTATGCAATCAAAATCCAGATTACAAACACATCACCAAATAAGTGACTTTAAACACCTCAAGTCACACACTTCCTATCAGAACACCCTTTGATTTTGCACTTACACACCAGTATTAAGAAATACTAGAGATACAGAAAGGATTACACCCGATGAAGATCAAATCAAAAGATTGCATCAATCATATTCCACTTTTTTGAGAAAACCAAAAAACTTGAATGCAAATCTTGAAAACTCAAATTTGTTTTCATACTTTAAAAAATGTCTAAAACTGTTCTCTCTTAAAGATGTTAAGAACATTTAAAGGATCCTATTTAGTTAGAAAACATTTAAAGTTGATTTGCAAACTTAACATAAATTGTGTTATGCATTTTCAACAAACAATCGGTTGAATTCTCGAAACAACCGATTAAATCAGTTTGTCAGCAAAGTCAAACAAGTTAAACAACTTCAAATCCTTTTCAAAAACCTCTAAGTGTCAAAAATCGAATGAAACGATGAAATAACTGGTTGTTTTTCCACTTCGTTATACAATAATCTTTTTCAAAAATGTTTTGATTCCAAACTGTTTTAGATTCAAACAAAGAGTAAATTACACATTAATCTACCCAGATCCCACCTACACAAGTAACAACTTCAGTCTTTCATCAAACACCATGGATTTGGAGACATCAAAGCTTCAAGATCATCCTTGATCATCACTAGACTATGGTCCTAGAAATATTAGAACCCTCTTCTAATACATTAAGGTTTTAACCTAGGAACCGTGTTGACCTACTCTCAGCTGCTTCACTTCACGGAATCGTGCATCCCTTGCGTTCAACATGGTGTTTAATTCAACGCTTTCTATTATTCTTATTTCCTCGTGTTATTCATATTTAGGTTACATGTTTTTATAGAGTTTCGGAGTTTTTATTTTCTCTTTGGAATGATCATAAAAATGCAAATTTTATTACAATTTGTAACCTAACCTGTGATTCGAAATCAGGAATTTAAAAGTTATTCTTTTTGTCTGTGATTGAATGTGGATTAAAAATTGGGTTTTCGTGATTTTGGGTTGTTTTATTTGAATCTGACCCTTGTTTTTTTAGGCTTTGGTGGCAAATGAGGAGTTCCAGCACATACTTCGTGTTTTTGAACACGAACGTAGATGGGAAGCAGAAGATAATGTTCGCCCTCACCTCAGTCAAATGAAGTTGAGGGATGACTTGGAGAGACTCAAGAAAATCAAGTGATTACTGTTTTTGATTGTGTGTTTTTATGCAAAAAAAATATTTAGCTATAACTGATCCATTTCACTTTTAGTGATTACATTGTTAATCATGCAATGGTTAGAGTGATATTGGGATTCTTAACAGTCTTTTGCTCATTAAACAATCTGACCAACAATCTAATTCTTTCGCACATTTTGATTTCAATTATGCTGAATCTCTGTTCTTTCCGTAAGCAATTTCTGAATATAATCTATATATTGTAACTGTTTTAAAATGAAAACTAAGAAATGCATGTGAATAAAACAATTGTACTATCACTAAAATTTTGCTTTATCTAGTACTATCCCTTTTTTTAAATTATATTTTTACATGTAAAAATTAAACATATATAAGACGACATTACTGATTTTGTTAGACATACTAATGATTATTTGACTGTCATTACTTCACTTAGACATACTATTGATTAATTATCAATGTCAATTATTTAGCTTGGAAAAAATTTAGGTACGGACAAAAATTAAAAGGTTAAAAGTAAAAGAATTTTCGTTTTTTTAACCTAAAAGTGTCTTCTAAAAGAAAATTTATTTTAAAAACTTTGATTTTGTTTGAAGGTAGTTATTTATTTTTGTAAAAAGTGAATATATAAACATACTAAAACATTGGTAAAATTAATATAAATCACAATCATTTTCATGATAATAAAACAGTATGTAAGAATCATATAAAAATTAATTTTAAAATCTAAAAATATGGGAATAGTAAATTATTTTACCGTTGATTTTAGAATTATGTACATGAAATATTAAAAGAAATTAAATATGCATTATCAAGAAAAAAAATCATAGTTTAATAATATTTTTAATGGAAGAAAAATAAGAATTTCACTGTAATCAAACATCAGAAAACAAGAAAATAAAAAATGATGTATCCCATAAGGCATGGGGAATCACATAACATAAAATCTGTAAAAACTAATAATAAAATATAAGTACGTATACACAAGTATGTAATAGAAAAATATAGCATAAAATAACACAAGATCTGAAGTGAGGTGTTATGATAACAGTAAGCTGTTAAAAATTGAAAATAGTTGTATTTTTTTTAACAAAAATGAATATATAGAATTTATCAATTAATTCATTACATTATTGATTTTGGTTTAATTTTGGATCACCCAAAGCAAGACAAATTATTTATGCACCGTAATAATTTGAACTGCGTCCTATCATCTTTTAAATTTTTTAAATTTATTTTTCATTTTAAGTTTAAAAATCTAGAATTCAAAAATTAAAATCTCATTAAGAAAAATAAATTTAAAATGAAAAAAAATATATTTCAGAAAAAAATCTAAAAATATATTAATATTTTTTTAAAAAAATTTAGAAATATGTTTTAAAAATCTAAATCTATAAATATATTTCAGAAAAAAAAATTCTTAAAGTATTTTTTTTATCCGTACCTTTTTTTATTTAAGGCAATTTTTGTCATTTCACTGAAATATTTTCTTATTTTATTTTTCATTTTATTGAAAAATCTGGTGCATATTCAAATTTACATGGTAGGGAGAATTGCCTAAAAGCAAAAAGTTATTTTTTCGTTTTGATTCACAAATTTGTATCTTTCTTGTAAAATTATATTGGTGCCGATTACGCAATACAGCAATTAGAAAAAATATTCTAAATTGGTGTAAGAAAGTATTATTCGGGTGTTGAAAGTATTTGGTTACTCATCAATTAGTTTTCCCTTAATTTAAGAAATAAAAGAAAAACCAAAGCCCAGACTGAGGTCCTAAATGGGCCATTGAAGTTGAGCAAGCCCACACGACAAAACCCTAGAACTGGCTCAGCACATTTGTATAACATTACTCATTCCCAAACCCTAGAGTTTCAGATCCTCATTCAACCAGCACCGATAGCAGCGGCGACCGTCACTCTCCAACGACACTTTCGCGGCGAAAATGGTATATGCCCATCTCGTCGCACCTCTCACTGCGCGTTGATGAAAAAAGTTCAATTTTTGAAGAATCCTTAATCGGTAACTGAATTTGTTTTACGAATGTTGCAGGCTCTGGTGGCGAACGAGGAGTTCCAGCACATTCTCCGTGTGCTGAACACTAACGTCGATGGCAAGCAGAAGATAATGTTTGCCCTTACCTCCATCAAGGGTATTGGTAGGAGATTCGCCAACATGGTTTGCAAGAAGGCTGATGTTGACATGAACAAGAGGTACTTGTTTTGTTGATCAGTTTAATTGCACGCTGATTCACTTGTTTTTGGATTTTTTTGACACCCTTTGTGCTACTGTCAGGGCTGGTGAGTTGAGTGCTGCCGAGTTGGATAATCTGATGACTGTGGTGGCCAACCCAAGGCAATTCAAAATCCCAGACTGGTTTCTTAACAGGAAGAAGGATTACAAGGATGGCAAGTACTCCCAGGTCGTGTCCAATGCTCTCGATATGAAGCTCAGAGATGACTTGGAGAGACTCAAGAAAATCAGGTCATTCATTTACTATGTCTATTTGTTGTTGAGTTATTCAATTTTTTTACCAGGTCTGATGATTCGTTCCAAATTAAAGTTGGTTTTGCTTTTGTTGACAATGCCGAATTATAGTTTTTAGCTGATGCAGTGTGTGCTTAGTTTGTGTAATATGACATGGATGCAGAATTGTTGGATTTGATGTTGTTTTATGTCCTTGTTTAGTAGTTTGTTTAATTTGTTTTAGATATTGTAGCTGCTTGTCTGAATTGTTTTTTTTGTGTGACTTCAGAAATTAGATAGATTGTCTTTATTGTAATGGAGTTATCTCCCGAAAAGAAGAAACCATTCGAGTGTAGTTTGCTGGCTTTCTTGACCAGTATCTTTATTTTGGTTTTGCTGTTAGCCATTTAGTTACGAGATGTCAGTGAGACTATTGAATTCTCAATTATATTTTGAAACCAACCGAATAATTTTAAAGAAAGCTAATTGAAGCATGCCCAATATTCCAAATACCATTCATTTGTTAAATTGACATTATTGCAATCAATTGCATATTCATGTAGATATGGGTATATGAGTGTAATGAGAATATCTAACCTAACCCTGCCATATATTTTTACAAGTCAAATTATGTATTTACAAATTTTCCCAAGCATTTTTTCTGGAGAATTTGTGTATTGCTTGTTAAATATTGGTGTGTAGATAACCGCATTAACCCTTGAGATTCACATCCTTTCTTTTATGCAGAAACCACCGTGGATTGAGGCACTACTGGGGCCTTCGAGTCCGTGGTCAGCACACCAAGACCACTGGCCGTAGGGGGAAGACTGTTGGTGTCTCTAAGAAGCGTTAAGCTGTTATGTTT
>Ga0123342_1009273_pt1 | contig 11870 bp, 3 predicted proteins | sample Turbeawhitnodule_FD_89960 | JGI IMG/M metagenome (GOLD analysis project Ga0123342, IMG submission 89960) | Root nodule microbial communities of legume samples collected from Mexico - Turtle bean Mexico white nodule | ecosystem: Host-associated > Plants > Roots > Nodule | place: Mexico: Nepantla... | reverse complement strand
TCAAATTTTCTTCTATTTGTTGACAAAGTGCTAGCATAACATAAAGAACCAAACACCTTTAATCCATTAAAATCTGCATCAGTTTTGAAAAGCATTTCATGAGGAGAAGAATAGTTTAAAACAAGTGTGGGAAGCATGTTTATAATATGCACAACATGTATCACAGAATATGACCAATAAATTTTGGGTAAATGAGATTGTATCATAAGAGCTTTTGCTACATCTAATAAATGGCCATGCTTGCTTTCAACTATACTATTTTGTTGTGGAGTATTGACACATGATGTTTGATGTATTATTCCTTTACTAACAAAAAAATTAGTCATGAAAAATTCAGTTTCATTATCACTTCTTATTTTTTTATTTTTTTTGTCTCAAACTATGTTTGAACATAAATAACAAAATTTTCCAAAACCTTAACAACTTCAGATTTTTGTTTCAAAAGAAAAATCCATTTGTACCTCGAATAGTCATCAACTATGGTCAAGAAATATTTATGACCATGAATTGATGATATTGGGTATGGTCCCCAAACATCTACATGAATCAAATCAAAACATTTTTTTGATTTAGATGTACTAATATGAAAAGAAAGTCTTTTTTGCTTTGCAAAATGACAAACATCACAAATAAAAGATTTGTTATATTTAACAAAAGGAAATTTATTCTTGATAACATCAATACATTTATTTGAAATATGAGCTGATCAAAAATGCCAAAGGGTTTCTAGATCACTAGCAATGACATTAACAATATTGATAGTGTGTGTAGATTCAAGAGGTTTAATTTGAAGTTTCTGGTAAGATGGGATCCTGAGTATTTAAAGTCTATCTTGCATCTTAGCAGAACTAATTATTTTCAAGGAGTTTTTGTCTTGAATGTGACAACCATTAGAATCAAAGGTAAGAACACAAGATAAATTATCAATCAATTTTGTTACTAAAAGAAGATTAAAAGTAAAGCAAGGAATATACAAAACATTGTCTATGACATGATTTTAATTGAGAAAAACACTTCCAGAATAATTGGCAATGACTTGATTTCCATTTGGTAATTTGACATAAATAAGATCAATTTGATGATATGAAGTGAAGTAAGTTAAGGATGAACAAATGTGATCAGTAGCACCACTATCAATAATCCAAGAACTAAAAGAAGAAATAAAGTTATTACCAGTTTGTGTTGTCATGTTGGAATGAATAACAAAGACTTGACTAAAACATTGTCACTGGATTTAACCTGTTGTAAAAGAGCTAACAATGTTTGATACTGCTCAAGAGTAAAACCAATTAGTTGAGACTCCACTTTCGACTTTGAACATTCATGATTCTGCTCATTATTGTTAAAATTTGTATTATGAAAGGCTGCATGACTCTAATGATGGTACTGGTTTTTAAATTTAAAATGAGGTGGAAAACCACGCTTTTTATAGCATGTATCAGTGGTATTCCCTGTTTTTCCACGATAACTGTAAATTTTGGAAGTATATCATTTTCCATAGCTTCCTCTTCCATATCCATCACCCATGTCATAGGTCGTAGCATTGTTTTTATAACCTCCTTTGCTAGTAGCAATCATTGCCTTGGATTGATCACCAAAAACTTGCCTCTCTTGTTGTGTAATGAGAGAGTAAACTCTATTCAAGGATGAATTATTTGATGAACTAACATGGTAAGGTGAACAAAGATCTTGTGAGGGATGAACAACCTCGCCCATAGATAAATGTAGCAACCAGAGCTCTGATACCATATTATAAAATAGAACATAGATGAATAAAAGAGAACAAAGATGAACAAAAGAGTAAAAGGAAGGTAAAGGATATGAGAATGAATATATTTTTTTTTCTTGTTATTAAAATCAAAACAAATGGTCTGAATATATACAAGTAGTACATTCATTCTAGGTTTAACTAAATAGGGAAATAATCAATAATTAAATACTAGAATCATAACACACAAAGACAAAATAAAGGTTATTCTTCTCTATAAAGAGAAACAACTCATAATTAGAAAAAACTCCCAACTAATATTAGGATCCTTGGTATTCGTATCCTTTAATAATCAAGATTTTGAAAGAGAACAAAAAAGATAACCAAGAACAACAAATGGGGAAATAAAGATCAGAGAGGAGCACAGCAGAGCTCTTCATTCGAAGAACTTTGATATCATATTACAGTCAATGCAGATGAATATTCCTTGTCTGATGCGGTGCATCAAATGGAGCGCACGTAATCGCAAACCCTCATTGCAAATGAAAAAGAGACAAAGACTCAAGCGTAAAAGAGAGAAAAGCAGATAAAAGAAAATACAAAAGAAATTATTATTTGCTTGTGTATTAGAGAGTAAAATACATGATGTATATATAAGAAAAAGAATAAGACCTAGCTGAAACAGAAAAGGAAAGTTGGGTCAAACAAACAAAACTCAATAACTTAAAACAGAAAAACTAAATATGTTAACAATGTTTATAAATGATTAGTTTGATTGGTTCTTTTTGCATGAATTAAATATGTTATGGAATTTCTTTTCATTAGCTTACCATTGCATTTCTTGTTGTGTTTGAACTACGATGATTGTACTACGTACACGAGCGGATGATCATACATGTGTCGGAGGGTCTGAAGGGTTTTGGGATGTATTTTTGAATCTTATATTATTAATATTTGTATTTCTATAAGTCTTAATCTTGTTATAGAAATCAGTAGAACTTGTATTGTAATAGTTAGATGTATTTTTCAGAGTGTTACAAATGAGGGATAAATAATATTTTTTTTTTTTTAAATTGTAACACTTTTTGAAGGTCGTTCTATTTTTTTTTTGTGAAATAAACCATATATAAAAAATAGATCGAACTTTTAAAAAGAAAAATCATAGTGAATCATAAATGTAAAATTTACACGAGTATTTTACACTTTTGTTTTAGTCTCTCCAATAATTAATTTTACGTAAAAAAAACTAACACTCAACCATGAATTCAAAATTAAAATAGATAAAATAATAAATTTTCAAGGAATATTGTATTAAAGAAGAAAATTCTTTATAAAGTTAGCTATTTTGATGACTTGTATACTTATTCTAGTTTCCAACTTTAGAATATTCCACTGCCTAACTAAATAATATTGTGCAAAAAGCTTTAAATGTGATGACTTGGTGTACCAATAATACATAAATAGGTGAGTGTGAGAGTGCATTGCTAAATAGACGTCTTTAAAAATTTAATAGAAAAATAACAAAGACAATGAGAAAAAGAAAGTGGAGCCCAAATTCAGAGTCCTTTAAAAATATAGCTAGAGATTGAGAACTCTATTTATGAAGGGAGTCTTTGAAATGGGTTTCAATAATAATTTAAAAAAGTAATTCTTGGAAATTAAGTTAAAAAAAATACGTTAATAGTGATTTAAGGAGTTAGTTAATTGTAAATAAAATATTTAGATAAAAGCTAACTATTTATTTAAATATACGATTCTTACTTATTTCTTTCATACATTTTTATATAATGGATTACATGAGGAAAATCAATAATTCAATCTTATAAATAGTTTTGTTTTTTATTCTTTCTTTGTGTGGTGTGCTAATCTTCAAACTTATATAATGGATAAGACTTTAATGATCAACTACTAAGTCTTTTGATTTTAATGTTTTCCTACTTTCTTGTCATGGATGACCTAATAATCTTCCAACTCATAAGGGTTGATCTAGAAAGATCAACAATATAAAGTCTTTGGAGCAATTTCAAAAAATTTCCTTTTGTATGTTATTAATGTGCTTAATTTTCTAACCCATAAAATAAATGGAGTTAGAAGTACATCATGCAAATTAATCCACGTATTTTTATCATTGAGGAAAAAAAGTTACACAATGTTTTATATGTTTCAATTAATTTCTATTTTATTTTATTCTCTGAAAGGCTTATGTATTCTTGTTATTAGTTCTCTTTTGTGTTTGGTAAGTTATACTCTTTTACAACTCATAACATCAACAAAATGTTTCTAGCTTCAATTGGTTACTTAAAACTGAAGTTCAAAACAAAATTCAACAATTAATTTATTCATGATTTTACAAACTTCCAAACCCAATTTTTTTTTCTTTCTCATAACCTCAATATGAATTAAAAAAATCCATATCTTATATGTCTAATTCCAAACTTGTTCCCTAAATTCAATATCCACGTATTCACATCACAAACCAAAATTATTCAATCATATATACCAATTTAACTTCATAAATAAAAAACAGGTTTTAATTTCAACCAACAATCAATATCTACCATGTTCTCATATTCTTAATTTATACAAAAATTTGAAAGAGAGGTTCACCTGCACAAGACTATCTGATTCTTAAGTTTGTAACGAGTTCACACTGATCCGTTTGGATTTAGTTTTTAGTTATGCTTGTGGTTGAACATACTTCGTTCTTGATTCAACTTGCATTATTTTGCTTTGGAAGTCGGTGCTCCGTCACAATTTTGTCTTTAAAAGACGCATCAATGGGGTTGGAGGAGGAAGATGTACATAAAGTGCATTTGACCTTAACTCCTAACGATGTGAGACTATATTAGCGATACCGGAACAAAATACATGTTTTTAATGCTTTAACTTTTGTTTCAATTTCCTCAAGGAAAGATGTGAAAATAAAGAGTTGAAATAAATACTAAATTTTGTAAAATGAAATACTAAAAAAGTAAATTTGTAATTTATATATATTAAAACAAAATTTAAAATTATCAACTTTTATTCTTTTAAAATTATCTTACACGTGTTCCGTTCTCTACATATCTTCAAATTGTAATTCAAATATCCAAAAATGTCAAATATTTTATCTCCTGCACCCTACACAAATAAAAATGGGGTCTTCTCCTTTCATGCAGAAAATTGCATGAAATATTCTACTATAACGAACTTTGAATTATTAGTTCAAAAGGAGAAGATTATGGAGTATAAGGATGAGAGATAAATATTTTTTTAAAAATTTTAACACTTTTTGAAGGTTTTTCGTGAAATTAATCATATATAACTTTTAAAAAGAAAAATCACGGTAAATCATACATGTAAAATTTACACGAGTATTTTACACTTTTGTTTTAGTCTCCCAAATAATTATTTTTATGTGAAAAAACTAACGTTCAACAACGAATTCCAAATTAAAATAGAAAAAATAATAACTTTTTCAAGCAGTATTGAATTAAAGAAGAGAAATCTTTATAAAGTTAGATATTTTGATGACTTATATATTTATTCTAGTTTCCTACTTTTTAGAATATTCCACCATATGAGTAAATAGTATTTTGCCAAAAAAACATTAAATGTGATGACTTGGTCTAACAATAACATATAAACATTTTTGAATGTGAACATTTTTGTGCGGACATAGAATTTAAACAAGCCTATCACACTTCTTTTAGTTCCTTCTACCTAATTTTTTGCACCCAAACCTACGTTGCTCCAGGTCAACAAAGTTGAAAAATTTAGAAAGAAGATACAAAGTATGTTACGGATTTTGACTTGTGAATTTGATTTTATAAATTTAGTATAGAAAATTAAAATTGTTAGAAACTTTGGCAAATTGGACACTAAAATAAATAGTTAGAAAAGGGCAAACTTTAATGAAAATAGAGCAAAAAGAAAAAGGCACTGCGGCAGTATAAATATTAGAAAGAAGTTTTATAGGCATAACCAAGAAGCACTTCTTTGTGATAGAAAAAACATTAGTTTCTTAGAGAGAGAGAGCTTGTGTGATGACGAATTCCTCCATTTTAATGATGGTGTTTGTTCATCTTTGTTGGTTTTTCTTTAGTGTGTTTGGAGAGACTGTGTGCATTGAAAGTGAGAGAGAGACATTGTTGAAGTTCAAAGATCATCTCAAAGATCCTTCAAATAGGCTTTCTTCTTGGAATGCTACTGCCAATTCCAACTGCTGCAACTGGGTTGGAGTTGTGTGCAACAACATTACATCCCATGTTACAGAGCTGCACCTCTACACTCCAGTTCCCGTTTTCGATGAGGGTCTTGGTTTTGCATTCAATGAAGCTTATGGACAAGCAAAGGAAGAGTTTACTGCATCTCAATTTGGTGGAGAGATAAATCCTTGTTTGGTTGATTTGAAGTATTTGAATTACTTGGACTTGAGCCAAAATCGTTTTGAAAGTATGTCAATTCCTTCTTTCCTTGGAACAATGACTTCCTTAACTCACCTCAACCTTTCTAATGCTGGATTCATGGGAGACATTCCTCCTGCCATTGGAAATCTCTATAATTTGCTTTATCTTGACCTTGGTTCTGCTACTGTCGGAATAATTCCTTCTCAGATTGGGAATCTCTCCAATTTGCTTTACCTTGACCTCAGTTATGTTGTCTACGGAACAATTCCTTCTCAGATTGGGAATCTCTCCAATTTGGTTTACCTTGACTTTCGAAATGTGTTTATTGAAAATAGTGATTGGCTATCAAGTCTTTCAAAGCTTGAATATCTTGATTTGGGATGCTCAACCTTTTACCAATCATTTCATTCTCTTCACACTCTCCAAGCTCTTCCTTCTTTGATGCATCTACATTTGTCCCTATGTACCTTCTTTCAGTATAATCAACCATCATTTCTTAACTTCTCATCTCTCCTCACTCTTGATCTCTCTGAGATTAATTATTCTCCTTCAATTTCTTTTGTCCCAAAATGGGTGTTTGGACTAAAGAAACTTGTTTCTCTTTCTTTAATGTTAAACGAGTTTGAAGGTCCAGTTCCTGATGGTATTCGAAACCTCACACTTCTTGAAAATTTGGATTTGTCAGCAAATTTATTCTCATCTATACCTGATTGGTTTTATGGTAATTTTCAGCATCTCACATTCTTGAACCTAAGGAACAACAATTTGCATGGGACTATTTCTGAAGCCTTAGGAAATGTAACTTCTCTGGTTGAACTTGATTTGGCATTCAATCAACTTGAAGGTCCAATTCCAAAGTCTTTAGGTAATCTCTGCAACTTAAGAAAAATAGATTTCTCATATCTCAAACTCAACCAACATGTTAATGAAATTTTAGATATTCTTGCTCCCTGTGTTTCCCATGAGCTTAGAACACTTAAAGTTCAAAGTTCTCAACTTTCAGGCAATCTGACAGATCAATTTGGGGTTTATAAAAATATTGTCACACTGTATTTTCGTGACAACAAAATTGGTGGTGAACTTCCAAGATCACTTGGAAAACTTTCATCATTGAGATTTCTCAATCTATGGAATAATCAATTCAATGGAAATCCATTTGAAAGTCTTAGATCACTTTCTAAATTGTCATACCTTGATATTAGTGATAATCATTTTCAAGGAATTGTCATGGATAATGATCTTACAAATCTTACCAACTTGATTGAGTTTCGTGCATCAAGAAACAATTTGACTTTAAAAGTGCATCCCAGTTGGTATCCCACTTTCCAGCTTATCCGTTTGGGTATGAGCTATTGGCAATTAGGTCCCAACTTTCCATCATGGATTCAATCACAAAACAAACTTCGTTATTTAGAAATGTCTAACACAGGGATTTTAGGTTCTATTCCCACTTGGTTTTGGGCAACATTTTCTAAAGTTTATTTTCTAAACCTCTCTTATAACCATATCCATGGTGAGCTTGGAAGTACACTAACAAATCCAATATCTATCATTGTTGTTGATCTAAGTGCAAATAACTTAAGTGGCAGATTTCCCTATCTTTCAAATGGTGTGGCTTCATTAGATCTTTCAAGCAATTCATTATCCAAATCCATGGATGATTTTTTATGCAAAAATCAAGACAAGCCAATGCAATTGGAATTTCTCAGTCTTGCATCAAATAATTTGTTAGGAGAAATACCCGATTGTTGGGGCGCTTGGCCATATCTAGTGGATGTAAATTTACAAAGCAACAATTTTGTTGGAAACTTACCCACATCTATGGGTTCCCTGGTACATCTACAGTCTTTACGCATTCGTAACAATTCACTTTCGGGAACATTTCCTACCATTTTGAAGAAGACCAAAAAATTAATTTTGTTAGATCTTGGCAAAAATAACTTTTCAGGAACAATTCCAGCTTGGTTTGGAGAACATCTTTTAGATATGAAAGTTCTTATCCTTCGATCAAATAGATTTTTGGGTCATATTCCTAATAAAATATGTGATATGAGTCATCTTCAGATTTTGGACCTTGCACAAAACAATTTGACTGGAAAGATACCTACTTGTTTCAATAGCTTGAAGGCCATGACGCAGATGAATAAAAGTACAACTCCTATCATCTATTTAAATGCTATAAAGTATACATCTGAATATTCATATGATAGTAAAGCCAATGTGGTCCTTTGGGTGAAAGGACGAGGAGACGAGTACAAAAACATTTTGGGATTAGTAACAAGTATTGATTTGTCAAATAACCAATTAGTAGGAGACATACCAAGAGAACTCACAGATTTAAATGGATTGATATTTTTGAACTTCTCACACAACCAACTAGTTGGTCATATTCCACAAAGCATTGGTAATATGAGATCATTATTGACCATCGATTTTTCAAGGAATCAACTTTCCGGTCAAATCCCTCCAACCATTTCAGATTTGAGCTTTCTCAGTATGTTAAACTTGTCTTATAATCATTTGAAGGGTAAAATTCCATCAGGAACTCAATTGCAAACCTTCGACGTCTCCAACTTTATTGGCAACAATCTTTGCGGGCCACCACTACACTTCAATTGCAACCCCACTGAGAAAATTGATAATTTTGATCACAATAAAAGAAGAAGTGATAGGCATGGAGTGAACTGGTTTTTTGTCAGTATGACAATTGGATTTGTTATGGGATTTTGGATAGTAATTGGTCCTTTGTTCATCTGTAGATCATGGCGCAATACCTATTTTCATTTCCTTGATCATGTGTGGAAGAAACTTCAATATATTTTCTGATGTAATATCACTAAATAGTGATGAGTTCTATTTAATAAGAATTGTATTGTGAGAATCGTTAGCAAACATCTATACACAAGTGTTTATGTTTAGAACTTTAGTCTTATTAGATATGATATGATGAACATATTGAATGTTTGTTAATCTTTTGAATTTATAAAATAATTATGGTCTAATATATAAAATTGTATAAAAGGAAAACAATTTTACTAATAATATTATATGTAATAAATCACTCCAATAATCTAGCCACGTCCTGCATTAAAGGTTAGCATTTAATCAATCACATTTCTAAAGAGTAATCAAAATTAAATAAAACATTTAAACATCTTTTTTTTTCTGAAATGTAAACTTTTTTATTGGACCTTTTTTTTTTCATCCCTTTAGTCATGTGAATTAAATAAAAAATTATTAATCTTAATTGAAAACTTAAGACATTCATGTTGAATTTAACTTGGCTTCAGTTGACTCAAGTTAATGCTTAAAGTCAATCCTTAGAAAAAGGTATGTGTACCTTTGTATTATGATAGACAACTAATGTACCAACTCCATAGGTTAACCTAAAGAGATATGACTGTAGAACAATATATGTACAAAATGAAGTTACTTATGTTCAGGTCAGGGATTAAAGAAGAATCTAGACTCACCATAGCTTGATTTTAAAGTGGTCTTAACTATGAAATTCGGGATAAAGTTGAGTTTTTATCTTTTAATGATTTAAATGATTTAGTTCAACTTTGTATTAGAGTAGAGGAACAATTAAAGAGAAAATATTTTTTCAAAAATCTTCTCCTTCTTCTTCTAACTATCCTAAAGGAAAATCAATTTTATGAAAAATCAAGATCATTTGAAAAAGAAAGGGACAAAGCACACTTAGAAGAAAAAGATTTTGCTTCTTCTTTGTTAAATGTCATATTTGAGTAGTATTTTATATTAAAAGACAAACAATTATAGATGTTTATTGATAAAATAACTTAAATTCAACCCCTACTTTATAAATTTAAACCGTTTTACATATTTTGTAATTATAATATGAATAAGAACTTTTTATTCCTAATTTTGTGTTAATTTCAGGATTCTAGGGAAAAATAGAGATGAAAATGGCTAAAGAAGAATAGACAAGATGAAAAGGGAAAGTTGGAACATTCAAAACTTTTTCAAACTCGCCTAAGCAAGCTCACTCTAGAGGAACTCGCCCAAGACTTGCCCAGTCGAGTTCACTCTAAAGAATTTGGGATTTTTCTCGTCAAACTCCTTTTCACACTTTTCACTAACGTGACATGTATTCATTTAACTCTAGTTCATAACTACGTAGGATACAAATTTCATTATCATCAACCATGCATTGTGATTCTCACTTTTGTAATTCAAGGTGAGACCCTACCTATTCAGGAAAATATTTTTCATAATTCTTTAACATGTACAAACTAAGTTTGTTATCTTAAATTTGATAAAAAAAAATTGTAGTATTATACATTGATCTCCAAATTACATGAAATAAAAGTGGTCACAAAGAACACATCACAATCAAGTATGTATCTTAGTTTGAACTGAAATTACATTAAATTTAAGGTTACACTTATAATAAGTATGATTAACAAACTATGAAAAATAATTTTTCATATTGTCCAATCGAACAATTCAAGATTTAAAACACACGATTAATGTTTAACCATTTACTAAATCTCAAACAAAAATTAAGGTTTGCTAAGTGTACATGAAAATTAAATTAAATTAATACATCAAACAATATTTTTTAAATCTAAACTAAGTGGTTTCCTGTAAATTTCATACAATATATTTTATAAATTTCTTACAATTTAATCCCTAAAATTTTAAACAATTTAAATTAGTCCTTGTATCCTTTATACTTTTCATAAAGTACAAATTACAATTTTAAAAACTTATAAATTTACTCCTATATATAGAAAAAATTAATTTCAATTGTATAATTATAAACTTACAAAACTAAATAACACATTAAATTCAAAAACTAAATTTCAATATCAACTGATGGTTATATCAACAACAATCCAATGAAAAGATATATCATGGATTATCATGATTGAAATCTTCAAAAACAACCACAGTTTGTTCATAAAATGATGCTCTAATATAATTGAAGAAAAACCTCTACCTTAGTAAATGGAACAACAAAATGCAAGGATACCACAGAATCACTAAATTACTATCATTAATGAAGAAAATTAAATTGTTGTTATCTCATTCGCACACCGCAACTATAATGGAGAAGAAACACTGTAAAATTTTATATTACACGGATGATGTCAGCATATCCGACACAAATATGAAGTTTTAGATCACACTTAGGTGTGTTTAAGCTAAAAAAGTTTAACAAAATATCACTACTCTTTTTAAATCAACTTTTTGGAAATTCAATGTAAAATTAATGTCGTGATTGACATATTTTTCACTAAAATCTTTTACAACGTCTATTACACTTCTTTGTTGGTCTCTCTATTATTTTTTACGTAAAAAATTGTAAAATTTAACTTCAAACTTATAAATTAAAGTAGACAATAAAAAATTTATCTCGGTTAATTGGAACTTATTTGAAAGTTGTTGTCAATTTTTTAATATTGGTGTTCAAATTTTATGAATAAAAAGTTGAAATAAGCAGCATATAATACCTAATGAAAATAGTGAATGTAACACTCCAAATTTTACATATAACTATTATAATACCGGTTCTACATATTTCTATACAAGCTTAAAGTTTTTCAAAATATTCCTAATACGTGATTAGGACGTATAGAAATACAAATATTTACAATATAAGTTTCAAAATCAACGCCTTAAAACTGTTCTGATCCTCAGACACCTGTAAGATCATCTGCTCGTGTACGTAGTACAGTCATCGCAGTTCAAACACAACAAGAAAAGCAAGGGTAAGCTAGTGAAAATAGAATTTTATAATATACACAATT
>Ga0123342_1009272_pt1 | contig 11870 bp, 13 predicted proteins | sample Turbeawhitnodule_FD_89960 | JGI IMG/M metagenome (GOLD analysis project Ga0123342, IMG submission 89960) | Root nodule microbial communities of legume samples collected from Mexico - Turtle bean Mexico white nodule | ecosystem: Host-associated > Plants > Roots > Nodule | place: Mexico: Nepantla... | reverse complement strand
TTTTTTTAAAAAACCCCCACCAAAAAAAGATTTTAATAAAAATATAAAATAATATAAAAAAAAAAATTTTAATATTTAAAAAAAACCCAGATGTTGTTGTGAAATTTTAAAATTAAGGGGAAAAAGGGGGGGGGGGGGGGGTGAATTGTTTGTCAAATTATTTTCAAAAAGATTGGATAAGAATGAAGTTTTAACAACAATCACAAAAGAAGTAATCAAGGAAGCCAATCGAACAAGGTAATTGAAACTGTTTGCAAAATTTCAATCAGTTGAAACTTCGTTTTAACTGGTTGTTTATGGCAGCAATAACAAAATCAAATCAAACAGTTTATAAGGAGTGAGAGAGAAAGAGATTACACAACCAATTTATACTAGTTCTCTCAACCCTGAGCTACATCCAGTCTCCAGAACAACCACTAGGTTTCCACTAGTAATCAATCACAGATTACACACACTCAAAGCCACAAAGAGGTGTTCTTGAAACCACAAACGCACTCACCTCTTTGCCTTTCAAACAACCTTAGTCAGAACACCCTTTGACCTTACAGGTTTACACACCTTTTACAAGTTTAGAAAAGAACAATTACAAGAATAAAAAGGAACAAATTACACCTGGTAATTCAGGAATCACAGAGCTCCTAAGATCAAATCCAATGCACAACTACTTAGCAATCTTGCAAAAAATTGATTTGAATCTCTTTTAAAAACAAATTTCAGTCTCACTTTCTTGTTGTATTTGAAATTCAAAGAAAAATTATATTTATAGCTCTTAAAACTAGCTGTTCTAGGTAGTCAATCATGAGCCAAAACAATTTTAATCCAACTGAAAACAAATTCAACAGGGTTTTGAAAAGATGTTATGAATTGTTACAATCAATCGGTTGTAATGTCGTTTTAATCGGTTGAATTGGTTATGACAGTTAGTCAACCAAGTCAAAAATAATTTTGAAAACCTTCAATCAAGCCAAGTATAAAACAACTGATTATATTGTGATTTCAATCGATTGTTTTTCTCTTTGCATAGAAAAACATTTTTCTCTTTGCATAGAAAAACATTTTTCTCTTTTAACATATATTGTTTTAGCTTTATGTATAGGACAAGAATGATATTTTACAAGGATTTTAAACACCCTAGAACTAAGCTCCAACCAAAACAGTAAAGCATAAACCCTTCATTTTAGATTTGGATCATCAAAGCTTCCATGTTCTACAAAAAGGACAATGCACCAAGTTGGACGATTGATGAGCAGATCCCTGAGAGAGGAGGTAGAAAAGGTCTTAAAGAGTAATGTCAACTTATTTGCATGGAGTGCCTTCAACTTTTTTTGCATGAATAGATCCTCACTTTATATGTCACAAGTTTATCCATCCTCCTTAAGATAAAACCAATATCCCATAAAAAGAGAAAGCTCGGGGATGAAACAACGATTGAAGTCGAGCCTGTATTAAGGGAACAAAACAACATAGAAGATGTCCTCTCAAAATGGCTATTACTAAAAAAGTCGGGCAACACATGACACTCATTCAAGAGACCCTAAACACTCCGAGTTGGGACAATGAAGAAGTCTTGCATATACAACCAAGCATGGATAGGTTGGATGACACCTATGGTAGATGACCTCGGGTATGGCATCCCCTTGGTAATTGGGAAGAAGAAAAAAATATTCAATAACAAACAACCCTCTACACCCTTCAAAATAAAGAATGCTAAGGCCTTGGCGTTTAGTGGCCGACACTTTAGAATGATGCTAAGGCCTACATAGAGAAATTTCATGAAGTATAATCCAATTATGAACTTACCACTAGAAAAGATGCATTCAATACTCCTCTCATGACTGTTTACAGATTGGGGGATGAACGTACTGGGCTCGTTCCCACCAACAAAAGGGTAGGTAAAATTCCTCATTGTCGTCGTATATTACTTTATAAAGTGGATATATATCAAACCCTTGGTGACAATCACAATTGATCAAGTCCAAAAGTTCTCTTGGAAGAGTGTCATATGTAGGCACGAACTACCATACTCGATCATAATGGACAATGAAAGACAATTCATAGATAAGAGATTTGAGCAGTTCCTACAACAACTCAGAGTCAAACGCCTACTATCATCGGTAGAGCACTCTCAAACCAATGGGCAAGCGGAATTGGCTAACAAGGTAATCCTCCGAGAATTGAGAAAAAAGCTCGGTTCAGTTAGAGGCTTGTGGGCCAAAGAGATACCTAGTGTACTATGGGGATACCATTGTACCTTATAGTCATCCACTAATGAAACACCTTTCGCTTAACATACAGAGCCAATGCCATGATACTTGTAGAGCTCGATGAAATCTCATGGCGACGCCAAAGTTTTCAAGAGGACCACAATTTTGACAATCTGAAGGTCGATCTAGATCTTATACACGAGATAAGGAAAAAAGCCTGAGGCAGAGGAGAAGCCACAAAAAGTCAGACAACATGATAGTACAACCCGCAACTGAGGAAACGTTCATTCAAGAAATGTAACCTCATATGAAAAAAAAGTTGGTGAAGCTCGAAAAAACAAGAATGGAAAATTGACCCCTAATTGGAACGATCCCTACAAGATAGTTGATCCATTACAAAAGAGAGCATACAAACTACAACAATTAGACAAAAGAGCTAATCTCGAGAAGATGAAATGTCACGTATCTAATAATGTACTATAGTTAAGAATGTTGCACTCTTTCCTAAGGAGGCTTTTTCGAGATAAGATTTCAATGAGACGTTCTAAAAAATAAAATTACTATTTCTCAACAAATATTAGACCAAATTCACAATCAACATGAACACCGGTACAATTGTCAGGTTCAAACACGAACAGATAAAGACCCGAGTTCAAATCGGTATAAACATCGCAAAGTTCGAACGAGAACGCCAATCATATACCAAAGATCAAACACGAACAATGAAAAACGAAGTTCAAACTCGAATGACATAAATCACGAATTGAGTGCAAACAGAACAAACATGAACACCAACATACTATAAAATCAAGAAACACTAACTCGGAATACAAATACCGTAAAACGTTCTGTATCTACTAGAACAAGTCATAGTCAAAATCTTGACTTCAAATAAAAAAGCGATAACTGGTCATCCACCAGCTCCCCATCTATTACAACTTTTAATAAACTGAAATTACTGACAACAATTATAGGATAAAAGAAAACAGCTTGGTGCATGACCTTCTTAGAACCTTCAGTATAACCCAACAATGAGGACTCCACAAGATTGAAATTTGTGGCTTTAGGAGCCTTTGTTTGGTCTTGGGATTGCTAAAGTTCACCTCGAAGCTGCCCTACCGTCTTCTCAACCTTTTTCTTCATCTTACTCATGGACTTCAACTTCACCTACACTATCTAATAGCTCGACATCAAAAGGAACCGAAAACCCCTTTCCACTAATCTTAACATGATGGCCTTGCATCTTGATGTGCCAGAGGGAATTGGAGTGCGATGCTGAGGTTGAAATGTGATAAACTCTTGTTAAAGGACTTCCTTTCTCCTTATCTGGAAGAGAGGATTTGGCCTACTCGGGGTAACGTGTGGAGGAGGAGGATGAGGAGTCTGAAGCTGCACGTCGTCATTTTAGCTTGAGGGTTTGGGCTGAGTTACGACCAGCTCAGTTGAAGTTTCCATTGAACCGACATCCGTTTGGGCCGACGAGGTAGTGAGAATCATAGACGAGGTCCATTCAGAAACCAATTTTCCCTTCTTTGAAGCGTTAAAGTCAGATAGCAGATTCTTGCCCATGATCTTTACAAAAAATAACAAGTCAAGTCATGAAAAAGTTACAATGCCTATCAAAGAGAAATCAGGTCAATATCTTACCCTGGAAAAGGAGCATGGTTCTCGGTCAGGGTCACTCTCAGAGACCTTGACAACTTATAGGCCTAGGAAGACTCTTTAAATGGTTATATCCAACCTATCCTTATCATTCAAAAGGTACTCGGATCTAGACTTAAACTTTAGAGGTTTCTGCCAGTACATAGGGAACTTAGGATAACGCATCAATGTTATGGAAAACTTTTTTCTTTGGGTTGGTGGCTAAGAAGTTTAAAGAAACCTCCGAACTTTTTTCTTAAAATTCTTAAAAGATGAGGAGTAATGGTGAACATCGAACGTTGCTAAGCATTGTTGAGTGACACCCAACAAACCTCCGAACCGTGTTTCAATTGTTAAAAATACATAAACTTATTACAGTGGGACGAATGTGAATTTATTCACATAGAAGTTGGAAAGCATTAAAAAAGTCCAATTATTAGGATGAGGTTGGCTTGGAGCAACTTGATCATACACAACATCGCATGATCAAAAAAGGTTAAAGACCAAGTGATGCTCAAATCTATGAAAAAGTATTCATATACATAGGTAAAATGTGGTCTTTCATATAAATCCTTTCCTTTAGGTTCTGTTTGGATTGAGGAGGAAATTTGTGAGGAGGAGAGAGAGTGGATTTGTGAGGATTAGAAATGATGTGTGAGGATATGTGAGGTTGTTTGGATTGAGGATGATAGAGTGGATTTGTGAGAATGGTTTATTGTAAGTTTACAAATTTATCATTGTTATTAAAAAACATTTGAATAATGAATTATGATTTTTTTTAGGTTTTTTAATATGTAATATCCATAATTATTTATATTTTTTAATATAAAAATTAAAAATATAATAGAAAATATTTTTGTGTTAAATTGAAATAAATTTATTAAATACATTAAAATTCATGAAAATAATATTGATTATTATATTCATTTGTTACTTTATATAACTATATATATATATTGTTGATATTATAATTCTATTTTATTATTTTCATTATTTATAAGTATCTGTTGTTATTAATGGTATAATTAAATATTTTTGAAATTATAAATAATAAATAAATTTATATAATATTTAATTTTGTATATTGTAATAAAATGCATGCACAAGGATATTTTGGTAAAATACAATAATCCTACATAATCCCCACAAATCCCTTCATTTTGTGAAAAATGAAAAAATCCATCCACCTTCTCCCCCATCCACTCTCCCACCCTCAAAACCCTTGAAACAAACACAAAAAATACCCCCTCCCTCCTCACCCATGGAAACAAACACACCCCTAGAGAGCACGCTTCCACGCTGACGTATTTTCTCACATAAACAACGACCAACTCTTGTACTAGCTGGGAAGAGACAAAATCAAAGGAATAAGCATCTACCTCACATGAAACCCATACATAGTTAGGGTTTTCAACAGGGGAAAACCTATCCTTTCATTTCCTAGAGGTCTCGATCAATACGATTTTCGGTCTCAAATTCTTTTTGGCCAGAACGATGGTAGAAACAGAGGGAGGAGCTTCGTCTGATAAATGGTTAGAAATAGTATGACTCGATGAGGATTCACTACTATTAATAAAAAATACTTTGTTTATAGGGTCATTCCTAGCGGAAGAACCAAAATGCGTAATGATGCACCGTCATCATAAATTTAACATTTAAAATATTTTTTTAACCTAATTTACTTGAGTCCCGATATGTTGACACCCTCTGCACATGACACACATTTGACGTTGCAGACGTGACAATGACGTGACAAAGTGAGATTGTGCGCAAATGAGCAGCGCGAGTTTCAAAATAGGATAAAAAAGAATATATTACATTGGTTCTTAGAAACAACTGGTGTAATATTTTTTTTTTTACTCAGAATGACCCATATTACATCGGTTAAGTCATCTAACCGATGTAATATATGATCCATATTAAAGAAAATTGGTTTTTTTTTATAAAGAGTTAGTGAGTCATAAACGTCACATAGGTAACCACTTACAGACACACGGGTAACCAGTTTTGCATGTGCCAGTATAAGTGGAGGAACATGTGGCTGGGTAACCAGTTCTGGTAGGGTTATTACATCGGTTAAGCTATCTAACCGATGTAATATATGATTTTTACATCGGTTAAGTCATCTAACCGATGTAATACATGATTTTTATTAAAAAAAATTGATTTTTTTTTCATGAAGAGTGGGTGACCATAAACGTCACATAGGTAACCACTTACAGACACACGACTAACTAGTTTTGCGTGTGCCAGTATATGTGGAGGAACTTGTGGCTGGGTAGTTTTGGTAGGTTTATTACACCGATTAAGTCATCTAACCGATATAATATAAGGTTCTTATTAAAAGAAACTGATTTTTTTTCATGAAGAGTGAGTGACCATAAGCGTCACATAAGTAACCACTTACAGACACACGGGTAACCAGTTTTGCGTGCGTCACATAAGTAATCACTTATAGACACACGGGTAACCAATTTTGCGTGTGCTACGGGTCATATATTATAATATAGAGCCAATGTCACATCCTCACCCAATGTCACGTCTGTAGTGTCAATTAATGTCACGCTAGCGGTGTCAAGTCTGTGTTAGTGAGAGAGGGTGTTAATTAAACATTTTTCTTACTTTTAAATGCAAAATTACTTCATTTATGAAATTGTAAGCTTTTCTTAAAGAGTAGAAAGAACAACAAAATACCGATCTTATCACACGCTATTTAAATAACTCATTCAATATCAATCTGACTGTACCTCTCCTCTTCTTTTGAGATGAAGGTTTGTGTATCTACCCCAAGCATGTACCTGTCCCGAATAATGGCTGGGTACATTCGAAGGTCGTTAGGATTGCCAAAGATCGATAATTAGACTATAATGACATAATGAGATAATGAAAACACTTCATGACTAAGCGACTAATCAATGTCAAGACTAATCATTGTCAAGATTTATCATTGCCAAGTGGCTAATAATTGCCAAATTGCAAAAAATAATCAATGATTATAATAAGTCATTTAAATAATGTTAATTATCATCAGGTGAAGACCTATAAATATGTTTGATCATTATGAAGTATAAAACTGTTGGAATAAGTTAAATTTAGAGTTAATTTGTTAACTCTTAAAAATAATTAAAATCATAATCTAGTTATTTTTTGGTTATTCGAATGTTTCTCTTTCATTCTAATTTGACATTTATAAATAGTTGTACACTTTTGTTCAATACAATACATGAAAATACAATTTTACAATTTCAATTCATATTAATTCTCAACAGATTGTTATCAAGAGCATAGGGAAGGGACTTGTGTGGTTTCCTAGCAGTGAGGGTAAGACTGCTGCTGGAACATTGAGTAGAGGAGAATCTGTTGTTTTGCAAGTCAAAAATTGGTGGTTGACTGATGTAGATGATAGTTGTCATGACTGCATTTGGTGTGATTTCAGGAAGTCTTTCGGTGTTTGATGGGAAGGATTATGATGATTGTATTGTAAAAATGGAAGCCATTCTTGGTTTTCAAGAATTGGAAGAAGCTGCCAAGATTGGGTTTCAAGATTCAACCAAGTTTGAAACAGAGGAGTAGAAGAAAAAGTCCGATAAGCAGTTAAAAGAAAAGAAAAAGGATAGACTGCAAGGCACGAATGTTGCTGCATTAATGTGTTTTAGCTGCCATTTCCAGAAGATCTCAAAAGTTGAATCTGCTAAACATATTTGGGACATACTGGAACAAACCTACCGAAATATTGGCAGGGTTAAGAAGGTGAGACTGCAATCACTCAAAAGACAATTTGAATTGCTATTTATGATTGATCAAGAATCAGTGTGTGATTATTTATGTAAAATCCAAGAAATTGCAAATTCCATGCGAGGCTGTGATGAGAAGTTGCCTGATTCAAAGGTGGTTGAGAAGATTATGAGAACTTTGACTCTTGCATTTGATCACATTGTCGTGGCAATTGAAGAATCCAAGGATTTGGATGCAATGACAGTAGAAGAACTCCAGAATTCCCTTGAAGCACATGAGCAGTGGTTACTTTCAAGAAAAGATAAAAAAAAGTTAGTAGAGCAAGTATCAAACTACTGGCAGAGGCAGAGGAAGAATGGCTGGAAAAAAAAGGAAGAGCAAGAGGGGGTCAATCAAGTGACTGTCCTGGTTCAAGCAATCAGACCCAAAGTCAAAACAATGTGCAGAGGCAGAAGTTGGCTGTTGTCAAAGGGAGTCAAGTTCATGGATCCAAGAAATTCCATGATAAAAGAAAACTGCAGTGTTACAATTGTGATATGTATGGTCATTTTAAAACTGAATGTTGGAGAGCTGATAACAGTAACAACACAGTAAAATTATCCAAGAAAGATGAAACACATCTAGCTCAAGAAGATGAAAATTTTGATTTAGATAAAGTGTTATTATGGCCACTATAAATCAGGATGAAGATGCTTCAAGTTGGTACTTAGACACAGGCTATTCTAATCATATGACTGGCAACAAGGAGTTGATTGTTGATTTTGATTCTAATGTTAGTGTGAGACTTGTAGATAATAGTATGATCTCTGCTGAAGGAATTGACAAGGTCAGATTCACTTCTAAAGATGGAAGAGTTGGCTACATGAATGATGTCCTATACATGCTATTAATGAAGAATAATCTTCTCAGCTTAGGCCAACTACTGGAAAAGGGATTCAAAATGTCAATGGAGCAAAATTCCATCAAGATCTATGATCAAGAATCAAGGTTAGTTCTTAAGGCACATTTGTCTAAAAATATGCCCTTTAAGACTAACCTTAATATATCAACTTCACAATGCTTGTCTTCAAATGGAGATAAGGAGGAAACAAATCTACTATGACACTACAAATTTGGCCATTTGAATTTCAAGAGTTTGAACCAGCTAAGTAGTAAACAAATTGTCACAAGGCTGCCACCAATCAACCTATCTTATAAGACTTGTGAAAGCTACCTATTTGGAAAGAAATGAAGAAAGAATTTCAAGAACTCTGTACTGCAAAGAGCAAAGAAGTCTTTGGAGGTTGTATACTCAGATGTATGTGGTTCTCTTGACAACAATTCACTTAGAGGTAATAAGTATTTTTTTTTTTTGTGTGGATGAATTCACCAGAAAAATATGGATTTACATATTAAAGGAGAAAGGTGAGGTGTTTGAAAGATTTGTAAAATTTTGTGCTAAGGTTGAAAGACAATCAGGTCATGCCTTAATTGTTCCTATTAGGTAGATGGGACCTAGAGAACTATTGAAAAGCTTCGTCTTCCTCTCATTCCTATCGGACGGTTGACCTATATCTCAACTTACTCCTTCAGTCTTCCTGCTACTTCTTTGGGTCTCAGTTGCTTGATCACTCAATCTCCTGGGGATTCCGAATCGGGAGGGGGGAGAGGGAGGTACTTGCAGAAGGCACTCCGACGCTCAAGTTAGTAAAGGGTGTTCGATGCTCGGATGTTAGAGTACAATAATTAATGACGTACGTTCTTCTTGGAATGTGCACTATTTATTTTAATGGACTTACCTTGTTGGGTCGGATTAGTGAGGTGGGTCGTGCTTAGGGGTGTATTACCTAATTCTTAATGATGGTGTAACTTTATTGACTTTGATTGAGCATTAATGTACCGAAGGTATCGGTCGGCCCACACGGGCGTATGGCATTTGGTCGACCCGGCTGTGGGAGCCGATGGAGAATTCAATTTCAAAGAGCTAGAAGAATTTTGTGCTGGAAAAGGAATTGAACATGAAGTTATAGCTCCTTACACCTCACAACATAATGGAGAGAAGAAATAAAACTTTGTTTTATATGACAAGGTACATGTTCAAAGGCAAGGGGCTGCCTCATAGCTTTTGGGGAGAGGCTGTCATCACTGCATCTTATATTCTCAATAGGTGTCCTACAAAAAAATTGGAAATTGGAGACAACTGTACCATAAACAGTTTTTTCTGGACTTAAACCAAATGTTAGTCATTTGAAATATTTGGTTTTTTGCGTTATAAGCATATTCCATATGAGAAGAGGAAGAAGTTGAAAGATAAGAGTGAAGCTCTTATCTTAATTGGATATCATTCAACAGGTGCATACAAGTTGTTTAACCTAGTCAACCAGCAAATTCTCATCAACAGAGATGTTGTAGTGAGAATACATTCTGGAATTGGAGTAAATTTATAAAACAAATTTATTGTGTTTTAGAAGACAATGGGCAACAATAGGATGAAGAACATGAAAATACAGTTGAGCCAGAATCTAGAAGATCACAAAGGCAAAGATTTCCTTCTTCTAGATTAACAAGTTATGATAATTTGATCATTGATGAAGGGGAGTTGGTTCACTTAGCATTTGTGGCAGACATTGAGCCAATAACTTGGAAGGAGGCAATAACTGACAAGGAGTGGAAGAGTGCCATGATTGAAGAACTGGAATCACTGAGAAAAATGAAATTTGGGAATGGCTTTGCCAAAGGAAAAAAGACCAATTGATGTCAAATGGTTTCAAGATAAAACTCAAGTCAGATGGTAACATAACCAAGCATAAAGCAATATTAGTTGCTAAGGTTTTTTTTTTGCAGAAACATGGAATAAACTACACTGAAGCATAAGGTTTTTTTTGATGATTGTTGTGGCCAGTTCTAGAAATTGGAAAATCTATCAAATGGATGTTAAATCTGCATTCTTAAATGACATTTTAGAAGAGGAGGTCTATGTGACTCAGCCACCAGGTTTTGAAGCAAAGGATGCTAGCCACAAAGTGTTCAAACTCAAGAAAGCACTAGACTCAAACAAGCTCCTGAAGTGTGGAATAAATTGATAGATTTGTTTATGCTCAAGCTACACTTCACAAAGTTCTCAACCAGTTCTAGAAATTGGAAAATCTATCAAATGGATGTTAAATCTGCATTCTTAAATGAAATTTTAGAAGAGGAGGTCTATGTGACTCAGCCACCAGGTTTTGAAGCAAAGGATGCTAGCCACAAAGTGTTCAAACTCAAGAAAGCACTCTATGAACTCAAACAAGCTCCTGAAGTGTGGAATAAAATGATAGATTTGTTTATGCTCAAGCTACACTTCACAAAGTTCTCAGTAGAATATGAAGTGTATGTAAAAGATTAGTCTGTATGGCTGTATGTGGATGATTTGTTAATCACAGGGAGCTCAATGACAAAGATTGAACATTTCAAAAATAGGTTGAAAGTTGGTTTTGAAATGACAGATTTGAGAATGCTTAGTTATTTTCTGGGAATGGAATTTGTATACATAAATCAAGGTATTATCCTACATCAAAGGAAGTACATTAATAAAGTGCTCAACAGATTCAATATGGATCAATGCAATGGAGCTAGGGTGCCTCCTGCTTGAAATTTGAAACTGACAGAAGCCTTGGAGGAGAATGCAACAAATAGTACTTTGTTTAAACATATTGTTGGAAGTTTGAGGTTCATTTGCAACAACAGACCTTACATAAGCTATGCAATTAGACTAATAAGAAAATTCATGTGTAATCTAAGAGCCTCTTATATGGCAACAACAAAGAACATATTGAGGTATCTTAAGGAGACAACAAGGTATGACTGATTGTTTCTACTAAGCTTGATGAAGATTGTTTGAGGCTTGGAGTGATTTAGATTGGTGTGGTGATAAAGTGGGAAGGAAGGGCACCTATGAATAATTTTTTTAAATATCTGAAACCACAAATTTCTTAGTGTTCTAAGAAGCAAACTGTAGTTGCTCTCTCATCTTGTGAGGTAAAGTATATAGCTGCAACAGAGACAACTGTCAATGTGTTTAGCTTGAGTCTGTGCTTGATGAATTGAAGCTAGATCACGTGATTCCTGTTCAACTTTATGTGGACAACCAATCAGCCATCAACCTTGTAAAGAATCCAATCCCATGGGAGGAGTAAAACACATAGAGACCATGATATGATTCCACTAGCCAAATAGAGATGATTCTTTGACATTCTATGGAATCAACTTGAGTTGGAGATAGCTTAGGCACTTTTAATAGAATTGGATCAATGTTCTATGTTTCAAGAACTC
>Ga0123342_1009271_pt1 | contig 11871 bp, 7 predicted proteins | sample Turbeawhitnodule_FD_89960 | JGI IMG/M metagenome (GOLD analysis project Ga0123342, IMG submission 89960) | Root nodule microbial communities of legume samples collected from Mexico - Turtle bean Mexico white nodule | ecosystem: Host-associated > Plants > Roots > Nodule | place: Mexico: Nepantla... | reverse complement strand
GGTATCTAATTAGCAACTAAGGTTTTAGATACCAATTATTTAGTTTCTAAATTTGGTCTCTAAAACCTTGGTTGCTAATTAGATACCAATTTAGAAACTATTTAACAATAATAGAAAATAATATAAACTAATTTAGAAACCAATTTTTTTTTTAGTTTCTAAAATGGTCTCTAATTTAGTTACTATTGAAACTAATTATTTTGGTTTCTAGAAATTGGTTTCTATTTCATGATTTTCTTGTAGTGTACCTATAGTGTTAACATAATAGATAAACCTACATCTACCTCTAAGGTAGTATAGCTTGCTAGGAAATTCCCATGGACTTCAACTCTCCTTTGTTATTTTTTTTTTCACTCTTCCTTGTACCATTGCAAGAGTATGACCATTTACAATACACAATATTTTCAACATCATTTATCAATGAGGGATGAATATTTATGACAAGACAAATAGAGCTCTAAAAACTACCTAATATGTCGTATTCAATATTTTTAAAGTTTACTTATCCAACGAGTTATTCTAAGCAAAATTTTAATATTTAACAAATAGGATAAATGGCATATACCTCTCACTTGACCCGTAACGATGAAGATGAGACAACAACATTGAATATGTACCAATGATGGACCAACACAACATCAAAGACAAATAAATGATGGAGCAACAATGATAGAAGAGAGAGAGAAAGAGAAAGAGACAATGACAAAAACATGCAACAAGCAATGAGAATTAAGAAAATATTGCTCCAAAATTGAGAATTAATGCAAGAAGGAGATGAGAATGAAAAAAAGGAGAGGTAGTACCCTCGAACACAAACAATGAGAGTGAGTACGAGGGGGAGAGAGTGAGTTTGCAAGAATGATGACAACCGGGAGTTGGAAAAGAGTACATATTTACATCAATAATGTATTGTAATCAATGTAATATATCGTCCACTCTCTACATTAGATGCAAATGTGATAAACACATATTATACCAATTGTGCATGTGAGTGATAATATATGTTTTCTACATCAATTATCAAATACCCAATGCATAAATGATCAATATGTCATCCCTTTTTTTACAACGTTGATTTGTCTTTCTTCTTCCCTTTTTTTTTTTGAAAACTGATGTTTGAGAATTGTAAAAGGGTGTTTTTATATTAATACATCATTCATTACCAATATTTTTGTCTGATCTATTTTGCAAACATTATGATTAACACATTGAGTCCTCGTATATTAAAAGTGTGTTAAAAATGTAAGTCAACAACTTATATAACTAAAATAAAATATATGAATAAAGTATTTATAAATTGATTTTGTAAAAATAAATTTTATTTTTTTATCAAAACTATAAAGTGATATGAAAATTTATCTTATTAATTATGGTAAAACCGAAAAAGTCACATATCATCATATCACACAAATGTTTAGCATTGTAATTAATCTATATGCTCATCATGGCTAGTACACAAGTGTTTGTATCAAGGAATGTGTAGAATTTATATAAAACAAAACATTATATAAAAGGTAATTAAGTAGAAAAAAACAAAATATCACTTAACTCCATAATGTTATGAATTTTGTTATAATCATACATTATACATTATCATAAGCATGATATAGTCTTGAATTCAAAAGAAAAAAATCACCACATGAGTAATCAAATAAAGACAAAAAAAACACAATATCACAAAAATATATAACTAATTACTATTTGTTAGGATATATTAGATTCAAATGAAAGCATTGTTTAAGAAGAAAAAAAAAAGTAAAGTGGAACAAAAATTAAAATATTGTTTGGAAGAAGGAAAGGGAATCCAACTAAAACAAACATTTATAAGTACTTTATTATTAGATTGTGATTGGAATAATAAGTTAAATTTTGAAAATAAACCTTAATTTTTATTTTGTAAGGCAAAAAGGAAATTATCATTCTTAAAATTAATACGTGATAATCCATAATTTATTTTAAATTATGTTAGACATCATTATAAAAAATTAGTTTCTCAATTAGGTTGCCATATGTAAGTTTCACCAATCACATGTCACCACATAAAAATCTAAAAAGGAAAAAAAATATATGTAAGGACCATGAGATCAAGACAATTCATGCAAAGAATAAACAACCTCTCACTAACAAAACTTAAACTTTGGGAGACTAAAACAATTTTTTTTTTAAATTCAAAACGAATAGTAATAGGTTAATCATCAAACCAACAAAAATCAAGTCTATTAATAAGACCAATGTTAACAAAATCATCAACACATATATCACGAAAGATATGAGAGACTTTAAAATCTATATCTTTGTAAATGCTAAGAGGTTTATGCCAACAAGCTTTCAGCCTTCACAGAACAATACCAAAATTATGGAAAACATGACAAATTAAATAGGGATCACGTTAAAGTCAAAGACGTGTGTAATTATTAACTTTCGAAATCTCTATTGTAAGGATGTCAAACATCAACTCAGCATACATAGAAGACTTGATGTCCTAATAGACAATAAATCCTCCAATAAACTTTCTCCTCTACCTCTAAGGATACCACCACTCACAACATGATCAGGAAAAACTCTAATTAACCTTTAACCAGCTAAGGTTAATATTAGTTACATTTATACTTGGTTATTTGAATTTGTTTTTATACATTCATTCTTTTTTAACCTTTGATAGATTACTTTCAATCAGTCATATATATTACAATTGTAATTAGATATAATAATCTGAATTAATAATAATATATATATAATATAATATAAAGATTATTTTCAAAAGTTAAATTCTAAAAAGTTGCAAGAAAATAGCTTATAATACAAGATTTTTTTTTTCAAAAGAAAAGGTAAATAAAATTATCACTATTAAGTTGTAAGTCAAAATCGATTATGTATATAATTGTTTTTCACTTGTATTGTTTTAAGATAACACTTTCAAGTACTAAATGTGAACATGTAGATATTTGTCGAATAGAACTCCAATCTTAGCTCATCATATTGTTAAAAGACTTTATATGTGTAATATACTAAATATTAAAATCAATAAATCATTATTAACAAAATTTATTTTTCTATAGGATAAATTGTAGACTGATATAATCTATCCATAATGTTTGGACTCTTAAACTTTTTATGAAAAAAATGTTGTATCCAGATTACTAGTTATAGATCGACCTAGTAATAAATGATATTGGAATTAAGGTTATTATTAATTCTATTCTCACCAGAATAATTGTTAGGAGGATATTGTCATAAATGACATTAATTATCTTCTTAGGTGAATCAATTGAACAAAGTCATAATCAATTAATGACACTTAGACTACTGTTACCTAGAAAGTTACATAAAAAAAAAAGTGTATATATTAAGAATTATAATAAATATACATTACATTTGTATCTAATGTACTGATGTAATTTCTATAAATTTTGAGGAAACACACAATGGCCCATAAAGGAGGAGGAGGAAATTAAGTGTAGACTTTCTCTCTCGCCATAACTGAAAAAGGAAAATGGCATATGTTGAATTTGCAGTTACTTTCTAGGGTGAATGCATCTGATGATGGTCCTCATTTCTTCTTTGAGTTCTGATCTGAACTTGTTCTAAAACCTTGTTTTTTTAGATATATTTTTTCTTTTACTTATGCGGGCCAGTATGTTTCCTTAATTTTCATCTTTTTATCAACACATAACTATATCACTATACCAGACTTCCTTAATTTTCATGTGTTCAAATAAATTCACAAAACAATTTATATATATATATATATATATATATCAGTATATCAGTGAAAAAGAAGTACTTCATCTTTCTATATATTTTAATATTAATAATAATTATATAAAAAAATAGTTGATTGTTACATAAAAATTGAGTAATTGTAATGTGTTGTTGAAGTGTGTTCATTTTTTAATATTTAGATAACTTATTTTTAATTTTTTAAAATTTTAAAATATAATTAAGGATAGAATAAAAATATAAAAGATATATAAATCAAGGAAAATCTTTATATATATATATATATATATATATAAGAGCAATTAATTAATACACTAGCTAGAGAGATATACCAACTGTTAAATGAATTTGGATTAATGGAAATTCTGTGACCTGTCAAATTAATTACATTTTAAAGCCTTTAAAACTATGATTAAATGTTAGATTAATATTGATTTATACTGTTTCTCACATATTTTGCTTGAAATTTTGCATGAATTACAGACTAGAATTTGATTGGCATGTCTAGCAATAGAAATTAGTATATATAGTGGTCTTTTCATTACACTCTAAATGTTTTTAATTTATTTACTTTTAGTCTAATTTTTATTTTTATTTTCTTTCAATGATCTTTTTTCTAATGCACCTATGATATCTTGTGTTTATTTATAAACATGCACAATGTATGACATACTTACTATTTATTTATACGCATATAAAGTATTTAAATAATATTTTTCATATGCAATTGTTTCAAAACAAAAATATCTGCATATTATACTGAAAAATTGATCAATATCTTTTTGAAGATAATATTATTATATGGATCATGTGATTGGAACCACAGCCACATGAATACACAACTACAAAAAAAATTCTCTTTCAAACTCTTTTAATTTTCTCTATAGAGATGTATATATATTTTTTCTGGATGAGAATTTATCATTTCAAAATTTGCAACTACAGTGAAAAAATTATTTTAATTTAATTACTGGTCTCAAATTGAAGTCTTATATATATATATATTATTTTTACTCATAGTTTTTCTACCTATATAGTTATAACACATCTCTCTTTGAGGATTATGGTGTGTACCATTACAAATTGGAAAAATCACAAATACTGAAAAACAATTATATTTTATTTGAAAGACTTAAACTTCACTTTCAAGTAGTGTCTCTTTTCTACACCCTTTCCAATGGTCATAAGGTCTAAGCCACCATCACCAATCACTACAAGTTTACTACTTTCGATTAATCTTGCTTGGGACCAGAATTTCTTAAAAAAAAAAACTCTCTTCCTTTCCATAGCTAACTTGTTCCTTACTTCCAACAATGTTTATCCATAAATCTAAAACATTTTTGTTTGCATGTTGTCTAAACATTCTGTTTATCTATTGGAAGTTTATGAACAATAAAAAATTGTTAACTCCCACAAAACTTTCCTGTGTTTATCAATTTCTAATGAATCAAATATATAACCAGATACATAAACAATGTATATGTTTTATATTATTATCCAACCAAAAACTACTCTTATAAATATGTGTGGGTAAAATTTTTTCAAAAATATTACAAGAGAAACGAAACAAGAAAAAAAAATAGTAAGTTTTTTTTTATAAAATAAATTTAATTTATCTACATTGTAAAGATTTTCTTGCATCATTTCTTTAAAAGACGTTTTTCTTAGAAAAAAATCTTATATAAACATAAAAAATAGTTAATTTGAAGTAATTTTTGTATGAAGTTTTATAATATAGTTATCTAAAAAGCGATAAAAGGATAGTTGTTTTTATTGATTTTAAGAATGAAAAGGGAAGGTCCTTAAAGTGTGATTTGATTCCTAAAATTTCTCTGGGAAGAGGCCTACTAGATTGAGGGTAGGCAATGAAGAGTGGTTAATGGTTTGTTCTTAAGTTAAGTTTGAAAAGAAAAGAAAGGAAAGTGAAATGATTAAAATGACAAGGGAGTAATAACATAACATGGGGTTGTGTGGTGAGACTGACACACACAGGTCCCGCGTAGTTGGGTGAACAAGCACACTTCCCTTAACCCACCTTCCACTTCAACTCTAACCCCAGTTTGGGGACATAACCACAAACCATTTCCCTTTCTCTTTCTCTCCCATACTAGGAATCATCTTTTTTAATAAATAAAATTCTATATACAGTATCCAATCCGTATATAACATTTTGTAAAATAGTCAAAACTACAATATTTACACAAAACTCAAAATAAAATCAACAAATAATGATATTTTGGCAATCACAACTACTTAATAATGTTATTAAAAATTATATTACTCTTATGTGAGAGTGTGTTGGAGATGTAAACATTTCATTGCATATAAGTGATAGCATATAAGTGATTGTAAATCTCAACCTTATAAACCGATTCTATGATATTGAGTTAGTCTTTTATAATAATGGTTACTAATATAGATATGAAATTGTTTCAAGAAATTGGGAAGAAATAACGATTTTGATTGAGAAAATAATATTTTTCCACCAACACAGACATAACCCTATTTAACAACATCCCCACCCCCAATGCCTTTCCCATGCACTTGGCCTCTTCAACTTCCAACACCCACTGACACATTTCTACCTTCATCTCTCTCTTCTCATGCTTTTATCATCTCTCAACTCAACTCAATTCTCCCTTCAATATTCCTCAATTCTATATACCTACCTACCTAGCTTCCTTTTCTCACTCTGACAAATTCACTTCCTATTCCTCCCTTTCCGAGGCAAAGGCACCCCAAGAACTAGTAGCTGCCTCCTCTACCCTCTACTCTAGGTAGCTTAGTAGTTAGTAGTTAAACTTAGTTCTTAGCTCTTAGTTCTCAGGCACACACGTTATCTATATATCAGTCTCTTTTCTTTCACTTATCTTCAACAAATCAAAACGCACCACCAAATACTATTTCTGACACACTCATCATTCACACTCCCCTTTAATTAACAATGTCTACCAGAAGATCTCGTTCCAGACAATCGCCTGTTTCCACTGAGATCACTGATGCTCAGATCACTGATCTCGTTTCCAAGTTACAACAACTTATCCCTGAGCTTCGAGCAAGACGTTCCGACAAGGTACTAATAATTTTCATCATCGTATATAACTTCGCTTCTGTCTCATTTTCTACCTTGTTTTGTTCTTATCTTTTTTCATTTTACAATTCCACAATTATGTATTACATCATTTGTTTGTTTCGGTTTCTCTCTTATATATTTTTATAAATAATAGTAGTAGTTTTTCGTATTTAGTTGCTATCTCTTTCACCATTCTCTCTCTCACGCGAACAAGTCACATGCAGAAGACACAAAAACGCAGATTTTCTGTGGCTTTGGTTGGCCTTGCTAGATAAGTCACGCGTGTGCCCTCCCTTTAATGTTATTTTACCCACAACTTGTAAGGGTGTGGGACTTGGATATTCCCTCTTGCCATCATTGATTATATATATACCTTTAGTGGCATTAAATGCAAAATGTGGCAAATAATGAAATTATAGTTTTTTTATAATTGTTTTGGTTCTTGTGATGTAGGTTTCAGCTTCTAAGGTGTTGCAGGAGACTTGCAACTACATCAAAAGCTTGCACAGAGAGGTTGACGACTTGAGTGACCGGTTGTCACAACTTTTGGCCACCACAGACTCCAACAGTGCCCAAGCAGCCATTATTAGGAGCTTACTTATGTAATAATTAATATTCTAATAGTTATTATAGAGCTTTAATGTTATGTGTCGTGTGCATGTCCATGTTAATTTTGGTTATTTTCATATCCTCTATTCTGCGTAGGGTTTGGTTTTTGTGACCAAAGCAAAAAAGGGTTACCATGGGCTCCATCTTCGCCCTTACCTAGTTTCATCACACACTTTGTATTGACTATCATCAAATTGTATTACTATAAATAAAATGACCTTGCAACTTTATGAGTTTTCAGTTAGTTCAAATACTTATATATATATATATATATATATACACACACATATATATTTTTCAAATTCGGAGGCTGCAACATGCTTTAGTTTGAACTTAGCAATCTATCTTATTAGAGAAACTCAGCGGTTTTGCGTGGACCCATTTAAAGGGTCAAGTTTGAACCTGACCTATTACATGTGACATTGCCCCCACACCATTTTCGGTTATTTGTTCAGGCCAACCCGTGATATTAGTGTTGGACCACTGTATACAATGAATCATTCATCATCAACCTTTATCACTGTATGTACATTTACATATCTATCTCTGTTCTTTCATATGCACCATATGTATACGGATAATGATAACAACTGCATATTTCAATTATTTACATATTAAACAAGCATCTGCCAGGTACATGAACACAATATATATATCATTTTTTTATACATATCTAAAACACTAATAAGAGATATATAGTTTTTGGATGACTGAATTCAAAAATATAAAATGATAAACCAATTTTTTGTAACGAGAAATATAACTGTAATTCTGAGTGGCAAAGATCACTATCTATTAATTGTGCTGAACTTTCTTGGTAGATACGCCTTCTGCAATAATTGTGAATAAATTATTTTCTTAAAAAATGTAGTTGCAAATAGAATTTATATGTATCTCCCTTTTATTAAAAGTGAAATAAATGGAAGTCCTTCAAAGTGTTTTTATTTTTTATTTTGTGCTTTCTTGCTTTAAAATGAAGTATCGTCCCTCCTCCTAAATTATTTTACCAAATGTGAAAGAAAACAAAAAGTTTTGAAGAATGGGCTATATGTCCCAATAGCTTTAATCCCCTCAAAATTTGTCTTTGCTTAATTGTCGAAATCCCTGTGTTAAATTTGGCTTACTCAAAAACCTTGCCAAAATAATTATTTGTAAACCGTGGGAGTTTTAATTCATGAAGACTTGTGATAAATTATTGCAAAAATATAATAAAAAGTGAGAAAAACTTTCAAAATAGTCAGATATTATTCAGTTACTTCAATTATTTTTACATTCAGAGGGTATCCGCGGAAAAGACAGTAAAAAATAATACTTTAACATCTTAATTTCAAAAAAATACACCCATTGTATAATTTATTTTAATAATATAATAATATATCAATATTTGAAGTATGAGACTAAAAGAAATATGATTAAAATATTAATATATTAAATTATCAAGCGATTATTTTTCTCTGAGTGAGTGAAAAAATATTACTTTTAAAAAACAATATGAAACAACTTATTCCCAGACATGTACCTGTAGGTACGCTTGCGGGGTGGGGATACATGGGATTGCCGTAGCTTTTTACGTTTTGGAATACATAGTGATGGTGATATATTCACCCTTCCTAATTTATATAGAATAGAAAATCTAATTATAATAATATAATAATACGAATATGATTAAGCAAGATAATTTTCAAATATTATTATATTATATTATATTATTATTATTATTAAAAAATTATTAATTAGTTGTATATGAGAAATATCTTGAGATTTTTCGATAGATGGTGCATAAAAGAGTAGACGGCGGTCACTCACTGAAAAAACAAGAAAATTTTATTATTTTTACATTTCTACACCTATGCATCCATCCAGAGATTAAATACATAAAAGAAATGGGTTAGGCCATAATAAAATTCAAATAATAAAAACTTGAAACATCAAAACCCTCCTCAAACTGGTGGGTGAATACTTAGCACACCGAGCTTGAGACAAAAGTCTATAAAAAGTTTCAAAATGAAGGGCTTAGTGAGAATGTTTGCATGCTTATCAACGGTGTTTATAGGGGGTGTTCATAGGGAGAAGATGTAATAGACATTCTTGAAGTTTCTCTCTAACCACACAGGACAATCAATCTATGTCCATGTGTTTAGTCCTTTCATAAAAGTTGTTGTTTTATGCTATATATCTTGTGGATTGGTTGTCATAGAAGAGGCTGAAAAAACATTGTTGGGAGTGATACAAAGGTCTTCATGAAGGTAAGCAAGTCATTGGATTTTGCAGCAAGTAGAGGCTAAGGCTCGATACTCTACCTTAGAAGAATATTTATGTATTGGACCAGAGCGCTCAAAGCTCAAAGCTCGGTGGTCGAACCTTAGCATCTGCCATAGACAGGTCAGCTTGGCTCTTGGGCCAAGTTGGTGGGCCATGTGATTGGGCCCCATATGTATATTAGTTCTTTTTTCGTATAACCCTTTGTGCATAAGGCATAGGCAGCTAGCGAGGGGTAGTTTTGGACCTAGGGGAGTGCTTAGTCCGCAAGGGGTCTAGTTAAAGTAAACATTTTCTTTTAAAACCTAAGCCCATGTGTGCTAGGGCACCTAGAGGTTAGGTTGCATGTATTCAAAAGATAGCGTAGCGCCACGCTGAGGGTGACTACGTAAATAGATTGGACCCCTAATACTGGTACTTGAGTTGGTACCCTGGTGTTTATTATGTTATTATTGTATGCACTCCATGAAGGAAAGATTTTGTACTGTTGCAACACCGTGAGTGTGTGCCCTTGAGCAGAATATTTTCTTGTTGAGTATGCTTTTAGTTGAGATTATATTCTCGTGATAGAAAATTATTACAAGAGGTAAACTATAAAAGGGACTTGACATCCCAGGTTAAGGTACGCTGTTTCTAAGACTGAAATTCACTACTTCTTGATTCTTATAAGCCCTGTAAGGCCCCCTCTATTTCAACGGAGCTACGTTCCACAGCGGCAAGAGCGAAAGACAGATTCATGAAGAGACTAACAGAACTATAGCTTGTCACCAGAGTCAACCGGCGAGCAGGTCAACCGACAAGAACAATTTAGATATAGTGTTTTGCTCATGACATAAAAAATTCTCCAAGATATAAAAATTTATGGTAGACCGACAAGTGATCGCACATGAAGCCCAATTAAAGTCACTAAAAGCTTTAATCAAAACATCAAAATTCTTAGAATAATAAAGCATACCTTATGTAAGTAAGGGTTTGATATATCTAAGGATTCGTTGGACAACTTGGTGATGAAGCTTTGGTAAAGCTTGGACAAACTAGCCGAGGAATTGCATCTAAAAATTGATTTCTGGTATGGTATTAACTAAATACAACTATCTTCCAATGATTATTCAATATAAAGAAGCATATGATCAAAAAGTTTTTCAGTCTTCTTAATCATAGGTGATTGCAGGTTTTGCACTCAATAAACCAAAATCAAGAAAGACATTGAGAGCATTTTCTTCTTTGAAAGATATGTATTCCTTCTTTAGTTCTAGTAATTTCTAATCCCAGGAAGTATTTCAAATGGCCTAAATATTTTATTTTTAAAAAAAGAATTGTTTAAGGAACTTTTAATTGTTTCAATATCTCTTATGTTGTCTCCAACAAGTAATATATTGTTTACATATATAAGAAGAGAGATGAAAGATGTTTCAATTCTTCTAATAAAGAGTGAATTATTTGCCTTTGATTGAGTAAAGTTAATAGCGTGAAGAAAAGATGTAAGCTTCTCGTACTACTGTTTGCTTGCTTGTTTTAAACCATATAACGATTTGGTTAGATAACAAACATGATTGCTTTTTGTAGTAGTGATGCCTGAGGGAAAATTCGTGTATACTTCTTCTCATAGATCACCATGCAAGAATGTGTTGTCCAAATCAAGTTGCTCAAGATGTCGGTCTTTGATAACAACTATTACTAAAATGGTACGCATGGTAGTGAGTCTTGCCACGGGCAAATATGTATCTATGTATTTAATACCTTTGCATTGTGTGTAGCCTTTTGCTACAAGTCTGGCTTTATATATCTCAATCTTCCCATTCGCCTTACGTTTGATCTTGTAAACCCATTTGCAGCCAATGTATATTTTGTTGTGAAAAAGATCAACTATTTCCCAAGTATTGTTAGCTTTAAGAGCTTTAACTTTAGCCTTCATGGCTTCTACCCATTCAGGGTGTTGCTTAGCTTCCTCGTAGAATTGTGGCTCAGTTTAAGACAAAATAGAGAGAATATAATTTAGTTTTTTTTCTAACAATTTGCTAGAAATCATCACTGAGTGAATATGATATTGTACCTTGTTGTTTTGTTTCAACCTTTGTTGGAAATTCTGTTTTTAAACTGCAAATAAATGCACATAAGTGCAAGTGATATTTTATTATTCTGTTTTAATTCTATTTTAATTGTTGATTTAATATTTCTAGGTAACTGCTCATAAAATTAGTTAAGAGTTT
>Ga0123342_1009270_pt1 | contig 11872 bp, 1 predicted proteins | sample Turbeawhitnodule_FD_89960 | JGI IMG/M metagenome (GOLD analysis project Ga0123342, IMG submission 89960) | Root nodule microbial communities of legume samples collected from Mexico - Turtle bean Mexico white nodule | ecosystem: Host-associated > Plants > Roots > Nodule | place: Mexico: Nepantla... | reverse complement strand
CAGGTCGTCCGGTTTCCTAAAGACAGTAGGTATATTCCTAACACTAATATCTACCCACTCATAGTTCGGACCCATTGACCCACTCGTACTCTCGCCACTTCCGGACGATGACTCCCCACTCTCGCTCGACTCTCTACTACCTACTCTATTTGAAGAAAGTTGAGACGACATAACTAACCTTTCGTTCACGAATCCACACCTCGGTCGGCAACTACAGATCGTACAAGCAACTCGCAATGTGAACTCGGCGATCGGAGCAACTCGGATTCCGAACTCAAGGAAACGTGATATCTCTGCAACTGGAAGCACTATTTATAGCACTCCCCTCTCACCCTCATCCGTCAGATTCCCACTCATCCTACGACCCATATCAGCCGGAAGTCGAAGCGTCGCTTAATCTACACCGCCGGATCCATCTCCGGCCGCCTTCGACAAAAAGCGAACGTCCCGTCATTCCGTTAAATTTATTGTCTGACACCTCGAAAGGCACAACAATCATTACGACTCTTCGGCTTTTATTCACCTCGAGCCTGGGGGGCAAGTGTACCGGTAGGCACCGGACGAACACACGTGGCCGACCGACCGAACGCATAATAAATGTAAGTGGACTCATGACAAGCTAAGGTGGTTAAGATACACCTTCGAAGAATAAGGAATACGCGTTGAAAGAAGATATGTTCCCCGGGTATTCCGGAGCACGACTGGCAAGACCTATCCATAACCACCCTGAGCCCAAGGGATAGAAAGCCCATTAGGCAATCCTATAAATATTGTGCTCAAGCCAGAGAAAGGTACGTTTTCATTCACTTACTAAACCACACTTAGAATCTCACACTTACTTGAGCGTCGGAGTGCCTTCGCAGGTACCCTCCCCCGCCCAACCGAAGGAGACACCAAGAAGGAGCGACCGACCGAAAGAGAAGAAGACCGACACGTCAGCAACTACACTACATCAACCGACCGTGCCTGGGCCCCATCTCTCCACTCAGGTACAACATCTATTTTTCCTCTCTCTCTCTCTCTCTCTCTCTCTCTCTATATATATATATATATATATATATATATATATATATGTATCAGAGTATCTTATCAAAGTTTTGCTACAAAATACTTTAATGAAGATGATTAATTTTTTAACGAGTATCTTATTGAAATATCTTCTTTATATTATTTTTTATTAATAAATTTTAATTTTAAATATAAAACTTTACTTAAAAATAAATTCATTATCACTCTTAATATTAACTTCTTTAGATGATTAAAATAAAACTTTCCTTTTTTAGTACATTAAATTTATTTATTTTTTAAATAAATAAAATAAGGGTCACACAGCAATAATGGGTGAGTGAGGTATGTCTTTTTTGGAGAAAATATAAAATTATTATTATTTTTATTTACACGGACTAGAAAGTCAATAGCGGGGCGGGTTGACCCGTACGGGCTACGGGTTATTTGGGACGGGCTTAAGTGGATTAGCGAGCTAGATTAGTGAGTTCGTCTCGTGCTTTTTGGTAGCGAGTCAACCCGCATGACCTGCTTCGCTTTGTCATCCCAAGATTTTGTGGTTGTTTGGTGATCCTATATCACTTTTCAAAATGTTTGGAGATTATCAAGGATATGAGCATTTGAAAAGCTCACTTTTTGTTGACCGGATGTCAATGTTCCAAACAATCATTGTACTTCATTGAATGTCTTCTAAATCAATTTTATTTATTTGCAAGAAGGTACAAATAAGTGGATAAGCATACTATATATAGGATATGTTATTACCAATTGATATAACATCATGCTTGTATGTTTATCTCTCAAATAGTCTATTACTATTTTCCTTTTGATGACCCAACCTCCAATTAATTTGAGACACCATCAAATTATTTCAATTGGTCACATTTATGAAAATATTTTGTGGTGATACACTTCAATTAAAGCATGTTAAGATAACAATCATTATTTAACTTATATTGTTTATGATTTATTGTAGGTGAAGTTGCAAGAAGATAGTTTGATTCTATCTACAAATATGTTGTATTATACCCATTTCCAAGCTTGGTCACAATATTACACTAGTCAGATTCATTTTTTTACACATATAATGACCATTAAACGACATTTGTAGCTTATACTTTGTATTTAAATTTTTTAAAATTATGTCTGAAATTTAAGTTTATCATACATACAAATATTATTTTTATTGTTCGTACCCATTAATTTAATTATTATGCAAGGAAGAGATAAATAATAAACAAACTAAAAATTTCATAAAAGACAAACAAATATATATTAAGTAAACAACTCGTACGTTTCTAAAAAAACATATAACTACATAAATGCAACAAATAAGATGATCAATAACGTATTCATTAATTTAATAAAAGATAAAAATAGTCTAACTAAAAATATATAAAAATGCATCTTTATATAATGGTATGATAAAAAAATAATTATCAAGCACAAAAAAATAAAATTTTAATAAAATATGTATAAAAATAGTTACAAAAATATTTTAATTTTTATATTTATATTATAAAAAAACTTCTAATTTTTTTATTAATGATTAGTTTCTAGTAGATAAATTTTTATTTTCACTTTTTGCTGCAAATTTAAAATAATAAGTTGAACTTGGTTGATTAAGACCTGTATCGGTCTTTCGTACCTTCCATTGTGAAACTCATTTTTTTATTATTTTATTTAAATAAAAAAATTTATGTTAGGTATCACTATACAACTTAAGATCTTAACTAGACTGACATCTCAAGTAATAACAATCATTTGTCATCACATAAAAAAATATTATTAATATATATATATGAATAGACCAAAACTCATTTATTTTGCCATTAGATTGCAACAGCCTAGGTAATTACTCATTTTCTATGAGTGTATGCCTAATAGCCTTCTATAGTAGGACATTAATAGAAATTAGTCTCAATCCACTTTCATCTGTTAGCACTTGACAATTTTTTTCATTAGTAAAGACTTTTAAGTTTTAGCCACATAAGTTCTTACTACAAGCATAAATTATCTCCAATCTTATTATATGAATGTATGATTAATGCAGTTTATCAAAAGGCGGATGGATACTTTCACAAAGATTTTATGTACAACTTGAAAAAATAATATTTGTTATAAATTAAAAATTTTATTCTAGTTTACTTTCACCTAAAAGAAAAAAAAATTAATGAATGTTATTTAGCGGAGATTAATATAATTCTAGGAATTAATTTAATTAAAGGAGGTTTTTTTAATCTTTGTTAAGTTCCAAAGGTTATTCTAAAATCTCATCAAAATAATGGAGGTTTTTTTAACTTTCGTTAAATTTTAAAGGTTTATTTTAAAATCTCGGCAAAATAACGGAGATTTTGTTAACCTTCATAAATTTCAAATGTTTATTTTGAAACCTCAGCAAAATAACAACGATTTTTTTAACCTTTGTTAAATTTTAATGATTTATTCTAAAACTTCAGCAAAATAACGGGGCTTTGTTTAAACTTCATTAAATTTCAAAGGTTTATTCTAAAACCTCAATAAAATAACGGATGTTTTTTTAACCTTCGTTAAATTCCAAAGATTTATTGAAGAACCTCAATAAAACACTCCAGATTTTTCAAACTTCAATAAATAAATATAATTAAATCTATTTATAAATAATAATTAAAAACTCTATAGTTTTAATATATTTTATATATATTATAACTAAATTCTCTAAAATTTTGAAAGTGTAACTTTACATTACAAATAAGTTTTCTCAGGTTTCAAAAATTTATTTTAAAAGCTCAACAAAATAACCTTATAGTAGTTGGTTTATATAATTCATAGTTTTTTTTGTTGTTATGAACTCATAATTCAAAAAGGCTGACTTATTTTATTTGAGCTTTTGATTTACATATATTTTATGTGCAATCTTAGTTTTAGTTATAATTTTTAATATTTAATTCTCATAATTTTGAAATATTTAAAATTAAAGTCTTTGTTTTAAAATTGAAGTGATAAAGTTAATTTCTCTTTGCAATATGTTCTTGCAATCTTTGAAGTCCTCGTAGCCAAGAACACACATGGCTTTGAAACCCACATCTCACAGATAATGCAATTATTTAGGATATGTAAAACAGTGATAAACACTAGTTCCCAAGTTGGGACAATAAGGTGATGGAAGAAGTAATATTGGAGTAAGAAGAAGATAGTGCCTTATTTATTGTTTTTTCTCCTTAGACATAATAGACATAAGTGTAGCTAGATTGTGATTCCTTGGTAGGACTGTCGTCGGCAGCCATTAAGCCGGTGCTAGAAAGCAGTGTGTCTACGATGGAAGAGAGAAGTCAGGAGGATCGTTAGAGATGGTAGAAAATGGAGTTGAAGGTTATTTTAGACGGCAAGTCATTTTATGAAAATTTTGGAACTCGTAGTATTTTACGAAGATTCTTAAACTCATGGTATTTAACATAGGTTTTGAAACCCATGGTATCTGTTTCGACCTCAAGTCCGAGAGATAGCATCGCTAGGGTCAATCATCGCATCTGAGGTATTGTCCGCTTTGAAGGTCGGTGCTTTGTCACGGTTTTGTCTTGAAAAGGCGCCTTGGAAGGTGAAGGGAGGAAGATGTATTTAAACTGCCCTTGACCTCGACTCCTAAGCGATGTGAGATTATATTGGCATACCGGAACAAGCCCCCCAATCGAGGTCTAAGGGAAGTGGATTCCCTCTAGCTCAGGGGCTAAGGAGTCTCTTCGTCCCCATGGTGGGCACCAATGTTCCGACCTCAAGTCCGAGAGATAGCATTGCTAGGGTCAATCACCGCATCTGAGGTATTGTCCATTTTGGAGGTCGGTGCTCTGTCACGGTTTTGTCCTGAAAAGGCGCCTCAGAGGGTGAAGGGAGGAAGGTGTATTTAAATTGCCCTTAACCTCGACTCCTAAGCGATGTGAGACTATATTGGCATACCAGAACAATATCTAATAGAGTTTTTTAAACTCATGGTATTTAAAGGGCTTCTGAAAGACTTTTCCCGATGTTTAAAAAAACCCCGGGAACACATTCCCCAAGGATGGTTTAGTGAGAGAAAGTGCAACCCTGGATAAATGACTTAATAGATGTTTTAACCCTTGATAATGTAAAAATAAACCCTATTAAAACCATTTTTTTCTTGTAGAGCTTATTATTAATATTTGTTATAATTTGAAATATATAACCTCCTTTCACTTTTTTTTTACTATACTTACTTTCATGCTATATGTACAATTTCAAGCTTTAATTTTTTCAATTCTTCAATCGATAGTATTTAAAAAAGTTAAATAACTTAATTTTTTTTCAGATTTTACATTTCTAATTATGACACATGTTTATATTATAGGTTTTTAATCAAAGAAATGTGTCAACTAATAGAACAAACTTTGGACATCAGGAAGAGCATAGTTGAAGAATATAGTATAATATGGAAATGATTTTTCCTATTTTGTGTTTTATAAACAATATGATAGGTTTTCATTTATAGCACTTCATACCAATATGATTCTTTTATTACTTTTTTCCTAGATCTTTTAACTCATATTTTGTGTTTGAATTTCAATTTCAGTTTGTATACTAGATATATTTTGATATAAATTTAAATTTAGTTATATATGCATAATTTTTCAATTGATGAGTCACTACAAAAAAAATTATTTTTAACGTGGGTTATATTTGGCATTACCGGCGGTTTTAACCCCCGTTAAGTGCGTTACTCGCGGTTTGCTTTTCCCTTGAAAGATCCAGCGTCGCTAACTTATTACCAACGTTACTAGCAGTTTGAAAACCCCCATTACTTTTATGAGGTGTATATATAAAAAAAGTAGGTGACAAATAGTAAAAATGGTAAACCAAAATAGTCCAATAATTTTCCTTTACAAGCCATGTTGTTAATTAAACCCGTTATGTACACTTGGATAATATCATTGTACACTTAACTGTAATACTTATTTATCTTATTATTTAGATAATATTTACTAAAATGTAGAGATTATTTAATGGGCTAATGTACTTCACATGTTGACTTAATTAACCATTCTTCTAGTTAATTCATCCTAAACCAATAACTAATTCACTAAAATATCTTAACACCATTTTTATCATGCTAAACATCATTTTCTTTGGATAATTAAATTTCACCCACCATGGTAAATTAAAAGAAAAATTTATCTGTAGCCTTTCTTTTTCTATAAATCCTTGTACTATATCTTCCATACATAAAAAAAATGGTAATTTTATTCTCTTTTCCATTTTTTTATATAACTTATATTTTAGTATAATGATGAGCACCAAGTCTTTTTCAAATTTGCCTAATTCATTTCCAAAATTTTATGAAAGGATATATACCTATTCAATGACATTTTTCATTCTAGAACTTGACTTGTAGCTTTTTATATTACATATGAACTCCTGCTATCATATACAATAATCTAGAGTAAGTAACCATCACTCAAATCACAAACCGCATCATGCCACTGCCATTCTTTCATAACAATTACTTTTTTCTTTCCTTCCATCCAATATATTAATTCATATCATACCTCACTTTTCTATCTTTTCTCACTTTGTGTGTGAGTATGTGTCCAAATAATTTATTTCATATATACTTGGTGATGCCTTTTCGCCCAAGTAATTCGTAAAAGTACTCTCACTTTTTAAGCTTTCTGTTTTCCCTTGCCTTTTTATGAACACCACTCTGTCAACCTCAATCCTTAACCCTTACAAACTTAAAATAAAGTCTTCAATCCTTAAAAACTTATTCAATCTCCTATAATACGCTATTATAAAATTAACTTAAAAATTGTAAATCAAATTGAAATCCAAGCAAATATGCAAAAACATGTTTAACCTAAAATTTAGGAGAAAAAACTCCAAACCAAATTACATTACAACTTTATGGTAGCAAATTCTAAATTTATAGGTGAAATGCTAAAACTATAATAATAACTAGACAACATTAAACTGCTCTATTACCTATCTTAAACGCTATGGTGTTCGCAATTATTTAGTTACCATCTCCCAACATATAAAATTACTAAAAGAAAAACAAGTTCAAAGAAGATACGAAATGAGAGACGAACCTAAGAAAATCGAGCTCCAAAACCCCGATATGCTGAAACACGATTCGCGAGAAAATGAATGACAAGCTGAAACACAAAGCTGCAAAGCTGAAAAGCGAAGCTGCAAAGCTGAAACACGAAATTGCAAAGCTGAAATGCAAAGAAATGAAATGAAGTCGCTCCCTCCCTGCAAATCTAAAATGAAGCTGCTCTCGGCAAATTTGAAAGGAAGTCGCTCCGCTTTGGGATGTAAGCTCCTTCAAGTTTGAAATGTAAGTGTATAATACTCGTATGTAAAAAAGTGTCTAAGTGTTCTCTCATTCTCTTAAAATATAAAAGAGTTAAAATAGTATAAAATTTCCTACGGTTTATTTAAAAACAACAATTACGTAACAGGGGTTTGAAAAACCTCTGATACGTGCACGTTTTACTAGAGGTTTCTGTAACCTCTGATAAAAACCCCTGGTAAACTTAAATTTTTTTTTAGTGAGTGTTGAATCCATTTATTTGTTTTGTTTATTGAAAAAGTATAATAAACATAGATAAATAAATACAATAGATGTAAATAATTGTGGTTGAAAAAACATGAATTAGGGGTGGCAATGCGGGCTGGCCCGTCCTGCATAGGCTTGCTTCATACTTGGCCTGCAAAAAGCAAACCGGGTTGGCCCGCGCCCGCATATAATTTGCGGGCTGATTTTTCTAACCCGCCTCACATAAGGGTTGGCCCGCGAGCCTACGGACCAGCCCGCATAAGAAATATTTTTTTTTAAAAAATATTTTTTTAAATAAAAATTTTGATTTTTTTATTTAGATGCATTAGGTAAATGGTATCATAATATTATTTTCATGAGATATGTGTAGTAAGATGTTATTAAAAATTTTGAAATGTGAAATATGAGGCTACATGAAGAAAGTATGAGGGTGCAAAAAAAAATTATACATTTTAAAGTTATGCGGGCCAACCCACCCCGCCCCACCCCCCCTCCCCCCCACTTGGCCCGTGCGAGCTGCGGGTTATGCGGGGCGTGCCTAAGTAGGCCAGCGGGTTGAAATAAGCAACACGTCTTCCACCTCTGTGAATGCTTAAATGATAAATGGGTAAAAAAATGTTCTTAGTTCCAAAACCTATGGTATTTAATGGGGGTTTTGAAACTCATGGTATTTTACATAGGTTTCGAAACCTATGATATTTTATAGAGGTTTAGAAACTTATGGTATTTTATGGAGGTTTTGAAAACATATGATATTTTATGGAGGTTTCGAAAACCTGTGGTATTTTACAGAGGTTTCGAAACCTATTTATTTTATGGAGGTTCCAAAACCCATGATATTTTACAAAGATTTTAAAACTTATGGTATTTTATGAAAGTCCTAAAACCCATGGTATTTTACGGAAGTCCTAAAACTTATGGTATTTTACAGAGGTTCTTAAACTCGCAGTATTTAATGAGGGGGTTTTTAAAGACTTTTCCTTGGAGTTTAAAAAAACCCCGAGGAACACATTTTCCATGGATGGTTTAGCGGGGGAAACTGCAATCCTAGATAAATGACTTAGCAGATGTTTAACTCTTGGTAATGTAAAAATAAACCTTCGTTAAAACAATTTTTTTCTTGTAGTGATATCTAATTAACTACCAACTTAAAATGTTTCTAATTTTAAATTAAAAATTATTTTAGAATTTAAAGTAGTTAATAACTAAAATCTTGATAGTTAATGTTGAATACCAATTTAAAAAATATTTTATAAATTTCTATTAATAATAGACATTATTTTAAATAATAATATTTATATATTTACGTATTTAAGATTTATATCTTTTAATTTTAATAATGATTGTAAAGTCATTGTATTACAATTACTAGCACGAAAGAGGCACTTCATGCCTCACCGCTATATTTTTTTAATAAAATAAAACAAATAATAATTGTTACATAAAAAGTAACAAGTGATTTCTATAATATTCTACTCCTAAAAGATGTGAGTGATTTATAACGTATGTACCATTATGAATATCCAATATTCAGATAGTTTATTCTTATTTTAAAATATAATTGAAAATAAAATATGAATATGAATTATGTATATTTAACGAGGAAATATTTTTATTTACTGTTATAGTTTTATTAATTTTATAATATAATTAATGGTAAATGAATATTTGTACTAAGTAGGATAATTTTTTTTATATATTATCGTATATTTAATAAACTTTTATAAATTTAATTTTTAATCAATATGTAAAATATTAATCAATAAAAAATAATGGGTTAGAAAATGTGTTCTCATATCTTCGGTTAAAATGGATTTGAATGATTACTTTCAAAATAAAAAAAATTAAATAGTAAACATTAATTGGCATATTTATATATAAGAGGATTTGGTTATACAATATTGCTCATGCATTTATAGTAATTGTTACTAAATAGATTGACTTTTTATGTTTTATAATAAATAGTATTTTAGCTATACGTGATAGTTTTGTTTTTTTTCGTAATAAGTAGTATTTTAGTCTGTATACTCTATCAAATAAATATTTATTTATACATGTAAATTTATTACGAAAATTCTTTTTAAAATATGTTATAACCAAACTATTCAAATTACAACTGCAATAATAAATTATATCAAGTTATTCATTTTCATTTAAAATTAAAAGAGAATAATATATATATATATATATATATATATGTGTGTATGTATGTTTAATGTTAAAAAGATAAGATGACACATATGGTATAAATATTGGGAATATATTTGAATTTTAAAGATAGAATATATATTTCAAATTACTTTATGATATTCAATTTCAACTTGTTAAATTATTTAGTTGATATCAAAGAATAAAAAAACAGCATATTAAGATAGAATATATATTTCAAATTACTTTATGATATTCAATTTCAACTTGTTAAATTATTTAGTTGATATCAAAGAATAAAAAAACAGCATATCTACAATATGTTTAAATTTTAAAGATTATATATATATATAATCAGTTTATAATGTTCAATTATAGTATGTTAAACTATTCACATAATATTAAATGCATAAAAAATATATTAGATGTTTGTTAAGAGAATGAAATTGATAACTTCATAAAACAATTTTTTTAAGAATAAATAAATAAGAGAGTGAAAATAATACTGAAAACATAGTCGGTCTTACATGTTTAAATACAGACGATTGTTTTAAAAAAAATATTTATTTCTTAATTCATTGATAATATAATTTTTTTTATATTAATACTGTAGAAAAATTAGTAATCATATAGTTACTTTCATCATCAAAGCAAATATAGTAGTAGGTACAAAAATGAATAATTTGCAAAATATTATAATTTTTTTATTTTATTGTTCTCTTAAAGTCTATTACTTACCAATGAATTTTTAAAAAATGTATTAGAAAAAGAAACAATTTTATTCACACTAATAAATAATTTAACAACTCACGTACCATTTCTTACCTAAAACCCAAACACTAATATATCCTAAAGAAATACAAAATCAAAATGAAAACTGGGTTAACACTAATATATTTTAAATGGTATGTATATTTTTTGGCTGCTTTGAGTGTGTGCTTATATAATAAAAACTATTTTAGTTAGAATTTTATATAACAATTCTACTTTAAAAGGTAATTTCGAGCTTTTTTTATGCAATCAAGATAAAAATATTTTTCCCGTTAAGAATTACACTGAAGAACATGCAATTTTTAATATTTAAGAAGGACATTCTCGTTTAAATATCTGCTTAGTGTCTCGTAAATTATTTTCTTTATCATTTCCCAATAATAATTATTCAAGAAGTTATTCACAGTAAAATTAGTAACATACAAAAACAAAGAAATATTTTATTGGTATTTAGCTTATTTACAATAAATAATAAATATTTATGTTATACGACTAAAATTTATAACAACTTCATATTTTTATCGAGTGAGTTATTTTTAAATTACTGGTTATCATAAATTTAACAGACTATATTTTAGTTAACGATAAATAGTGAAAACACGTGTTATCGCTTTTGTATATTATTCTTTTATGATAAAAAAAGTTAATACAATTAAAAAAATAATTTATAAAGCTAAAAAGTAATTATCACAATAAAAGTATATACATATAAAAAGGTAATTATAAAAATCCATAGTTTTTATTTGTAATTACTATTGTACCCATTGATACCGAAAGACTTGAGAAGAAATCATATTTCTTTTACTATAAATATTTGGTTGTGTTGAATGAGTTCTAAAGATAATATTTTTTTTTTACCAATTTGTTTTTTTGGACTGAGTTATATCATTAAAAAAAATAAAATTGATAGAAACTTAGAAAATAAAAAACTTTATTTATCGATAAAAAGGAGAGAGATCTTTTTTTCAAACTATACCCATTTTTAAGATCGGGACTATCAACCACTCAGCTATCTCCAAAAGCTAACCCCTCAGCCTATACAGGTACACCAGTAATTTTAAAATATTAAATAAAAATATGAAAATCAATAATAGATTAAGTGTGTGTTTGAATTGAGGAGAAGATGCGTGAGGATTTTAGAGAGTATAAATGTGTGAGGATATGAGAAGAAAGTGGGAAGAAAATGAGGTTGTTCGGATTAGAGTATGTTAGAGTGAATGTGTGAGGAAAATTTAAAGGAGTTTGTGAGTGATGAAATGGTTGTGAGTTTTTTTTAAAGTGTAAAATGTAACTTTACAAATTTATCCTTGTATTTAAAAATATTTAATTAATGAAATATGATGTATTTTTATGTAGATTTGAGTTAATTGAAATATTTTAAATTATTTTTGGTACAAT
>Ga0123342_1009269_pt1 | contig 11872 bp, 8 predicted proteins | sample Turbeawhitnodule_FD_89960 | JGI IMG/M metagenome (GOLD analysis project Ga0123342, IMG submission 89960) | Root nodule microbial communities of legume samples collected from Mexico - Turtle bean Mexico white nodule | ecosystem: Host-associated > Plants > Roots > Nodule | place: Mexico: Nepantla... | reverse complement strand
GTTTGAAATGAAATAGTGACATGTCTTGTAGGAGTTTATGGCGCCTTCCTCCTGGCTTGCTATGACAACAATAATGAAGAATTTCAAAGTATTTGCAAGATTGGTTAGTATTTTAATTTTGTTCGATTTCATTAGGTAAGATTCTTTCTTAATCTTGTTATGGTGGGCAGGAACGGGATTTGCAGATTCTGATCTTGTAGAACGTTCTTCCAGTCTTCGTTCTAAAGTGATTTCCAGGCCAAAGGTCCCAACCTCTTCTTTCACTCTTATCCTTTTCTAGTGATGCTTGATATTTTTGAAATTAATTTGATGATGCTCTTTGATTTCAGTCATACTATAGATTTGGAGAAACAATGAATCCTGATGTGTGGTTTGAAGCCAGTGAGGTGTGGGAAGTGAGAGCGGCAGAGCTGACCATTAGCCCTGTCCACCGTGCTGCAGCGGGCATAGTTGATCCCAACAAGGTAATACAATGAATGAATTGATGCCTAACATTAACTTTTTTTGTGCCATTTCTACATTTTTCTACATTTTTCTACATTTTCCTTTGAAGGGCATATCTCTTCGATTTCCACGACTAATTCGACTCCGGCATGACAAAGCTCCTGAACAGGCCACATCAGCTGAGCAGGTTGCTGAGTTGTATAAAGCTCAAGCCAACAATCAAGCCAACGAACAAGATGAAGAAGATTATTGAGGGGAAAATTTTGCTCTTTTTCTTGCACATCGATTCTATTTTAATTTTTTTATTAAGAAGAGAGGTACACAGGAATAATCCTTGGTCAAAATGCCAGAAAATATTAGGTTCGTGAATAGAAATAGGGGCAGAGGTGCTGGATAAAATTTACATTATTCTTTACAGAAATTGTGATTTGAATTGATAACCTTTTCAGTTTAGATTATTTTTAAACTCAAGTGTACAGAGAAATATTGAGTGGAGAACACTGGTGTATTTTTTAGATAAACCATGGCTGCTTTATTTATATAGAGAAAAAGGAATCAATACCATAAATAGAGATTTGATATCCTCTAATCACATAGATATGATATGGCAATAACTTAGTAAATATAATTATTAACTTAGTTAAATATTAATTATATTATTATTAGTATTATTTTAAATTTTAGTTTGATTGGATTTCTGTTTAAATATAATGGAACTTAATCTAACTTCTAAGATATTAATTTATATGGGATTAGGTTAGGTTTGACTTCATCTATGTAAAGGAATGAATATTATATTATTATAAATCAAAATAACTGCAACGTAGAATTATTACATCCATAATTTAAATCATTTTAAAAAATATTATTTTATTTAAAATTTATTTTTTTATTGATTAAATTAGATAATATTTTATAAACTCAAAATTTATTAATATTTAAAAATAATTTTTATTAATGATAAAAAAATTTAAATTAATTTTTAAATTGATATAACTAGCTGCTAAGATTATAGCTATTAACTATTTTGCATTAAGAATTTGTTAAATTGTTTAAAGGAGTCCAATAATAATAAATGATAAATTCTATTAACTATTTTGCATTAAGAATTTGTTAAATTGTTTAAAGGAGTCCAATAATAATAAATGATAAATTCTAAATAAAAAATGTTATTGGAAAGAAGATAATAATGTAGGTTAAATGTATTGAAGAGTTAAATGTGTAACACCCCAATAATACATCTCTATCAATTACAACACAAGTTCTACATATCTTTATATAAGCTTAATGTTTTTCAAAATATTCCTAATACATGATTAGAACTTATAGAACTACAAATATTTACAATATAACTTGTAGACCCTCCGACACCAATATGTTTGTCTCGTGTAGTACGGTCATCGGAGTTCATAACATAGGAAGAAAAACAAGGGTAAGGAGTGAAAATAAAATTCAACATAAAACAATCACATAGATCTACACATCTAGGATATTCAACAAACATAATAACAATTGACGTCTTCTAAAACATCTGTATTAAGTCCTACTAGAGACTAACGATCCAAAGATTACCAGCGAATTCAAGATAAAGAATCAGAGTAAGTTCAATACAACCCAAATAGTACATCTCATACGTCACGATGTGCATGAACTCCCCCATCAGCTTTTCATCATCTGATATCTTAGTTTATGTGACTTAGATCATTAGTGAAAAATAAACATCAGTCCATATATTATCCCAAATATATGAATTCAATTTCATACATTTTTCTTCATAAAGTATCATTCAAAATGTGATCCACAACATTCAAAAGTCTACTAATTTATGCACCAACATTGATAAGTTTTGTTTTGAATCTATAAGATTCTCTACTCACTAATGGTAAGTTTTGTTTTGAATCTATAAGATTCTCTACTCACTAAAGTCTACTAATTTATGCACCAACATTGGTAAGTTTTGTTTTGAATCTATAAGTTTCTCTACTCACTAATGGTAAGTTTTTGTTTTGAATCTATAAGATTCTCTACTCACTAATTTATGCATGCTTTATTATTTGTTTGGTTTGAATTAATGGTTGAATATTGAATATATTTTGTGTTGTGTAGAAAATGGAGGAGCATTGAAAATGGGTGAAGGAAAAGGGTTGAGATAATGTTATCTAAAGTTAGCATAGAAATACAACAAATGTGAAGACAACGACAAGTGCTTCATTGTTTGTGAGAAAAAAAAAACATGAATATTTAACAAGTGGTGTATCTGTAATTAAAAAAAGAATGTGTTTGTCGTCACCCATGTTAAATGTTTCATCTTCTCCAATTACAGTTTTAATGTTAATTCATTTGTAAATATTAGATCCTTCCAATAAAATTACTCTTTTATATTATGTTTATCTTCTAATATTTTTTTATGCATAACTAATACTTCTCATCAAGTACCCCATCCAACGCCTCCATACAGACTTAACTTCCTTTGCTTTGTATTAGGATGCATCATTATTGAATATCCAGATTATGACAGACAACACCCACAAACTAAAACCTCTTCAAAATTCCAAATCAAAATATATTCAGATACACTAAAAAATTGCAACAAAGCATAACAAGAAGTTGGAAAGAGGTAGCTTTTATTTGCAAAATGATGGCATTCCATCCCATAGAAATCTGTATCCACACAATTTATAATGAACAAGAATGTAAGTTAAACCATGACAACACACAAAATGTTGTCTTTTAGATGTTGGCAATGGATACAGGTTCTCGGAGGATCCTCTCCATCTGTTGTGCCCTAGTCTTAATAGACATATCAAAGACCTTCTGGCTAAATTCCAGCACAAGGCCACCAAGTATGCTTGGATCAATCTGAAAAATCAAAAGGGAAAAAATCACTAATTAACAACTCGAACTCAGGAGACGTACACACATAATCTCAGGTGGAAAAAATTCCACACAGTACCTTCTGTTCAAGATGAACCTTTGCTCCAGAACCTATTATTTCTTGAAGAGTCTCCTTCAAGGCCTTTTCCTCTTCAGGGGGAAGAGCCTGGCATAAAAATATAGTTAAGGGAATAACTAATCACTCTGTTGTTCAGCGACATAACTTCATATCATGTATCCAACTAAGCATCCAAGGGCCAATGTTGATATAATTTCACAAAACACCAACATACCCAACTACCGATACTAGCATATGAGCATTTAGACAGTTTACAGCAGCAACTACTAAGCAATAAAACAGCAATTATCTGTAGGTGTAAGGCATGCTAATATACTAGCTCTTCTTTAGAATTGGATATATAACATGCTAAAATCTGAGTATGTAAAAATACTCTAAAAGGTATAACACTACTTACAACAACAGTGGTCACAGTCGCTTTCACTTCTCCCTTGTATGCCATTGCCAACTCCGTAAACCTCTTTGCAATGGTCTCTAAGTTTTTAAGCCGTCCATTCTCAGCAACAATAACTTCACAACCAAATAATAATAATCAATGAATCATAGTATAAAAAAATAAATGTAGCTGCCATCTAATTAGTTCAAGATAAATAAGATAGTTTGAAGTGCTAAAGAAGTGGCACCAAAGTAGCTAGCATTCTCCAAAGACATGAGTTCCAACAAATACCACGGCATGTAACCTTGAAGACTCACACTATTATAACACGTATTTTAAGTTTCAACCAGAATGCAAACAACTTTTTTAATATTGCTCCTTTTTTATCTTAATAGTAATCCTATTATTTAGGTTTCTACATGCATTTTTTATTTGTTTCATTATTTATTAAGAAATTGAGACATAGATCATTTTTACATAGTATAAAGGTGGATGTAACCAAATTGATCAAGGCAGTGGATGGTGAATCCACCATGCACAGGTTCAATTTCCGTTCTTTGCCCATATCTATCTATCTTCTATTTAAATACTGATACATGCAAGAACCCAGATAACACAGCCACAGCACAACCAGAGAAGAAAAGAGACTCAGAGAAAGCACAAGGGAAGAAAGTGAAGCAGCAACAGAAATCAGAGAGGGAAGAAAGTGCTGAGTTACATAAGAGAGAGATAGGAAGGGTTGGGCACAAGAGATAGGAGAGGGGAACTAGTGCCCAGAGGCAGAGACACAATTATTACTTGCCGAGACAATAAGGCACAAAATATGCAAAAAAATGGGGCTATTTTTGCACACCACTTCAATGATATAGCACCTTGGAGGAACCGTCCTGATCATTCCACCTATGTCTGCAACACATCTTGACACTGACAGGAGGAAAATCATGTATCATCAAACAAGTTGACATAATATTTTGACAGTACTGGCTGTCATACTTAATGAGAGAGAGAGAGAGATTGTCATACTTCAGACCTTTTCTGTTTGTGTAACACTCCCAAAGGCATCCTTTTTAAAAGTATTATTCAACATGGCCAAACTCATATAATTAGCATAAAGTCAACTAAGTAGAATAGGTCCAGCTTGAGCATCAGAGAAGTGACCTAAGTTTAGCATCTATACTAGGAGAAATACAATGTGAATTAAGAAAGGAGCATATGACTAAATTCTTTTGTGTTCCTTACTGTTTTGGCGTCACTGCCATTACCAAAAAAGGGTGATAGTTTTAGAGGGGTTAATGAAGGTGAGGGGATATCTGGGCATTCCTGTTGTTTTATACTTTGTCAGCTAAGGGTTTCGGCAGAGTGTTTATTCTCTGAAGCACTTCCTCTGTGACGGGAGGTTATAGTCTTGCAGTAATCCTCCCCAATTCCATCAGTCAGTAATACAAAAATACACATGTTTTTCTCCTTGGTCTTTTTATTATTGGTCCAATCTGCCAGATACCATTGTGTCCAAAGGATATGACATGGAAGCCAAGCTTTCAGATCTAGAAACTCAATTTCAATAGTTGCAATTTTCTGTAACAGCATTGCAAAATAATGCAGTCCAAGAGACTGAGGCTAAATTATCCAAGCTTCGGGAGAACCAAAATTCTATACTGAAATAAAGTGATGTGACAGCTCAGGGAAGCTTGCAGTTAGTATCGATCCTAATGACATCAGGAACTTAGTTCGATGGGATGGATGACAATCAAATAGTAAAGAGGTGAAACTGCCTTCATTTTATGGAACACCATAGTAGGCCAAAACTAAGTTCAGAAAACCCACTTTTAACTAAACTAAAGGCCACACTGGCCAATGTGTCAATGGAAGGTCATGAAGTGCACTGAGAAAAGCCAATCCTGAGCTATCATGTTAAAACTAATGGAGGCACCCCCTTTATATATTTTAATTATTATTTAAATATTATTGTAGATTATAGACATTAATAAATATTAGTATTTAAAAAATTGGAACATGTGTTTCAATGTTTTATAACTCACACGCAGACAAAGCTAAGTAGAAAGAGAGCACTGAATTCTGGTGCTTCACACTTAAGCTGTCAATTAGCAGTAAGTTTCATATGACTGGAATCAACATTGGAGACAATTGGGTGATATGGAGCTATATTTTAAGTATAATTTCCAATCAAGGGAAGTAAAAAGAAGATGCAAATATAAAATCCACTGAAAGATGTGAATGCTTAACAATGAGATAGCTGCCACAGTACCATGAGAATTATTACTAATGTAATAATAGCACAAAAAGCACAGTGCCTCCAAAAATTAGCTTACACTCGCATAACATGTCCAAATATAGATATATAGAAGAACAGGAAAGAAAAAACTATTACATCTTTCAGGATTAATGCTCTAAAGTCAGAAGGAAATTCACACGTGTCATGCCTACTAGAGGATTAAAGACTTCTTACCAAGGAAATTCTTTGTCAAGTCTGAAAACTTAGCTTCTCCACAAACCTCCTGGATGACTTTTACTCTAATAGCCTTAGCCACAGACACATCCTTTACAAACTGTGAAAATTTGGAACTATTCTTAACTGCCTCAACAAATTGCAAAATCTCAGACTCGACCTTTTCGATTGCATTAGCTTTCACAGATGCAATGTACAAAGCAGATGCATAGTTTCCTGAACCTCCAAACAAAGCCAAAGGGACCTAAAAAGCAACAGAAGAGAAAAAAGACAAGGAAAAACCAGATCAAACGATGCATAACAACAACAACAAACAAAACAGGGGAGAGAAAAGAGAAACTTTCTACAAATGTTCAATCAGCCCTAACTGAATACATGATTAAAAAGAAGATTCTTTTGGCTACCCAAAGGTATCTCCTTCCAAGGCAATCCCGATCGACACACTAAATATAAAACATCACAGCAGGGATTCAAAACATCTTTCGCTGCACTGCGAAGGACTATTCCTATTCCCTTCTGCTAAACATAACCACTCCATTCAACAAACTATTTAACCAAAAAACACATCGATGCACACAGTTTCCCACGCATATTCTTTTCTTCAATGAATCACATAAAATAAATCATAATCCAAGCATTCGTTTACCTTAACTTTGCTGTCCCTTGCTCCCGGCACGTTGGCATAATTTCTGGAGGCCTGTACAAGAATAGGAACGAAACGAAGGCAAGTTGTGATTCAAAACATAAAAATGCATACAAATCGTAGATTCAAAAAATTTCACACGAATTGAGGGCACGGAAATGAAATCAGAAGGAGAGATTGAGATTGTTTGGTGTATGATTCTTACGAGGGAAACGGAAGGAACAACGAGGGATCGGTGGAGATCGGATCGGTGGGAAGTGATGAGGGTGGATTTGTTGAAGAGGGAGATTCCCGATCTGACGCGGTTGCACAGTGCCATCACTGCAAAACCCTAATTTTGTGGAGTTTGAGTCACTGATTCTGGTTCTGTTGTTCGGGAGAGAAACAAAGGCACACACACAGAGGAACTGAATCTGAATAGGGCTAATGAAGACTCAGAAGTAAATTTTAACATTTTTTTTTTCTATTTTCTTTGCTTTTTTTACACTTTTTTTTTTTTTACTTTTAATGGATTAAAAAAAATTAAAACAATATTTTTTATGCATTTCATTAATCTCCACAATTGTTTAAAAATACTACATTGAATTTCTCTTACAATAGGAATTACTTTAAATATTAAAAAAAATCTCTTAATAACTGTTGTCATTAAATTGAATATTACAATACAAATTACACTAGTGTTGTTTGTTATTGTATTTGGGTAGGTTTTCTTATAGTTAAATTTTGGGTGATTTTAGATTTCTTTGTTAATATAAATAATATATTAATTTTTGAAAACTTGACTTATTATAATAATAACTTGTAATTTATATCTGGTGAGAAGATATATTATTTTCATCAAAGTCTTTAGATAACATTACTAAAATTAATTATCACATTTAATTATCATATTTAAGTTATTGTTTACTTTAAAATATACATCAGAAAATTAGAGAATAAATATATATTTAAATTTTCTTAATGTCAATTCAACTTCTGGAAAAAAGAAATGTAATAAGTTTTATTCATAACTTTACTTTTATATTGGAATGACAAATAACAAAGTTTAATATAAGAGTGACATATCTGTTTAAATATAAAAAATACAACTTCAATAAATGAAAAAATATATTAAGAAATAAATTACGTTTACAATATAAAAAAATTATTGCAAATAGTATTCTTAAGGTATTATGTACATTCTTATTTAAATGAACCAAGTTAATTAAATTTTTAAATAATTGTTAAAAATGTGAGTTACTATAACTTATTTAGTAATTTTAAAATAATTTTATAAATTATATATTTTATATATTTAAATTTCAAGGTAAAAAATAAAAACAAAGCATGAAATATGAATTTAAATTTACAGTATATCATCTATGGTAAGACGAAAAAAAGTGTTTGAAAATAAGGAAGTTGTAATAAAAATTATTAAAAAATATTTTAAAAAATCAATGTAAATGAAGGCGAAAATAAAATATTAAAAAAATTTAAACTATGAAAAAATAGTGTTTATTTATGCAAAATTTTAAAAAAATATATATTTCAATTAGTTAGATATGTAATTTGATTTGATTATACAACTTGTTTCAAATACGAAAAAAAATGGTAAAAAATTGAAATTGAAACATGAGATTTTGGTATTATTATGTTGAAATATTTTAACCTTTGGTGTTGTTGGAGAGTATGTACACAATTAAACCAGTACGTTTTGTTTTCGAAAAGCCAGTTTTGCTCACTCTCAGTCTGGGACTTACTACGCCTTACCCATTGGGTGTTTTGGTTTGAAATTTTTACCAGATGTTCGTCACTGTCGCGTTTTGTCCCGAATTCAGTGGAGACTCTTAGGTTGAATTTCAGGAAAAAACTATTTCGGGAGAATTTTTCAGAAATTTGCGCTCAAATCAAGGCTATCCTCTACCAAAACTAGTGAAATTTCGCCCCACTTTTTGCAATTTTTATTCTGCGACCGTATTGCGCTGAAAAAATTCACACAAGTACTTTCATATGTTGTTTGCACCCAGGTAAGGACGCACGTCCATAAACGAATCACAAAAAGAAGATACGGGGAAGAAAAGCCAGGATATTTTGTTTTCGGAAAACCAGTTTTGTTTACTCTCGGTCTGAGACTTACTACACCTTACTCCTTGGGTGTTTTGGTCTGAAATTTTTACCAGACGTTCGTCACTGTGTCTATTCAGTTTTGGCTGAGATTTGAGCTCAAGATTCATCCCACAAGATTGACAATAAATTCTTTATTGATCACTACAAGAGCTGAAAGGAAGGTTCCTTAGTGTGTCAAACTGTTTGATTTTTTTCGTGGGTCAATACTCATTCGTTTGACCTGAACTTTGTCGCGTTTTGTCCCAAATTCAATGGAGATTCTTACGTGGAATTTCAGGAAAAAACTACTTCAGGAGAATTTTTAAGAAATTTTTGCTCAAACCAAGGCTATCCTCAACAAAAACTTGGGAAATTTCGCCATACTTTCTGCAATTTTTATTCTGCATTCGTATTACGTAGAAAAAAATCACACAAATACTTTCATATGTTGTTTGCACCCAGGTTAGGATGCACGTCCATAAACGAATCACAAAAAGAAGATACGGGGAAGAAAAGCCAGCACGTTTGTTTTCGGAAAACTAGGTTTGTTCACTCTCGGTCTGGGACTTACTATGCCTTACTCCTTGGGTGTTTTGGTTTGAAATTTTTACCAGACGTTCGTCAATGTGTCTATTGAGTTTTGGCTGAGATTTGAGCCCCAGATTCGTCCCACAAGATTGGAAATAAATTTATTATTGATCACTGCTAGGGCTGAAAGAAAGGTTCGTTCGTGTGTGAAACTGTTTGATTTTTTTCATGGGTCAATACTCATCTGTTTGACTTGAAATTTGTCGCGTTTTGTCCCGAATTTAGTGGAGATTTTTACGTGGAATTTCGGGAATAAACTATTTTCGGAGAATTTTGCAGAAATTTTCGCTCAAACAAAGGCTATCCTCTACCAATACTTGTGAAATTTCACTTTACTTTTGCAATTTTTATTCTGCGTCCGTATTGCGCAGAAAATATTCACACAAGTACTTTCTTATGTTTTTTGCACCCAAGTAAGAAGGCACGTCCATAAACGAATCACAAAAAGAAGATACGGGGAAGAAAAGCCACGATGTTTTGTTTTCGAAAAACCAATTTTTTTCCACTCTAGGTCAGGGACCTACAACGCCTTACTCCTTGGATGTTTTGGTCTGAAATTTTTACCAGTTGTTCGTCACTGTGTCTGTTGGGTTTTGGCTGAGATTTGAGCGCCAGATTCGTCCCACAAGACTGACAATAAACTTTTTATTGATCACTGTCAGGGCTGAAAGGAAGGTTCGTTCGTGTGTGAAACTGTTTGATTTTTTTCGTGGGTCAATACTCATCCATTTCACCTGAAATTTGTCGCGTTTTGTCCCGAATTCAGTGGAGATTCTTACGTGTAATTTCAGGAAAAAACTATTTCGGGAGACTTTTTCAAAATTTTCGCTCAAACCAAGGCTATCCTATACCAAAACTTGGGAAATTTCACCCTACTTTCTGTAATTTTTATTTTTGCGTCTGTATTGTGTTGAAAAAATTCACACAAGTACTTTCATATGTTGTTTGCACCCAGGTAAGGAGGCACGTCCATAAACGAATCACAAAAAGAAGATACGGGGAAGAAAAGCAAGGACGTTTTGTTTTCGGTTCGTTTACTCTCGGTCTGGGACTTACTACGCCTTACTCCTTGGGTGTTTTGGTCTGAAATTTTTACCAGCTCTTCGTCACTGTGTCTGTTGGGTTTTGGCTGAGATTTGAGCCCCAGATTCGTCCCACAAGATTAACAATAAATTTTTTATTGATCACTGCCAGGGCTGTAAGGAAGGTTCGTTCGTGTGTGAAACTGTTTGATTTTTTTTGTGGGTCAATACTCATCCGTTTCACCTGAAATTTGTCGCATTTTTTCCTGAATTCAGTGGAGATTCTTACGTGGAATTTCAGGAAAAAACTATTTCAGGAGAATTTTTCAGAAATTTTCGCTGAAACCAAGGCTATCCTCTAACAAAACTTGTGAAATTTCGCCTTACTTTCTGCAATTTTTATTCTGCGTCCGTATTGCGTTGAAAAAATTCACACAAGTATTTTCAGATGTTGTTTGCACCCAGGTAAGGAGGCACGTCAATAAACAAATCACAAAAAGAAGATACGTGGAAGAAAAGCCAGGACGTTTTGTTTTCGGAAAACCAGTTTTGTTCACTCTCGGTCTGGGAATTACTACGCCTTACTCCTTGGGTGTTTTGGTCTGAAATTTTTACCAGACATTCCTCACTGTGTCTGTTGAGTTTTGGCTGAGATTTACGCCCCAGATTCGTCCCACATGATTGGCAATAAATTTGTTATTGATCACTGTCAGGGCTGAAAGGAAGATTCGTTTGTGTGTGAAACTGATTGATTTTTTTCGTGGGTCAATATTAATCCGTTTCACCTGAAATTTGTCGCGTTTTGTCCCGAATTCAGTAGATTTTCTTACGTGGAATTTGAGGAAAAACTATTTTAGGAGAATTTTTCAGAAATTTTCGCTCAAACCAAGGCTATCCTCTACCAAAACTTGTGAAATTTCGCCCTACTTTCTGCAATTTTTAATCTGCGTCCTTATTGCGCTGAAAATATTCACACAAGTACTTTCATATGTTTTTTGCACCCAAGTAAGGAGGCACGTCCATAAAGGAATCACAAAAAGAAGATACGGGGAAGAAAAGTCAGGACGTTTTGTTTTCGGAAAACCAGTTTTGTTCACTCTCGGTCTAGGACTTACTACGCCTTACTCCTTGGGTGTTTTGGTCAAAGATTTTTAGCAGACGTTCGTCACTATGTCTGTTGAGTTTTGGAGGAGATTTGAGTCCCAGATTCGTCCCACAAGATTGGCAATAAATTTTTTATTGATCACTGTCAGGGCTGAAAGGAAGATTCGTTTGTGTTTGAAACTGTTTGATT
>Ga0123342_1009268_pt1 | contig 11873 bp, 6 predicted proteins | sample Turbeawhitnodule_FD_89960 | JGI IMG/M metagenome (GOLD analysis project Ga0123342, IMG submission 89960) | Root nodule microbial communities of legume samples collected from Mexico - Turtle bean Mexico white nodule | ecosystem: Host-associated > Plants > Roots > Nodule | place: Mexico: Nepantla... | reverse complement strand
TATATAAGCAAGGGTTCCCCTCATTCAGAAATGCATCTCACATTTCACCTTCTTCATCTTCTTCACCCACCAGCGGCTCCTTCTTCTTCCTCTCACCTTCTTTCACTTTTTTCACTTTCTCTCACCTCATTTACTTTATTTTAATTATTATTATATTTCTGGGTTCCATTGAGTATTACTCTTTTAAGGGTAATTTGCTAGTTCTGATCCTCAGAAATTACCGAAAAATTCATGTTGTATCCTGGAGGACTCGCAATATACCGCAGATAAGTTCTTACGGACAGTGATTACTCACATCTCAGAAAACCAATTTTGTTCGTGTTAAAGCCTATTTTACATTACTCACACCTGAGGAAACCAATTTTGTTCATGTTAAAGCCTATTTTACAATGAATATGTTTTAGATGAGACAATGAGAAATGGGATCAGTAATCATTCTTACTCTTGAAACAATTGAAAGTACATATTTTAATGTATTGATTTATTAATAAATTAAAAATAAAATTAATTTTACTTATACTCTAATCATCTATTCATATTATATGATTATAAGATTTGAAATTGTTAATTTAGTTCTAAAAGACGTAACTAACAACACCTTTTTCTAATGATAAGGAGAACAAATATTGGATTCCTCGAATTCATAAACGTCTTAATCATTTAAGAACAAGGAATGTGTGTTTTTCCGACAGAAAATCAAACTTGAAACCTAAATTCAGATCACGTTCGTTTCCACTCATTATATATCGATGATGGTAGTATCTCCTTTCTCTTATCAATATTGTCATTTTCTTTCAGTCACATATATTCCCAACAAGTAGAAAAGCACCCACAGAGCTGCATAATCGAATCTAATTAATTCTAAAGTCCATTATTCCAGTCCCTACCCTGCTGCGGATTAGGATATATTTATATCTGTATATATATATATATATATATATATATATATATAGCCAACTCAAGTTTTCGCACTCTTGGCCACAAACACAGGAGATTCAATTCATTGGAACAGCAAGTTAATTAGCAATTAACAAACTGTTGTGACGGTCCACAGATCTGACGCATTTGGGGTGAACTTCATAACCACATTGGAGACACTGGTAGGCCCAATTAGAGCCCTGTTCATCGCACACACAGCAGATAAAGGGTCCTCCACCGTTCCCATCTGACACCAAATTCAGGTCATGCCCATGCCCTTCATGATATACCAATGCCGGAAGATCCTTCGCCTCTTGCTCAAGCTGTTTTTCGAGCTCCTCCACTTTGGCGTTCGTGAAAGGGTAAGCGTTCTCTCGGTACAAGTTTATCAAGCTCCTACCATGCACTGTTATTGTTTTACCATCAGGGCCTATGATCACCAACCAAGGAATCCCTTGCACGTTGAAGTGTCGTACGAGGTTCTTCGTCTCCGTGTCGCCAAAAGGCAAGGCTAACCAAGGCATGCTGCTGTAGTAGGAGTCAAAGGATGCTTTGTCACGGTCGCTGGATACCAGCACCACTTCGAAGTCTTCCTCTCCCTTCTCGGCTAGCTCCTGCTTAATCTTCTCGTAAACGGAAATCAGTTTGGGAGTGAACTTGGCGCATGGCACGCACCATTCGGCGGAGAAGTAGAGTGCAATTGTTTTTCCCACTAGAGAAGCAAGAGGTACCTGTGTACAGGAGCAACACCCGTCACGCGGAACAGGATTCTCTGCATGCACTTCAAATAACAAAACTGCGTGCACGTGCAACACAAACTCTATTCCTATTCATGGATTCTATTCTACAACTTTTTTTTCTCTATAACTACAGATACAAGAAAGAAGGAAATAAGATGTATGATGCTTTAAGAGATCGATGCATTAAAAATGAAGTTGCCTACTTTATTACAACTAAAAATCAGACTAAATAATCCCATGAAAGCTTATTGATATGGACTTCAAGATAGTTGATTATAGATATCAACTGCAGACTGAATTATTTAATCTATTTTCACTTTAAATATATAAGACAATCCCATTAAAAATATGATAGAATAATAATTTTGAATAATTAATTGAAGAGTCTTGAGCTGAAGAATAATACAGTTGCTAGAGGCTGGAGCTAGTTAAACTTATTTATTATTTGATAAAGTTCGAGAAAAAAATTATGACAAACATAAAACATACAACTCTTCGTATTAAGTTGTAAAATTTGCAATTAATTAATATTTTAATTTATATTTTGAGGAATGATATTAACAACCTATTACACTATACAACTTCTAATTAATAATATAAAAAAGTACTTTGTCATTTCATACTAAAATTAAAATTTTAGAAAAAAAAATAGTTGTCATTTCATACTAAAGTTAAAATTTTAGAAAAAAAAATAGTTGTATATTAGAACAATATTGTCAATGTATCATTTTCCTAATATTTTAGAGTTATTTTAATTAAAAATTTAACATGTATAGTACAAGAATATATATTTATTTTCGTATATTAAAATTGATTAAAATATTTGTTTATATAAAAATATATATATTAGAATAATTTAAAGGAGTAAAAATATCATAGGGCATACAATTTTTTATTCAAACTTAAAATGAACAATTTAAATAATGTTATATAATTATTTTAAATTCCCTTTGTCAACTTCTATCAAAGTAAAGATAAAATGTGGTAGGTTTAATAACATTACAATTAAGAAGGTGACGATTTCTTTGAATTGTGAAAGATTTCAATAGATAAAGGTGAGAGCGAACAAGATTCCAAGTTATTATAATAGAGCAGTAGATAATTAATTAGCAAAAAGTGGAAAACAGTATGATGCATGGAAGAAAGCGAGTGAGATGTTGGTGGTAGAGAGTATTATTATTACCTGTTTCAGTCCGAAGTGAGTGTGGCTCAAAACATAGTCTCTATGACGGTTTGATAGTAAATTAAGGAGGGTCTGGTTTTCACGCTTGATTTTGTCTTCCTTTCGCAGCTGCTCCAACCTCTCGTTACAGAATGGGTAAGCTTGAACTCCATAACGGTAAATAAGTTCAACTCCGTCACGAACTGTTGCCTGATCTTTACGATCCTGAGGTTGCAAAAAAATCAAGCATGGAATGCCTTCCACGTCATACTTTCTGGTCAAGGATTTCTTTGTTTCTAAATCAGAGAACGGAATTGCCAGCCACGGCATGTTTCCATAGAAGCTGCTGAAGGCATCCAAGTCCTCGTCAGAGGACACATACACAATCTCAAATTCACGAAAACTGCTTTTCAACTCCTCGTAGATTCCAACTAGCACTTGGGTGAATCCGCGGCATGGTGGGTACCAATTCGCAGCGAATAATAGACCCACTACTTTCCCTTCAAGATCAGAAACCTTCACCTGCATAATGCACCATTTCCAACAACTTCAACTTCATCAAATACTAACTATTTTTCACACTTTGGACTTTCGCTATTTTTGTTAAAAAATTCATCTAACTTAACTTAATAGGTTATTTTACATTTAAGTTAAAAATATTTAAATAATATAACAGACCAATGAATACATAATATTAAGACACTGTAACAAAATTTTACTATGATAATCATATATTTATTTATCTCGGTCTCACATGTAAAACCTTCACTGCCGCCTCAAATGATGTATTATATATGTATCCCAACTAGGCCATTTCCAACACGACCACAACCTCAACCAAGGCAACTAACTCAACTTCAACCTGCCATTATCAACTTAGCCTCATTCAAGATATCTTCATCTAAACACTTTTGTGTCAAGATCAAATAAGCTAAAGAACAAATGGAGTGAGTAAAGTTATTACGAAGTGGACTTTAAGCCTATCTCAACCCCATAAAATCAGCTTAAGGGAGTGAGGTTTGCACCTACTTATATACTATAAAAGACTTTAATCTTTATTCGATGTGTGATCTCCAACACACCCCTCACGCCGAGACTGTAAACTCGTGCGTGAGACTATATATTATGAGTGGTCCGATAGCAGTCCAATAACGGATGACACGATAGACCCAACACAAACATTTGCTAAGATAAACTTGAAAATAACTCTGATAAATATTACGAAGTGAACTTTAAGTCTAACTTAACCCATAAAACCGACTCATGAAATTGAGGTTTGCACCAACTTATATATTATGAAATACATATCTAGTAGATGGAATCTCCAACAAAAGTTATCCAATTTCACGGCTATATCGATGATATCTCAAATAAAGCTTATTTCTTAAGAGGAATATTATCAGAAAAAAATATCTTTTCCAAGTAAATAAAAAAACTAACTTCAGTTGAACACCTACAGCGGCCCATGACCAGAACAAAGCTTGCACGAAAGTCCTAAAGAAAGAAGAAAAAGGACATAACGTGGATACGTGTTCGTACGTGTCGCTGGCATAACACAGTCTAAGACCTTGCCAGACACCGTACGGCTGCATTCCAGCGATGACCATGTGTCTGGTCTGTGAGGTGTCAATTTACAATGGGGGGCAGGAAATCAAAGATACATGAATTGATTAATTACAAGGGAAAGCATTTCTCTCAACACATTCCTTAATGTGCCTTCTATTATACAACGAGTGTGATGTTAATGTATTCTTGAAACTTCGGCATTTAATTTATTCCAATAATATATGTTTTGATAAACACATAAATGCGTTCCTTTATCTTGATAAGAATTCAGAAATTGAACGAACTTGAATAGAACACCGACAAAGGAGTACCAAGTACATAATTATATAAAAGCAAGGGTACATAGCAACAGAAACAGAATCCAGTGCTATCCGAAATTGTGAAAGAGACGGGCCACCGAAATGGCCCAGTATTTTCTTTTGTAGGGGATAATGGGCCACGTGTATAGCGCAAAGCGTAATAGCTAGGACAACGCTACAGGAAATGTTTAGCTGACACATGTCCTACGATTCAATCCTTGGTCCTCCATTACACACTGATAAGGACTACAAATATTGGGCATGTGTAGCTCGTGAATGCTTTGCATCTATGATCCAACTAATCAAACAACTCCACATCTAACAAGAATATCATCACCATTCATATTTAATTTCATTTCTCACTCTTAAAATAACCAAAACTGGGTTGAAAATCAGCACCTTTTTAAATATATTTAACAAAAATGCCGGAACATAACGCTCCTTTCTCAGTTAACCGAAAAATAGATGAAAGCAATTATTTTTCCAAATATGATAGTGTGAGGTAGTTCACGATTTCTTAGTTGAGCAACTTCAAAGACAGACAACCTTAAAATTTAAAGAATGGTTTCTTAACCAATTGACTGTGGCAAAGCCACAGTTGTTTAACCAAGCAATTGTTTCTTATCATAGTGCGGGACCCAATCATAAGTATTTACAACGCTCCATTGACGGTGTCTTTATCTTTACAATTAAAGAAGAGTTGTGTAAATTTTTCATTTTTTTGGCTCTTGGGGAGGGAGGAGTCTCAATTTTTTTTACAGTTCGTAAACAACACCTTTTTTATGCATAATCCACCGTCTCTTTCGTAGAGTACTACTCATAAAGATGCTATAACTCAGCGGAATCATAAGCTTAGTTTGTTGGGGATGGTTTCATGAAATTAAAGAGTAAAGGACTAGACCACTATGGCACTATTCAAAAGCAAGTAGAGGACTTAAGCCACATTAGACAGCACATCACATTTGTACAGCACCAAAAGACTTGCTTCTCTCAGCTTATTTTTACCTGTTTATTTGGACGGGTCAGGTTCTTACTTCCCCGTTAATGGTTCTCTAATAATAAAGCTCATGCGAAGTGGATTTACCAATCCGATTCATATTTAAAGAAAAAAAATATAAACATATTCTGCATGCAAGTTTACAGCTAACCAGAGAGATCATAACAAACCAGAGCTACTGTTTTCAAATTGCGAGGTTGCATCGTTTAAATAAGACTAATCTGATAATTGTTTTTAAACCCTAGAACATGATTTCTGTGGAGGAAGATTAGCACTCCAACAGCTAGGTTCAATCCTCTTCATAATTTTGGGGTTGCAAATGTTCGAAGTTATGATATATATAACATAAATAGATAAATCTAGAAACATTAAAAAAACAACTGACATGTATGCTGGGTGGGTCTTCACTGAGCATGCTTGGGTTTATAAAACAATTGTTTTAAAATACAAGAATGGAGAATTTTTACAGATATATATAAGCGTAAAGAAATAAATAAATAAAACATTATTTTTTGCAGTTACTAAACGATTGAACAACAATACTAAGCTCACCGCCACCAGCTTCTGCAGCAGCAACCCACCAAACACGTTTTAGTTTTTTTAAACAATTTAAAAAAAAATTGCAAGACTAACTCCTGGATAGAAGAAACCACAGCGAAGAGCTTGAAATAAAGGAAACTGAAGGAGAAGTAAAGAAACCAGGATTTACATAATCATATATATATTACCATAAATTTTATTTTCTTGGTATTATTATATCCTTAAATTTCTAAGGAGAATCATGCTATTTTCCGCGGCTAAGTACAAAAGTTGGAGGGCCATGAGTAAGGGTGTGAAGATGTATGAAGGAGTCTCTGAATAATTAACTCTGAGAAAGTAGTGAGTTATGAGAGAGATAGAGAACCTGAGACCCAGTTGGAGAGAGAAGATAATCACGATCTTGGGAAGCAAGGAGTTGTGAGAACTTGCCGGTGTTACAAATATTATTCACCACAGCTTGAGCTTCATGCTTCATCTCCGCCCTCATCTCTCTCTCTTTTTTTTCTTTTTTCTTTGTTTTATAGTGTTACAGTCTAGAGATGAAAGCGCCGGGAGGAGAGTATGAACCTCCTCATTCACCCGACACTTATATTCATTAGAAATAGAATCATATTCTTTCCACATCATTACATCCTATGCATCCACAAATCACACATCAACACCTTCACACGTAGCATTCATCTGCGCCACGGGATAATACCAGCCTGCGCCGCACATACACGGGGAATGATGGTGCAGCCTTTTTGATTGCGCAATCCCATCCATGTGCGGCGAAGTGAGCGAAGCGATAATATTGAGGCCACGTGTATGATGGTGATTTCCGAATGGGGTTATTATTAGTTGCTATTTCTTCTGGTCACGGTGATATGGATACGGCAAAACTCTTCTTCCAACACCTGTCACTCCTTTAATTTCCTTTCTTTACTTTTCCCTCGTCACTCCTCTTTCTTCCCAAGCTTTCATAGCCTACCCTTCTACCGTGCACTGCAGTTTGTAACGTGTAAAATCACACTTTCCATTATTACATAACAATTTTCAGGTTTAATTATATTCTTACCTCCAATTTATCATTATTTTTTTATTTTTTACACATCTTGTTTCTAATTTTCGAAAATGATGTTTGCCCCATTTTGTTTACTTTTTTGAAATTATGTCTTTAAAAAAGTAAAATCTTTTTAAAATAAATTTTGATTAAATTTCTTATAATAGTGTTTTAGTGAAGAAATACAATGACCTCTTTTCTAGACATATGTTTTTTTTTGCTAATTCCATTTATAATTAAGTTTTTTTTAGATTTTATATTCTTTAGTTTTTTTCTCATTTAATTATTATTATTTTGATCATTTTTACTCGTATTAACATTTATTTTATTTATTTAACAGTTATTTCAGGTTTCATCTTTAGTGCATACTTCTTACATATTACATTTTTGTTTTAGGATTTATTATATTTATGAGACAGATTTATTTCAAATTTAGGTTTACTTAATAGCTTTAAAAAAATCTCTTTTATACTTGCATGATCTAATATTCTTACTTTTTCTAATAGATCTCTAGCAAATTAAGTCAAAAATTTGTCACTTAATATACAAGTTCTCATACTAGATGGGTTGATTTTGTATGGATTACTACCGATGGTAGAGTCTTCAACCACATTAATAAAGATAAAAATTTAGAGGTTGTTTTTGGACTTATATGTAAATATGGATCTAATTGAGTTTTTGTTTATTTTTTAGGCCCAATCAAAAGGACAATTCTAGGATGAAGAAGTGTACAAATATATCCAATAAGACCTCTAACTCATCAAAACATTAACTAGAACTTTGGTTAGAAAAACACAAGAGGACTAAGTTTCGGCTGACTAATCAACATTATTTTTGGGCCAAACTTTAGTTTAAATAAATTGTATAAAGTTATTTAGGATTTCATGGGCCATGTATTGGGTCTAGTAGCATAAAATAATTTACCCAAATATTTGGATCAAGTAGCATAGATTTTTAGGCTTGTATTTAGGCTAATAGGAAAATATGTATAGTTAGGGTTAAAAGTGAATAGTTAGGTAATTGGGCTTCTTTGAGTCCAATGTAACCTTAAAACATCCAAGGTATGTTAGAAGACGAAAATTACCTTGGCATGGAGCACATAGACGTTCACATGGCAGCCTGGGAGTGAAGAGGATTTAACATGGAAGGTGTGAGCTAAACATGAAAAGCATGACTCCACATGACACCTTCTCATTGGAGACTTTTATTTTGAATTTTCAAATTTTAGCTTCAAAATGTTCATCCCTCTCTCCTATAAATTGAGGTGCTTGACTCTTATTTTTTAAGATTAATTTTATGAGTGTTATGTTGCCAAGTTGTTAGTTCTTGCACTCTCTTGTCTAAACCTCTTTAGGTTAGACACCTTTGGTATTCTCGTTCACCTCTCCAAGTGATAGCTCAACCAATCACTCTCCCTACTCCTCACATACATTAAAGGAATACATAACTCCATTGGAGTCATTCTTGTTCCATTCTTCCATTAAGCTTTCACCAATCTATCAACAATTTAATAAATCAATTCGGAATGAAGGCACACACTATCAACTACAAAGTCATTTATATTAGGTGAGTTGATTTTGTATTAGTACACACTTCATTATTCTTGAATAATAAGATTGTACAATATTGATTGACTTTGAAACTATCAATTATTAATGAGTCCCTTAATTTTGAGGTGATAAGATTATACTAGCCAAGTCAATTATGTACCTATTGTTAAAAATGTGATATTGGAAAACTAACATTTTAAATATTTTTTTTATTAAAACAATATTTTTTTAATATTATAAAATTAAAGATCTTTATCTATATAACGCATTATAGATTGATCTATAAAGTAGTGTAGAAAAGTAGTATAATTAGAATAATATCTGAATATTTTATTCTTAAAGTGAAAAATGTATATAAACAAAAAATTTCGATTATTCAAGTTTTTTTAATATAATCATCATTTATTTAAATTTTTTTTCTCTACCTTCTCTATATTTTTAACTTCAGCATCACATCGAAAATTAGATTTGAACTCCTAGAAGATTGAGTTATTATTTTGATATCAGTTTTTTTTTTCTTAAAAGACTGTGTTTAAAATTTTTAAATCAAAAAATATTTTAAACTTACATTAATTAAGTCAATTTAAATTTGTTGCCAAAAAACACTAGATCAATTGAAGTTCATTTTCAATTAATTTTAATTGATAAAATATGTTATATTTATTAATAATACTAAATTCTTAATTTTTCCGTCTTCGAAACCAAAAGTCCAATTCTTATTTTATAAGATTTCATAAAATAATATACTCTAAACCACTCAAATTATTTATTTAAAATATAATGGAAATGTTAGAATGTTTAGTTGAACAGAAAAAATATAATTCTATTTTATATGGTGGGGTATGCTCAGTTTTTGGGGAGACTTACAGTCCAACCGAAGAACATCCTCCATTGACATTTTCGACCTCTTTCTACATTCTGCAACTTTTTTTTATCCTTCTTTCTTCATCATTGCTGTTCCTTATGCCCTTTCGATTCTTAGGTTCAAAGGAAAAGAAAGAGAGAAAGCAACGTGTCTCTTTATGTTAAAAACATGTAAGAGAATGACCTCAGCAATATGCTTTTTCTTTAAAAAAAATTAAAAAAGAAGAAATTAAGCATACAACATCAATATGACGACAATGGCCCGATTTTCATAAATGTTAGATATAATTACCTTTTGTTCCTATATTTAAGTTTAATATTTATTTTATTATAATAGTTTTAAAAATAATTAAGTTAATATGAAGATTTTTTTTAAAAATATGTAATTTGATTTTTTTCTATTAAATTTTTACAATCAGTGTAACTAATGATGATTTGACACACAATGTTACTAATATTTGATACAATGTCACTAATATATAAATGTGGAATGTACACGTAAGCACCAATTTTTAGAGTTTTTTCTTCTTTCCTCCATTCATTCTTTCCCGTCATGACCTCCACTTCACCCTTCTCTCTCATCGTTTTGATTTTGGACCGTCAAGACCTCCACTCCATCGTTAGGGTGTTTTTCCCTTCATCGATTTTAGGGGTTTCGTCTGAATGATCGATCAAAGTGTTTTCCCCTTCTTCGATTTTAGGATTTTTTGTTACTGGTTCTAGCAAGCATGTGAATCTCGTACGCGACCCTCTCTTCTGTTCTTGCGTTCCGAACACCAGCCTCCGCGTCAGGAACCACGCCAGGAATTGCACGACATGCACCTGGTATTACTCTTAGTTCATATTTTTTTAAGTACATTATATTTATATATCAACTTAATATTTTACAAGATTGTTATAATTAGTAATTCAAATTAAATCTCCCAAAAGATAATTTAAATGCTGAAACTAAAATGTCTAATAATAATACTTGTTCTTATTCAACACTACTACAAAATGTTAAAACAATGACTCATTATTTAATGCGATTTTACGGTCAGACGCTGTATTTCAAAACGCGGTGATATTATTTAAATTAACTTGATTTAAGATTGTGGCTATTTTTTTTTACAAATAGTCGCATTCGTAAATCCTTTAGTATCCTACCTCAGAAGCGCGCCACTTACGTTTTCATACTCTCCTTTCTCTCATGCTTCCTTGCTCTTATGTGTGTCCTTTGTTTTGTGCTTCCTCTATTTTCTTCCTCTCTTGTTTGCATTGTCTTCATGCCATTGGTAAGCATTGTCTTCCTCTCTTCTTCTTCACCATTGATTTTTATATGTTTTCCGTTTCTCTTATGTTTTGTCTTATGCCATTGTTAAGGTCACTGTTTCATTGGGAAAGTTTTTGTTTGCTTTCTACTGTGCCTTCCTCGTCGTTGTTGCTGCCTTGCACCGTCGTTGTTGACTCCGATGTCGTCGCTACCGTCGCTATTGCCTGTCCCACGTCGCTCTTCACCACCCTGTTTCCTTCACGCACAAGGTTGGTGGTGTTTTAATTTTTTTACATTTGTTTATGTTATTAATTAATTTATTTTTTATTTATTAGAATTTGTATTTTTAAAATTTATATTACTTTTGTTTTTAGGTTATAATAGAATTATTAAATTATTAGATGGTAGATAGATTTATATTATTTAATATTTATAATTAATTTAATGATTTTTAATTTGTGTATTTAGTATTTATTATTAATTTATATTATGTTAGTTGTTAGTTTAGAATAGAATTATCGTGTTGTATTGAGTCTGAGGGTGTTCGACCCTCGACAATTGATACATGCTAGTATTGAGTCCGGGGGTGTTCGACCCTTAGTAAACACGTGAGATAGAACACTCATTAGAAAACACCTGAATGACTATTCCAGAATATAATGGATCGAAATTGGATTAATTCTGTTTGCATAAGTGATGAGTACGAAAGAGGAGTAGAAGAATTTATACAATTTGTGCAACGTCATAATAGTGGTCATGATGGAGCAAAAATTAGGTGTCTGTGCGTTAATTGTTTGAATGGAAGGATATTGGATGTTAAGATAATTAGGGAGCACCTTCTATGTGATGGTTTTCTTTGTTCTTATACAACTTGGACATGGCATGGTGAATTATTAAATTTACCACGTGTTTCCGTAACTGAAGAATATGTGGGATCCACCAT
>Ga0123342_1009267_pt1 | contig 11874 bp, 8 predicted proteins | sample Turbeawhitnodule_FD_89960 | JGI IMG/M metagenome (GOLD analysis project Ga0123342, IMG submission 89960) | Root nodule microbial communities of legume samples collected from Mexico - Turtle bean Mexico white nodule | ecosystem: Host-associated > Plants > Roots > Nodule | place: Mexico: Nepantla... | reverse complement strand
CTGGTTGGGCGACGCCATCACCTAGGCGACGCCTTGTCTTGGCGACGCTTCCTCTTGGCGATGCTGGCACTTGGCGTCTCTCCACCTAGGCGACGCCTTGCGTTGACTTTGACTCTCCAGTCGCTGACTTTGACCTTGACTTAGTCAACGCCCGGATACGGGACGGTACAAAAATATTATTGAATTTAACTTAATAAAAATAATTAAGGTTATTATTATTAAACTCGTTAATATCGTATGCATGATTTCTCCGTATTTAGAAGGTAAAGCCCAATTTATCATAAAAGTTGTCAGAGCATTTGACTTTTCAAACAAAATGCACTATTTAACAAAAATGTCATCCAAGCATTTGATGTGAGGTTTACCTTTTGTATAAAAGTAACATTGTTTATTTCAACAACAAAAAAAGTGTTTTTAGGTTAAGAAATAGAAAAAAAATGTATAATTAAGAATTCACTTTAAGAATTTTAGTATTGGAATGAATTATTGTAGAGTATGTAGATCGTAACACTACAAACATTCTACATTTAAAATAAGTAAATTATTTAATTATATATCATACGCCTAAGTTGAATACTGAAAAAAATAATTGATATGTAAAGAAACATAGTCCTATTATTCATTTTGTTTTTCTCGTATGCTGTTTTTATTTTATTCCTTCTGTTCGGTAGAATTTTACTATTACTTTACACATATATTCATTATGATGATTATTAATTTCAGATGGATATATATATATATATATATATATATTTATTGTGATGTCCAATTTATTTAATGATTATATGCATAGTGTTTTTTAAGATTTATTTTCTGTAAATTATAAGTGTAAAAGATTTCACACAGTTAATAAAATGATAAATATAATTTTGATGTAATTATTATCAAAATTAATAAACATATCATAGTATTTATATTCTGAATATATATATATATATATATATATTATTTTATTTTTATTTCTTTTCGATGTAGTTTTGATTAAAAGAAATAATTATAAAAACTGGTGCTATATATTAACCGATTTGATAAAATAATTAACTAATAAAACATTTTGTATTTTTGTAATTTTAAATGCATATATATTTATTATGATATCCTGAGTAAGGTGAACCTGGAGGTCCAAGAAAGGTTTAACAGAAATTCTCAAATAAGGAAGGGTCAGGTTAGATTAGATAACATATAGAGTTCCTCACCTTAAATATAGAGCACAATTTTTTTTTTGATAAATAAATATATTTTTAGAAGAAAAAAGATTAAAGAAGTTGTATGGGCGTGTGAAGATCACAAAATTCCTGGTCACTAAAACTTCAATTTTATTAAAATTGACTAGTATAGTCTGAAATTGGACTTTATCAAAGTTTTAATTTGTTTTCGGAAATTAGGAAAATGGTGGAAAGGGAACAAATGCATCTTTTTTTTATGTTTAATTCCTAAGAAAGACAATCCTTTGTGTTTGGAAGACTACAAAACAATTTTATTGGTAGGATGCACATATAAAGTTGTGTCTAAGCTCTTATCCAAAAGATTACAGATTGTCTTACACAAAATTATGGACATTAAACAATGAACTTGTTTAGAGGGAAGGGGTATGTTGGATAGCGTTCTTATGACTAATGAAATTCTAGATGAGGTGAAAAGAACAAAGAAGCGGTGCATTGTAGTAAAAGTTAATTTTGAAAAGGCATATGATTCTATTAATGAGGATTTTATGTGTTATATGATGGAGATGTTAGGTTTTTCTAATACATGGTGATCTTGCCGGTTGACCTGAGTGCAAGAGTCTTGCCACGTCAAAGGTTTCTCCCTTTGGATCAGCTTCGCACCATGTTAGCCTCTGATCTTCACGCCTCAATTCCTCGCAAGAACCTGATGAAAACAGAGTGACGCCACTGCGGCCAATCGCGCTCCGACGCTCAAGTCAGTGACGGAATCACCAAAAACTAAGAGAGAAAATCTAAACTCAAGGAACCGTGCGCAGTGAATCTCTGTGTACTCGAAAGTATTCTCAAAGCGTACTGAAATGTTCTGAAAACGTACCTCAAAGTCTGTTAAGAGTTCCTTATATACCTGAGCACTTTCTCTCTCCTGACGGTTATACTTCTGGACACGTGGCTCGCATCCAGCTGTACACGTGTCGCCATCTGGAGCCCCCTTCTACTTGAGCGTCACCTCTACTCTTCAAGCTATTCGACTAAGTTACCCATGCAAGGAGTAACTTGGTGCACAGCTTCCTTTGGAGCGCGATCCTTTAAGTGGCGAGTATGGGGTGTCACCATGCACACCTTCTCTGTGGTCTTGCCTACCGCTATCACGATCTGCTTCACTTGCACATCATTCATGTTCTGGGAAACTGTTCCCTTGCCTCGACCTCTGGCTAGGGAGTGTTTATCTGATAACCTCATCCTTCACTGCTGTCTGACAAGCATATCACTCATTTCCCATACTAGTACCCCTTGGAAACCTTAAATAAGCTCTTTTGACCTTTCGGCGATGTGCCCCTTTAGGCGGTCTCTAACCACTTGATCGCCTAAAACTCACATACGACGACTATGACGGAAGCCTGGTGACCGCCGGTTATACATACTAGAGATCGGAGAACGCCAAGTCAACAATTGGCGACTACACAGACTTCCCAATGTACTTCCCTTCTGTCAGCCAGGTGTCCCGTTCAACACGCCTATATTATCGCTTGCTGCCACGTCATCACTTTCGATTACCTAATCGATACACATGGATAAATTGGATTAGAAACTACTCATAATTTGAAGGTATCTATTATCGTTAATGGCAGTCCAACTGAAAAATTTAAAATGGAAAAGGGTTTAAGATAAGGGGACCATTAACATGTTTTCTCTTAATTGTCGTGGAAGGGTTAACAAGATTCGTGAGACACGCTGAGAGAAATGATATGCTTGAAGGAATTAGGGTGGTCATAAATGAAATACATATTAATATGTTTTAGTTTGCTTCAGTTTGAGGATGACACTATTCATATGCAAAGGAGGTTTAGAAAATATTGTGGTCCTTAAAAGTATTCTCAAATGCTTCGAATTAGCGTCCGGTTTAAAAATTAATTTCCACAAATCATATATAGGAGGGCTAGGTTTTCAAGAATCCTGGTTATCTACATATTTAGATATCTTTAATTTCATAATTTTGAGATTACCTTTAATTTATTTAGGAATTACTATATGAGGAAACCATATAAAGAAGGAATTTTGGAAAGGAATGGTATAAAGAATAAAGAAACGACTCTCAAAATGGAAAGCTAAACATATTTCTTTTACTAGTAGAATCACTTTGATAAAATCTGTTGATGGAAGCTTCCTTCGAGAGCGTCAACGAAAGACTTAACAAAGAACTTGAAATTTTTCCAAAGTTTCAAGAATGAAACTTGAGAGGTACTTTCCCAAGGAAGGTCCCTTGGTATGCGAACCTAGAAGAATAATACTCCAATTTTAAAACATTCAATAGAACAAGAAAACTATCTCTAAGCCAATTTAATTTTCATTCAACTCAAAAGTGACTTTACAAAGGGGGTAGGTATCTTATTTATACATGTAGAGGCCTTTTCATTTAATCTCCCAAGAAATGTGATACAAAATTCACAAAGTTTACAACTGCACCTTATTTTCATGTTGGTTTTGACTCCATGTTCCTTGAGCCTTGAACTAGTCGTGAGCCTCTCCATTTGAGTTGTCTTTGCCCACTTATTTTTTATACAATAAAATTCTAAGTCCTATACATTTCTTCTACTATATTTTTCACATATTTACAAGGCTAAGAAGAGGGAGAAAATGACTCTTTAAAATGTAGATTCTTTTCTTGAGACTTCATCTTTTCCATTCTCTTAGCTCAAAAAGTGGTGACTTGGATGGGTTTACATCAAACCCTCTATCATGAAAAAGATTTGTCCTCGGATCTTATTGATGCGTAAGGACTGCCACCTTTGATTCTTTTATTTTCGTGTTGTTTCCTCTAGGGTAAAATAATAAACATAAAATAAAAGTGGGATAAATATCTTTATTAAAAGAAAACTAAGAAAATTGTTTCTAAAAGAAGATGTATCAAAACAACACCCTTTTATTATTTTTGCAAAAACTTTGAGAAAAACTATGGATAATTGTTTTAGAAACATAGTTTTTTTTTCACTTTGTTTTTGTTGTTGCTTTGTGCCATGTAACAGGAAGTGTTGGATTTGTGCCTTCATGACCAAATTCTTTGATTGAATTTTGGAGAGGATTGGCAGAAGCTTCAATGGAGGAGGCGTGCAAGGAGGCTCACATGGAGCTTGCGGTTTCCTTGGAGGTGCATGCTAAGTATGGAGAGTGATAGGTGAGGCCTAATCATTTGGGCTAGGTAGAGAGCTGAAGACTAAAGTATCTATCCTAAAGAGACAAGACAAGAAGAAGATTTGGCTCAATATTTTGGCAAATATTTCACTCATTCATTAATCTTGAAAATACATGAACCAAACACCTTTTTATATAGCATGAGAGGGCTGGATTTGAACAAGTAGAAATGGTGGGAAAATTAAAATGAAATGGGTTTGAATTTGGCGCCTAAAATGAGCTGACATGGAAGGTGTTACATGGTGTGTAACATGTGTTCATTTTTAGGTCTAATGGGCTGACCTAAGTTAATTAGGAGTTTTCTAGAAACCCTAATTTAACCTAGGTTGGTCTTTAAATGCCTAAATTCAACCTAATTACAATTAGAAAAATATTACTAGTAAAATTCCTATTCTACTTTTGACAAAAAAATAAATTCTACTACAATATTTAAACTAGGATCTTGGCTTCTTCAAACATGTAGAGAAATGTTTCTCTGCCATCAGTAGCAACATCCTAGTCCTCTTGTATCTTCTTTACCATAGACCTAGTTGTGGGGCCTGATCTTCTAGTTGTGGGGCTTGTGCTTGGGCCTCTTCCATCATCCCCTCCCTCTTGAAGAGGATTTGTCCTCAAATCCAATGCTTCTGCCTCTTCATCTTTACTACCTACAAAAGGGCTTAAATCCATAGCATTGAAAGTAGTATGTACTCCATGTTCTTTTGGTAGGTCTATTTGATATGTATTATTATTGATTCTTTTGAGGACTTGGAAAGGACCATCTCCTCGGGGGACTAAGTTTTGAATTTCCTTTTAGTAGGGAATTTATCCTTCCTAAGGTGAAGCCAAACCCAATCTCCTTCCTTAAAAATTAACTCTCTCTTCCCCTTATTGCTATGTTTCAAGTATTTATTTGTTTGTTGTTGTATTTGATCCTTAATCTTCTCATGCATTTTCTTAACAAATTCAACCTTTGTTACTCCTTCCTTATGCACAAATTCTTGTGGATTAGGTAGAGGTAACAAATTCAAAGGAGTAAGAGGATTCAATCCATACACAACTTCAAATGGAGAAATATTAGTAGTTTTATGAACTACCCTATTATATGCAAATTCAATATGGGGAAGGTACTCATCCCTAGATTTGTGGTTGCCTCTCATGATTTCCCTAAGCATAGTAGAAAAAGATATATTTACAACTTCATTTTGACCATTCGTTTGAGGATGACAAGAACTTGAAAATTTCAACTTAGTTTTAAGCTTTTCCCAAAGAATCCTCCAAAAATGGCCTACAAATTTTGGATCTCTATCTGAAACTATGCTTTTAGGTAAACCATGAAGTATTACCACTTCTCTAAACAAGAGCCTAGAGATATTGTTAGTGCCATCTTGTTAAACCTATCCACAACCATAAAAATGGAATCAAAACCTCTTGCAGTTCTAGGAAGTCCTAATATAAAATCCATGCTTATGTCTTTCCATGGAGCACTTGCAAAAAGGTAAATGAGTATATAGTTCATGAGACATTGCCTTAGATTTAGCTTTTAAGCAAGAAATGCATCTATGACAATGTCTTTGGACATCTTTTCTCATGTGTAGCCAAAAGAATTTTCCTTTTAAAAGCTCTAGAATTTTATCAACTCCAAAATGGCTCATGAGTCCTCCTTCATGAGACTCTTTAAGAAGTTTTTTATGTGTTCCTTTACAAAGCAGGAGGCCTGAAGGTTGTTCAGAAAGAAGTATATTTTTAATTTTATTTTCAATTTTTCTTCTTTCTGAATGACCTTGTGGGAAGGAACACTTTTCTCCCACACCTCAGATTGGTCTGTAAGGACTTTCTCTTGAGTTTTTATTTCTATTTTTACATTTTCTTCACTCTCACTAGTTTCTTCTTCTTGGCTACTATTTTCATCTTTGACCCTTAAATTACCCTTACGAAGACATTTAAAACACTGAATTTCTCTAGTTTGAGTGTGTGAGATGTGCTCATTTTTTGATAAGTTTTGGGAAGGTTCTAGAGATGTTTCTTTTATATGCTTTTTCCCCCTTTGGAACTCATCCTTTTCATAAGGTACAAAGTATGAACTTTGTTTTTAACGTGATTCTTTTTTCAAAAATTGTTTTCAACTTTAATACAAAGTTGAATAAGTCATTTAAATCTCTATAAGGTAAAAGTTCAACTCTATTTCTTATCTCAAGTTTGAGACCACTTAAAAACCTAGATATGGTGGTACTATTTTCTTCCCTAACCCCTGCCCTGATGATATATAACCCCATCTTTTGCCAGTATTCTTCTATGCTCAGATTTTTTTGATGAAGTCTTTGGAGCTTGCCCATCCACTTCCTATTATAGTATGAGGGAACATGGCAACGTCTCAAGGCTCCCCTAAGGTCATTCCAATATGTAATGAGAGGGTTCTTGTGGAAATGTCTCTCTCTTTCTAGGGCAGTCCACCAATACATTGCATTAGATTGAAAGCTTAAGATGGCTAAGGGTACATTCCTTTCGTCATTAACATGATGGCAAGCAAAATGTTGTTCTACTTTCATTTCCCATTCTAAGTAAGTCTCAACATTTTCCTTCCCATAAAAATAAGGTAGGTATACCCTAGTCTCTTTTGGGGTTTCCCTTCTAGTTCTTCTAGGTGGAGGTTGATAATATTCATTAACTCTAAGACTCTCTTCAGCATGTGAGTAACTCAACCTAGAACTAGATGCATGTGAAGATCTTTTTATTTTTTTGATGTATTCATCCTTTTCTTTAACAAGTTTCAACTCTTCTTTTAATGTAGCCAAATAAGAATCCCTTTCTTTTTTATCTTTTTTAAGTTGGGCCTCATGTTGCAATTGTCTATGATAGTGATTGAAAGTCTCTGGCTAATTGTTTTAAAAGGGATTTTGTAGACTTTCTATCACTATCACTTGGACTAGAAGAAGGAGAAGACATGTTGAAAGTTATGTGTTAAAAGTAAGTTACCACAATAAAGATAGGTGGAGTAATGTAGGTAGATTCCCAGGAAAGGGAGGTGGATCACTTGGATCACTTAAGTACCAAGCCTTTCCTAGCCAGATTCTATCCTCCAAGACTTTCACAAACTTTTCTCTAAGTAATTTACTTAGAGCACAATCAAGAATGAAAACATAATTTTATGCAAGAAAACAAGAATGCAAAAACAATTAAACACAATTGAAATAAATTCTAACTAGAAAACTTTAAACTAGTCAAAATCCTAATGCTGAGGCTTCTTGGCACTTAGAACCTCAAAGACAAACTCACCATCTAATTGTGCCATTAATCCACTAATTTTTCAAGGCTTAACAAAATACAAGCCAAAGAAAATACAATGACAATTGAAACAACAAATTTTTGAAGCACCAAAAATTTTAAATCCTAATCTACGCATTCCTTCTTTTTGCACTCCCTCTTTGTGTATATTTTGGTACAAACTTGTTGTTGTCCCCTTGTTAAGCCTCTTAAGGATATTCAACTTTGAGTATTCAAATCTTCACCTCTTTGAGTGATAAGGATTCTCACCGAAAATTGTTAGCTCCAAACTCAACACGGCACTTTTGAAATACTTTCACCAAGAAAGAGATCAACAAAATTTTAAAGCAACAAAAGTTTCAATTTAAAATTGGACTACATCAAAGAGAGTAGATACATGACAAAACTTGAAAGAGTATTGAATGAAAATGACAAGCAAACAAAATAAGGAACTCAATAAAAGGTGGCAGACAAATTGAACCTAAAGAATGGTACTAGATTTGGATTAAGAAAACCAAAACAACACTACTGAAAATTTGAGGTGTAAAAATGCGTGACTTAAACAAATTAAGCTGAGCTGGATAATTCAAATTTGAATTTGAAATTTAAACCACAGAAAGTTCAAGATCTTAACTCAAATTTGGCGCTGGAATTACCCCAAAATGATGCACAAATTAATTGTGATAAGTTTTTCAAATCTACTGCCACTTCACCGTTTTTTTTCGTGCCAAAATTGCACACTAATTGTATTTGATTTATCATTTTTTTATATTTTGAATTTTAACAAAACTGAATTGGATTAAAAAATTAAAATGACTATAACACAATTAATTTGCACCGATTAAAACAACAAGAAAGACTCAATTAAAGCAAAAAACAGAACAACAAACACAAAACTCCATGGAATCCTAATCAAATTTGCACACGGATTGCTCAAACACAATTGAACAAGATGCACTGATTGGAATTTCCAAACAGCAACACCAAATTACAAACAAAATTAAAAACATCAAGACAATTAAGGAATTGATGAACAACACGGAATCAAGAACAACACAAAAATAAAAATAAAACAATGAACACTTAGCTCTTGAAGAACCATGACTCATGATACCAAAGAACGTATTTGTGCCTTCATGACCGAATTCTTTGATTGAATTTTGGAGAGGATTGGCAGAAGCTTCAATGTAGGAGGCGTGCAAGGAAGCTCACATGGAGCTTGCGGTTTCCTTGGAGGTGCATGCTAAGTATGGAGAGTGATAGGCAAGGCCTAATCATTTGGGCTAGGTGGAGAGTTGAAGACTAAAGTGTCTATCCTAAAAAGGCAAGACAAAAGTGAGAATTAGCACAATATTTTGGCAACAATTTTACATTCATTAATCTTGAAAATACATGAGCCAAAGACCTTTTTATATAGAATGAGAGGGTTGGATTTGAACAAATAGAAATGGTGGAAAATTCAAATGAAATGGGTTTGAATTTGACACCTAAAATGAGGTCACATGGAAGCTGTGACATGGTGTGTAACATGTGCTCATTTTTAGGTCTAATGGGCCGACCTAGGTTAATTAGGAGTTTTATAGAAACCCTAATTTAACCTAGGTTGATCTTTAGATTTCTAAATTCAACCTAATTATAATTAGAAAAATATTACAAGTAAAATTCCTATTCTAGTTTTGACAAGAAAATAAATTCTACTACAATATTTAAACTAGGATCGTGGCTTCTTCAAACATATAGAGAAATGTTTCTCTGCCATCAATAGCAGCATCCCAGTCCTCTCGTATCTTCTTTACCATAGACCTAGTTGTGGGCCATGATCTTCTAGTTGTTAGGCTTGTGCTTGAGCCTCTTCCATCAGGAAGACAAACTGATGTTTTTAAAAGTTTTTAGAATAAGAGTTAGCATCATGATTTAATTGAAAAGAAAACTTCAAAGTATTACAATCCCTCTTTAAGTATTTTGTCTCAAATATACTTTTAGGGGGTGTTGTAAGAGACTCCTCTTCCTTTATAGATTTCTCCTCTTCTTTTCCTTCTCTCTCTTTCTTCTCTTTTCTCTCTCTTTTGTTTCTCTGTTTTTCTCTATTTTTTTCTCTCTATTTTTCTCTTTTTCTTCTTATTAAGAGTCTATACTTTTTCTCTAAACTCATTTTCTCTTCTTACAAATTCTTTTTCTCCTACTATTTATTTGATTACTATTATTACAAACTCTGTCATTTCTTCTTGAATCCTTTTATTTTTCTCATGTGAAGGCATACCAAATTTTCTTCTTGTTCTTGTCATTGAGTTGCTCGCCGGTTGAATCCAATCACCAGCTCTAACTCCGTCTGTCTCTTGTTCTCTAGAACGTAGCTCTACTGAAACAGAGGGGGCCCTGCCTGTTGATTGCACTTTGACGATCAAGTCAATACAGGGCTTATAAGAAACAAGAAGTATTAAGTTTCAGTCTTAGAAACAGTGTACCTTTACCTGGGATCTCAAGTCCCTTTTATAGACTACCTCTAGGCTACCTCTTCTAACAACCTTCTCACACAAGAATCTTATCTCAAGTGAAAGCATGTTCAATGGGAGAAGAGTCTATTACAATGCACACAATCTTAGCGTTGCAACTGCACATAATCTTATCTATTTGCAGTGCATAAAGTCTTAACAGAATAACCACCGGGGTACCAAATCATGTACCAACATCAGGGGTCCAATCTGTTTGACGTAGGCATTCATGCCCTTATGTATCATGCGTGCAACCTGTTCTACCAAACCCTAGCGTTCTTGGGCTTAGGCTTATAGAGAATGTTTTACTTGTACTAGACCCGAATGCGCTAAACACACCCATGGGCCCATTAACACTATTCGTTGACCGATCAGGCCTTATACACAAAGGATTATATTAAGTATATGAATGGGAGTCAATACACACATACCTGGAGCCCACTCATGTGGCCCATCCACTCGACCCGACGATCGAGCTTACTTGTTTAACGCGGGCACTGATGTCTGACCACCGAGCATTGAGCTCTACGCGCTCTGGTCCAATACATTTCTCATACATGCCTTCAATTCATACCAATTCAAAATTTCGTATTTTCTACCCATCCTTATATCATTTTGCCTTTGCTTCCACCAAGACATGACATGTTCTTGAAAAATTAGGGTAGCCATAGATAATCTTCTAAATTCATTTACTTGGTGGTATTGAAAAAGTTTCTCAACCTTCATCTCCCATTCTAATATTCTTTAACAATTTTATTTCCATAAAAAGAAGGGAGATCTACTTTATGCTTTATAGAATGAAGATGATTTCTAGGCTTTCGATGATGTTTAAGGGGTGGGGGATAAGAATTATTATAGCAAGGATTACTATATACCCCTTCTTCACTTTGGGAACAGGGGTCAGGACCATAATTTTGTTTGTGATTAAACCCCTTATGATACAAACCACCTTGACAAGTAAATGACTAAGGACACAATAGATACTTCACAATTAGGTAAGTCATCTCAGCATACAAGACGAGGCCCCACCAAACCTCAAGAGAGCCTCAGCGGAAGAAGAACTAGACATAAACTAGAATATCAGATGTTCTTCCTTCTAGTATTTTCACAAGACAAGTTTATGTAAATAAATTGGGCTCACTTTGGGGGTCCAAATAGAAGAATAAGCTAGAGTACGGTTCACTTACCAGAAATTGGGGTCTACTTATCATAAATTGGGCTTGTGTCAAACCCACCTTTCAAGAAAAGTGCATCCAGGTTTAGGGTTTTTTGACCTACCTTTTAGAAGGTTTCTCACAAATGAGACCCCTACCCTTCTAACTCTTGCTCCCCAAGTCTCTCTTATATAAAGGGTGACTTGCCTCGTGCATTTTTGTCTCCTAAATTGTTCTTGGGTCCATCATCCATAAGCTTTTCTTACTCTTTCTCTTTTCCTTCTTTATTTGTGCCATTATTCCTTTCCATTTCAGGTTCTTTAATGTTCTTCTCAATTTGGTCATCTTTATACCTTTTGTTCTCTTAAAATTCCGCACTTTATCATCATCACCATATAATTGTGTTTTCTCTTTTGCTATCTAGAAGATAACCTTCACACTTATTTAACCACTTGGTTAAGTTCGTGTTCAGAGGAAATCTTCTTTGAGCCTATCACCATAATTGCTAAATCAAAAACCATAAACAAAGTGCAACCCATAAAAATGCACAATCCTAAAATCAACTCACATCACCTTATCATGTTTTCTCTTAGTCATATCTTGATTCCTTATGATTTGAGCAAAAATTCT
>Ga0123342_1009265_pt1 | contig 11874 bp, 6 predicted proteins | sample Turbeawhitnodule_FD_89960 | JGI IMG/M metagenome (GOLD analysis project Ga0123342, IMG submission 89960) | Root nodule microbial communities of legume samples collected from Mexico - Turtle bean Mexico white nodule | ecosystem: Host-associated > Plants > Roots > Nodule | place: Mexico: Nepantla... | reverse complement strand
TCCTTCTGCTGCTCATTGAGGAGCTCTATTACCTGCAATCTCATCTGCTCCCATGTAAATACACGATCATCACAGTTAGAGAAACAAACACAAACAAATAACAGGGTAAGCTATCTATATAAAATGTTTTGATATAATTTAAATTTCAAATTAATAAGCATAATTCATCAATTTTCATCTGATTTCTCAAACCATCAAGTGTCTAATTTAATTCAGAAAGTATTTATTAATAATATAAATTATTTTAAATATTAATAACTATTCTAACTTTTAAAATAGTATTTAATTTAATAATTAATTATTTATGTTTTTAAAATTAATTTTTATTTAATAATTTTCTTATAATTGTGCTTGGTAGCTTTAATAAGTTCGAGTTACTCTTGTTTCAAAATCATAAACATTTACTTTGTCTACATAGAAGTTTCATAAAAAATTACTTTGCTTCCATATATTCCTTTTAATTACATGGAGAATGGGCTTTGGTGTCTTAGTGTGTAGATTTAATTTGAAATTGGAATATCATATCCCGTTTTCGATGTAATAAAATAAAACAAGTTACCCAAAATAGTTTCAAATATTAAAAATAGATTCACATTTTTACTTGATTCTATCTAAAATAATCAAACAATGGTGATTTATATCAGGAAAAGTATATTATTATCATTAAAAAAGTTATTCAGTAATCAATTTAACAATCAAAATTTTAGCATAGTTTTTTTCTATCTAAAAAAGTTTTATTCATAAGTTGATATAATGTTAAAAAATCTCAATTTACGTATTTTTCTCCACTATTTATCATCAAATACATTATTTTTTTCTAGTTTCAAGTCTTACCGTGTTTTGAATTCCTTGAATGCTAGAAACACATTTGACTTTCTCGTGATGGGGTACACCCACAATCTTTTAGAATAATCATTAATGAATTATACAAAATATTTTTCTCCTTTAAAGAATAATGCTTGTGATACCCATACATAAAATATATGTGTTTGTTTCTAGTAGTCACTCTAATAAATTTCGATCTATGTTTTGCTTATCACGCAATGCTTGCGAAAAGGTAAAGAAACCTCTTTAAGTCTAGTTTGAGATTACATTTTTCAACATTTTATGTTTTCACCACTACAAGATTCTCTTTCATCACCTTTAGTACGAATCTTACATCCGAGGTAATCTAATTGCCCAATAGAATATAGATTCTTCAAATAATTCACATAGCATACTCCTTGAATTGTGCGTACAAAACCATCATACACTTTTGTTTTTATGGTACTAAGTCATGTTCATCTACATGAATACGAATCCACCTAAGATATATAAGTGTAAACTCAATTACATTGAGGAGTCATGTGCCAAGTGATCTACTGTCCATTATCATGTAAATATTTTCCAACATTAATGTTAATTTTGTTTTGCTCACTAAAATATTTGTCTTTTGAGGTACTTCCAAGACTTCTTATTTCAACAATCTTTATTTCTATGTTTTCTCTTACCACAAGAGTATCATTTGAAATGTTTCTTACTTCGAAACTTTGATGTACCAAGATTTTTTACTTTCATTAAATTTTTTCTTTATAAAAATTGTCTAGACATATGTACTTTCAAAATACAACGCTCTATATCCACTACTGAGAATAATTCTCTTTTAATGTGAAATATTAAACTAGTATTAATAACAAAAACATACTAAGAGTAAGATATTTTTTCTACCGATAATAGCAGCAAAATACAATAAGTATCAAACTTTGATACCAGTATTAGATATCAAAACATCATAAATTCACAACTAAATTAAAAGATTAAAAGAAAAATAAAGTAAATAATAAATAATAGTATACATTACAAGAAATTCATGAAATAGAAACTAATTTTTAGTGACAAAAAATAATTAGTTGCTATAGTGACTAAATTTATTAATCATTTTAGAGACTAAAAAATTTTTGGTTTCTAAATTAATTTCTATTGTTGTTAAATGATTTATAAATTGTTATCTAATTAGCAACCAAAGTTTTTGCTATCAAATTTAGAAACTAAATAATTGGTAGTTAACAATAATAGAAACTAATTTAGAAATCAATTTTTTTTAGTTTTTAAAATGGTATCTAATTTAGTTACTATAACAACTAATTATTTTTTGTCTCTAAAATTGATTTTTATTTCATATTTTTTTTTAGTGATAACTTTACTAAAGAAAATAAAATACTATCGTAAAAACAATAACATGGTATCTTTGAAAATAAGAAAAACATTTACTAAAGAACCTTAAAAAACAAACCAGTTTTTCTCTCTCGTATTTTTCCTCAAACAATGAAGTAATAGAAAAGAAAAGAAAATGATTGTTGTGTTTCTTATTAAAAAAAAAAAGAGTATATTTTACTTCTTTTATAACAACAAATTAAAAGTACCAAAAGGTTAAGTACCAAAACGTATATTTTTTTTATGTTAATTTTTTTTCTCATTATTAACTCTAATAAAAATTATCTAAATAGATCAATAATGTATTATTGAATTTATTGTGCGTGTGATGTTTGAGAGAGAGAGAGAGAAATGTTGAAATTGATTTATCTTATATAACGTACACTTAAAATTACAGAAGTTTATTGTTTGTTTATTGGTTAGAAAATTTGATTTTGTCTCAACCTTTGATTCAATTGAAGTAATAGAAAATAATTTTATATTAAATTAAAAAAGTTACCCTGAAATTTAGAAATTTGCTTTCAGGTGAAAACATATGGATATAACAAGGTGCTTTAGGCAGTGGGAATTTAATATTGTTTTGCCAAATAAATGCTCTAGTCATTTTATGCAACAAGTACTAGAGGTTCAAGGTTGGAAAGAAAGTGGTAGTTGCTGAGAATCAATATTTTGGTTTTGCTCATCAGGACTAATCCGCACCTTACTGATAAAAGTTGAAATGCAGAAATGATTTTGAATAAAAAAAATAACATGGCTCTTAAATCACACAAAAAAAATTTCATGGTGTAGTGTTATAGTAATTAGTGTTTGTTTATTAAAAAATGTGCAGAGATTTGTGGTGTGGTAGAGTAGGAGAGGAAGACTAGTGTTTGTTGTGTTGTAATTAAAAGGTTGACCCCACGAAGGGAGGTAGCAGGGAAAAAGCAAAATGTGTGTGTATATAAAAACATTTGAGATTGAGATGTCAATCACTGCTCTTAGACACTGTTGATGTTTCTCTTGTGCTTAAAGGTGAATGTAAAATGTATGGGGAATGGGCCCAAGCTGTTGCTCCATTAATTAACAAAATAACATATATCTGAGTTGAATGCCAAGTGGTGGCGCGACATCTTGCATGGATAGATACTCTGGTTTCAACCAACCACCTTAACCTTATCAATCAATCTCATCTCATCTCATCTCAACATCGATCACATGTTTTCCCATGCTAACTTATTATCTACCTAGCTCTTTCCATAGCTCCTTGCCTAAATTTGCTTACAATCACCAACACCAACACCACTCTCAATTAATTTGTCTCTATCTTTTTGTCCTTTTCCTCCTAAGCACCTACCTAATCAATACCTAACAGCTACTATTATGAAATCCAACACACCCTCCAGGTTTTTGCACTTTTAAGCACACCTGAAACCCTAATATCTGTTCCCAAATTCATGCATGTCCATGGCTTGCCCAAAAATGGATTTGGTCTATAATTCAAGGCTATGCAGCTTAGGCCGCCTGAAATGTCTCACAGTAATCTTTGGGTTCTATCTAATCACTTCATCAGCTACCTACCTACACCCACCTCACTGTAGAGTCTAGGCATGTAAAGGTTATTAGCTAAACCTAGCTAAACTACCTATTATGTACTCCTACTTCTAATTTCAATTAACTAATGCCTACTAAACACTTTTCTGAGGTTCAACTCAATGATCTGGTCAAGTATTGAAACTCACTCTAATAATTACTTTCGGATCACCCAGAAGTAACTAGTCTGACCGACTCAAGTACACAAACTGATTACAGTTTTCCTTCATTTTTCTTCACCTTCAATACCCTCACATGGACACAACTTTATAAATAATCACACTTTTGTTTATATTCATTTAAAAGACACAACCATGTTTTCATGTCTTTTACCGGATTTAGAAATTATTCATATAACTCAAATAAATAACCAAAAACATGTTATATCTAACAAATTGTAGTGTAAGGTCGGCAGGTAATGATTCTTTTTTTATAGAGTGATGTATATGTAATATTTACTTCTACTTTTTATGATATAGGTTCAATTTTTTTATTAATTTATTATTTATTATGATAAGAAAAAACAAACAGTATTATATTCTTATAAAAGCAAACTAATTTCTTCTTTAATCTAACCCCAAGCACATCTTTATCTTCTTTTTTTCTAATATTATTGTAGTTTTTAATTTTTTGCTGTAACTTTATCCGCACGACCTTCTTTTAAGGATCCTATAAGATTCTATGACTACAAATAAAGTAAAGTATATTTGTTGCTTCCAGTATCTTATAAAAAGCAAGATATTAGATACACCCCTCCCCACCTAGTTAAACATCACACCATTTGATAATTGTTTTTTAAACTGTTGAGAATGAGTTAAATTATTTGTGATTCTACTTCATTTGACTAGTTAAAATCCCTTTTTATTCAGAAATGTTAAATTAATTAAACGCAGATTTAACTTCATTAAATTTAATTTTGTTTAAATAAATAAGAGAAATTGACGCAACATCTTTTTTCATAAATCAATCCTATATTCTATCATTTTTTATGTCTCATTTGCCTATTCTATAATTTTTTATGTCTCATTTGCCTATTCTATAATTTTTTTATGTCTCATTTGCCATCATCTCATGCCGCTAAATTCTTGTCACGTCTTGCTACTGCCATAAATCTACCACTGTCACTAACAAACACCTTTCTTGTACATGCACCCCATTTTCACCATCCCTTAATGTTTAAACAAATTAGTCCTTGTTAATATAATTTTTGTCCAATAAAAATTAAGTTTTTGCATAAAATGTGTGAAAGTTCTCCAATTCAAATTTCAGTATATTGAAGAAAAAAATTCTTATAACTAGTGTCACAGATAAGTGAAAATCTATTGTAAAACAAGTAAAGGAACTAATGCACCTTGAGAAAAACACAAATTAATTTAAATTGTTAATTATATAACAAACTAGAAATCTAAAAGAATAATTTTTTTTATCAACAATGAATAAAGTAAAATTATTAAAAATAATCCCAGTAACCAAAAAAAATCTAAAGGATAATGGAGAAGCGAAGAAATCAAATTTAGGATATTTTTTTATAAGATTTTATTTAATTGCACGTGTTTTACTGTTTCAACAAAGATGATGAGATAGATAAATCTATATATATATATATATATATATATATATATATATATATATATATTTCTCTAAGCTGCTGCATTTGGTAGAAGCTCTTGGAGCTGACAGCAAGAGTGTTTTTATTCCTTAGATAGTAGTTTTGTTTGGTATGTACCAAACAAATTAAATATAGCTGCATTCACTGTCTGCTGCAATAAATAATATTTATTTTAAACTTTTACATTAATTATCTACAATATACTATATTGTGGAAACTGAGAAGGAGGATAGAATTTTTCTTTAATAAGGAATTGTTATTTGACAGGTTTGATAGTCTGAATATCCTATTCAGGGAGCATTCAGCAAGATGATTATTCGCAAGAGGAGTCCAAAACCTCTCTGCCTCATTACCCTAATTGTGCAAGCATGGTGTGACACTGAGACCATAAGCATTTCAAGAAACTAGAAGATCCCAATTTTGGTTTGGATAGAGAGAGTGGGAGAGTCACTCAACTTTAGGGAATTTTGAAATGCTAAATAAACTGCCATAAAATTATATATATATATATATATAGTACTAATTAATAAATAGATATATATTAGTATTATATAGTATAGTATTTATAGTGAAGGGAAAAAAATAAGGAGGGAAGTGATTGTAATTTGCCATGCAAAAGGAAGTGAATGAGTGAGAAATGCAAAAAGGGAGTTTGGAAAGTTTCAGTTCATATCTAACTGGTTGTCCCAGCTAGCTAGCTAGCAATACAAAAGAGCATGCTGAGAAGAAACAAATCCCACCCATTTACCCCCACAACTCCAAGCCAAAGTAGCTGAGCCTGTCCATGAGCTCAAAAGCTGTCCCTGGTTACTGTAGATAAACCAAAACCACTTCTCTCTCTCTTCTTCCTAGCTTAGCTACCTCCATGACCCCATGTGTCAGCTTGTAATGTCTCTCTCTCTCTGGATTGCGTGTCTTTATGATACCACATAACACAAACCAAAAACACTACCCCTCACAGAAAGAATCTCATTAGAAACCATCTTGAAACCGATTGATCGCTGAGGGAGGATCCAAACGATAGCCCCTTCCCCAACTCAACCCTTCCTCCTGATTATTATGCAGTGACCCGTCCTTAACAGCAGGAGCACCGCCACCTTGTCCCACCGGTGCACCAATGCATGTGTAACTGCTTGTGCTCTCTCCTCCTCCTCCTCCTCCTCCCACATAGTGTCCGTGACTCCCACTCATCACATGACCCACATAGTAATCATTCACCGCATGCTGGTGAGGGAAGTGTGATGACCCAAAAGACACTGGCCTTGTAGGTGAGGTATACAGGTATGGCTGCGGTGCTACCGGTGCCGGTGCTGCTGGCGGCATGTGAGTTGAGGATGAACCTGAGAAGTACCTCGGGAATCTTAGTGGTGCCGTTGGATCTCCTGTTGGGTGATAACCACCGCTTCCTATCGGTTGGCAGCATCTAAATATAACCACAAAGTAAATTTTATCAATACTAAACACTGTTGTGTACCCTAATATTATGTCTGCATGCTACCTTGCTTCTGCTTGAAAATTAAAAAACAAGCTAAAAATATTTGACAGAAACAAGTAATGGTGCATATATATACATACCCTAAGTGAGGGGGAGCTTGTGCAGCAAGGCTATGATCACTACGAAATACCAGTTGACGAGCCTGGTTCAGTGTCTCCGTTTCCCTCTCTGCCCAAAAGAATCACAAAAACAAAATAATAATGAATAAATAAGAGCAAAGAATTGAAAGGAAGAAAAAACAAAAAGGGGCCCTCTCGAATTTCAGCGATCCAACAAAAAACACAACTTTTTGTGATTGAAATGACAACCTTTGATGAGGAAATCATTGACTTGGTTGAGTGAATGGTTTAGTTTAAAGAGTGGAAAGAAAGAGGGTGAAGAAAAAAAGGAAGAAAAGAAAAGTGTTAGTAATGGTAATAGTATAGGTGGTACTAGCCTTGGCGGTGGCGGTTCATGTGTCCCCCAAGAGCCTGAGACTTGCAGAACTTAAGGGAACAAAATCTGCACTCGTAGACCTTCCCACACTCGTCTTTTCCATCCTTCCCGCCGCTTTTCTTTTTCCTGCAACCTGCAACCATAACCATCCAATTAAAGCAACTTCCATGACACCCTTCTTTCCCTTTAAGCCCATTCTCGATTACCCAAATCCATCACATAAATTTAATTAATTAATTAATTAACCAACCGCCCACAGAAAAAACCAGTATTTTTAGCTTTACTAACTAACTACTACAACTCCCCTTTATTGTATTTTCTTCTTCTATCTACTTTTCCAGATTGCATGATGTTTACCTTTCAAGTTTAAAGAAGAATAGGAGGAAAAAGACACCAGGACAAAAACCAGGAATGAAATAAAAAGAAAAAAAGAGAGTTTGATGAGCACTGTTTCATAGTCAAAGAATATACCCCAAATGGTGGGTAACAAATCACGGCAGTGTTCAATTTTGTTTCCTGTGAAAAGTGAAATCCTTCTTCCCACGGTGAGTGATTGGGAAATAGAATTCGGAAAATACAAAGAAAAAATATGTTCCTTTGGTATTTTCGCGTGTATGTGAGAGTATAGGTACGATCATGAAGTTTACCGGTTGAAGAGGTATGGTCTTCAAGGACTTGTTTGCCATCTCTAGAGTACTCATCGGGCAAATTGTTAAGATCTAACGGGTTTCCTTCTGGTCTCCTGTAAAGAAACAGCAAAGCCATAAGAGAGAGAGAAAAAGTTAAGGGTTAGAGAAGGAGAAAGAGGAGGAGATACTGAATCAGAAAAGGGTGTGAAGGTATAGTAGCGGGAGAAGACCTACATGGTACCGACAGAGAGAGAGAGGGAGAGAGAGAGAGAGAAAGAGAAAGGAGGAAAAAAAACGATGTGAGGCAAACACTCTTTGTTTCAGATGGGCGGATAAAACTAAAGGTTTTTACAAAATATGTTAGACTTTCAGTTTGAGACTGCAATATAGAGGCTAGTTGAGTGATGGTAGAAGATAAAGAGCTTTGAAAGTTCTCTATCAGTTCCTCTGCCACTCTCTCTCTCTCTCTTATCTCCCCCCACACAAAAAATTGAATGAACAATGGGGACAGTGGGTCTCGTGACTTTAAAAGGAGAGCGTGAGTGTGGTAGTGGGAGTGGGGGGCTTAATCAGGTTTTCGCAAAATGCTACCTAGCTTCGTCTGGTTTGGTTGAGACTTGGGAAATGACAGACGGAATTAGAAAAGGATTCAGAAACATGTTGCTTTTGTATTAATTATTCCTAATACACTGCCAAATCATATTAATATATGTATCAAGATAAGAGGGAAAAAAAATATAAAAATGAATTATATGATGAAGAAAGATAGAAAGAAAATGAGCTTTATAGTGGTTATTGGATAATTATACGAAGCTTCCGCCTCTAGTTTTTGTTTTTTGTTTTTTTATTTGCCCTAGCTAGAACTGCCAAGAAAGGGTTCAAAAATATTCAAATAATTTCAGTCAAATGCATTGAAAAAAATGATTAAGTAATATTCGAAAAGAAAATCTTTACCAACAAAGGATGGCAATCAAATGTATAGTACAAATCTTTGAGCATTAAAGGTTGCCCTAAGAATGAAAGATGACATTTATACCAGAAAGAAAGCAAGACAAGGCATAGCGTACGTAGACATTTTAGCGTGGTTATTGTGCTTAAAGAGGGGGATGTTTGAGAACAGGTTGTGTATGGTCCACAATAGCTCAATGCCTCCTTCTGGGTGTAAAATTCTACCCAGGGGACTTAGACTTGCATCCACGAAGGGTTGCTATCAGTATCTATCATTAGGGTTTTTTGCAATCTAAGTTGGGATAGACTCGACCCCCACTTATTGTTTTATTCTTTGAAAGTTGCTATATCTCATAGATTACATATACATAGTCCTTTTCACTAGATGTGCATGAAGAAATGGATTTCAAATTTCTTTATGTTTTCATCATTATATTCTCTGTTCTCTTTAGATGCATTTCATTGAATCCAAACTCTCTAGTCTCTGTGTAACTGATAGAGAATATACGTGTGTTTGTGTTTGTGTTTGTGTATTGCAAAGTTATATTTACTTTAAATAATTTATACTTTTAAGCATTGAAACAGTTCTGAGAATCCAAACATATACAAAATGTTGCTATAGCTTGAATTAACCAGTTGTTTAATTACCTGGTGATTGACGTAATTTTGCTGAATTTAATTAAGGTGTGCCTCTTGATTTGGAGCAGAATATATGTGAAATGGCAAAAAGAAACAATAATTAGAGAGGGCCTCTTGTCCACAAAGTGAGAGGTTTTCCCCACCACACCTGAAATGGTTATAAAGGAGAAAGAAGACACTGCCTAATAAGAGAGCTAGCTAGGCATTAAAATCAGGTGATTCATGGACCACACTACTGCAGCTGGCCTTGACTAGCTGGTTGGTACTATGAAGAAAATGTTGCAAGAGACATTTGATATTTTTAAAACCTGGACCCAAAGATTCATGCAATATGAGCGCGCCCCAACTATCTGAAATTTTTTCTTGTAAGTGTGTGTCTATATATGATTACTTTTAAAGTGGTCCTTCACCAATTTAAGCAGTAAATCCAACAAACATTTCTTCCATGTTCAGAACTCTAGCAAGGCCAACTTACAAACCAGTAGAGGAAATTGTCTTCATCACCATGCTGCCCTCCTTCCTTTCAAGCAGTCAAAATTTAAATTGAAAAGTTGTTACCTTTCCCATTGTGACAGAAAGTGCATTGCATTTATGTGTACTAGTTAATAATGTAGACGAGAAGCAAAATGAAGAGAATTTTTAGGGAGAGAAATAAAACAAATTAACAAACTGCATACATGTTCAGACCATCACCAACTCAATATTGGTAACAAAATCAAATGAAACATTAAAACTACTTCATACTTCAAAACTTCTCTCAGGCGTTTTGGATTCTATTGATGAAAACGTGGAGAGGAGAAAATACCTGTTCCGGATCGTGGTACTACAAATCAGATTATGGTGATATCTATTAGAGGTAAAAAAGTTTTCTGACAAATTCATTTGAGGCGTGGGGTAGCTCTTCAATGATGCAATCTCAACAGGTTTCAACTCATGAGACCAACCGACAGTACACTACAGCAAAATTTTCAAACCAGATTAAATCAAATCATTTTTATCACCAAACCAAATTAATCCTTAAAGTTTAGAAAGCCATAATTGTACAATCAACTGTTTACAAACAATTCAAAGTTTCTTCTCTTTTAGGTCAAGCTTGACCTCTGGTGTGGCAGTAAATAGTGCATACCAGTATAAATACCATGATTAGACCTACTGATAGCAATCTCTAATAACAACTTCTTCCCATGAAAAAATAATAAATTATCTGACACCAAAATAATTAATAGGCATTTGAATCACTTTTCTTTTCTAGTTTTAATTGTTGAAAAAAACATTTAATATTCATAATTTTGAATATATATTACAATTAACATTTATGCCAAAAATATTAAAAAAAAAGTCCCCAAACATGCGAAAAAGTTCATGGATTGCCTTTGATCATTTGGTTTGAATTGTTTACCCAGGGATACTAATATTTGATGTGCAAATTGAGATATATTTATCTTTGGTCTGAGAAGTATCTTTTTTGAATAGCCTAACCTGACTAAAAAGATAGATTAATTAATGTTTACACAGATACTGACAGCAACTTTAATCAAAATCAGGAAGCTTTGGATATATATCCAAAAATAACTTTTATGTAATATTTTTAATTGTTTTCTTCATTTCATCATTTAATTTATTGCGCCTATTAAATTTTAATTCTGTTTTATCTTCAATACTTACGTTTTTCTTCGTAATTACTTTCTCCCAATTTTATTTATGTATTTGATTGCCTAAAACAATGTTAATATTATCCCTTTTAAAAAAATTGAGCCAAATACAAAAATCATAACACAAAATAATATGTGTTTGGAGAGTAAAAAATGTTTGGTCTTGGATTATCTCTAAAGTCTTTTTAATCTGTTTTTTTCTTTTCTGATTCGTTCTTAGATCCTTATGTTTTCGATTAGAAATATGTGATTTGTTGTAGGTTGATCAAATATTTTATTTTATTTTTGTTTGTGAAGGGATGTGAGTTTTCTTAGGTTGAATTGATTGTTAGGTGTTGAGGATGTGTAAGGGTTGGACCACATCGCAGGAAATCCATATTTATTTATTTTTGTCAATAAAAAAAAGATTGTGAATATTGTTGAGAGAGTTATACAATGTCACTATATTCATATATTTAATATCATTCATATTATTAATTTCATTAATATTATTATTATTCAAATTAAAAACTATTAATTATTATAATAATGTTATTAATATTATTAACATTATTAAATATTATTAATTTTATTAATATTACTAAATATTATTAATATTATTAATATTATTAAATATTACTAATATTATTAAATATTACTAATATTATTAAATTAAATATTATTAAATATTAATTAATATTATTAATGTTTTAAATATATTAATGA
>Ga0123342_1009264_pt1 | contig 11876 bp, 15 predicted proteins | sample Turbeawhitnodule_FD_89960 | JGI IMG/M metagenome (GOLD analysis project Ga0123342, IMG submission 89960) | Root nodule microbial communities of legume samples collected from Mexico - Turtle bean Mexico white nodule | ecosystem: Host-associated > Plants > Roots > Nodule | place: Mexico: Nepantla... | reverse complement strand
CGCGGCGACCGGGCGCAAGCACGATACTATGCAGCAGCGCAACGTAGATCATGCTTTCTAGAACTCCGCGTCGCCGCTCCTGGGAAGATCGTCAAGGTTATGCTTGAGGGCCGCATCGATGCGCTTGTGGAAGGCATCGGCGACATCGTGACGACCGCGAAATACCCGAGATGCGCCCTGCGTCATCTCTCTGCTGCCTTGCGCCCCAACGCGAGGTAGCGCCACGGTGTCCACCAGTGTAGGTGCTCGCCGAGCTTCTCGGGAACCGGGTCGAGTCCGCTGGTGCCTCCGGGTCCACAACGCGCGACGCGAAACAGTGTCATCCATCCACCGCTCCACAACCCGTGGCGCGCAACTGCCTCATAACCGTACTCAGAGCAAGTCGGAATGTGGCGGCATGAATTCCCGATGAAACCAGAGAGCGTCAGCTGATAGGCGCGAATAAAGCCCATCCCGAGCAACCTCCCCGGTGTCTTGCGGAACGGGCCGGAGTAATTGCGGGAGTAGGAGCGTGCGGGTCTACGGGGCGCGGCGGCGCCACCCTCGTCTTCGTCGTCATCGCGATTGATCGAACAGAATTCGCACATCGGCTATGCCGCTCAGGCCTCGACCGTTTCGGCGCGCTTGGCTTCGATCTGGCCAATTGCGTCAACAACGGCATCGAAGGTCAACATTGTGGAGGCATGTCGCGCTTTGTAGTCCTTGACGGGGCGGAGATAGCGCACGTCCTCGAAACGGCCTTCCGGCCCCTCGCCGTCCGCCGTCAACATCGCCAGCATATCCTCGCGCGCCTTGCGTAGCTCACTCGCATTGGCGCCGATTACATGGCGCGCCATGATCGAAGAGGATGCTTGTCCAAGCGCGCAAGCTTTGACGTCATGCGCAAATCCGGTCACCGTACCGCCGTCCATTTTCAGCCAGATTTTGACCTTGGAGCCGCAAAGCTTGGAATGCGCCTGGGCGCTGGCGTCCGCGTCCGGCAGGCTGCCAATCAGTGGAATGTTGCCCGCAAATTCGAGGATCTTGCTGTTGTAGATATCGTCCATCGTGGATTCCGCTCCAGAATTCATGCGGATCGGCGCCTCAAAACTCATTGTAGCACAAAAGAAAAACACAGCGTGTCGTGCCGGGAGACTTACATAAGGATGCCGTTTTCCTATATGTATGTCGTTCGAAGGCCAGAAAAATGCAATGGCCTCGGCTAAGTTTGATTGGGAAACCGTGCCGGACGGGCAGCAATTCAAGCCCTGAAAGCCCCGGAGCCTGCCAAAGGTGCATGAATTCCCTTGAGTGGAATTGCCAGTGGCTAGTCCGAAAGACGGTCCGCAAAAGCGGATCAGGAGACTGTTGCATATGGACGCCATCATCAAGAATTTTCCGCAGGCCCCCGCCGATCTAGAAGCCGATCGGCCAAGCCAGAGAGAAGCCGAGGACGCCGTCCGCACGCTCCTGCGTTGGGCTGGCGACGATCCGTCGCGTGAAGGCCTGCTGGATACCCCGGCGCGCGTGGCAAAAGCCTATCGTGAACTTTTCGCCGGCTATGATATGGACCCGGAAGACGTGCTTGGCCGCACCTTTGAAGAGGTTGCCGGCTACGACGACATGGTCCTGGTCAGAGACATTCCTTTCTTCTCCCATTGCGAACACCACATGGTTCCGATCATCGGCAAGGCGCATGTCGCTTACATGCCCGACGGCAAGGTCCTTGGCCTTTCGAAGATCGCGCGGGTCGTCGAAATCTACGGTCGCCGCCTGCAAACGCAGGAAACCATGACCGCCCAGATCGCAAAGGCCATCGACGACACGCTCGCTCCCCGCGGCGTCGCCGTCATGATCGAGGCCGAACATATGTGCATGGCGATGCGCGGTGTACAAAAGCAGGGCTCGACCACATTGACGACAACATTTACCGGAACGTTCAAAACTGAGCCGGCTGATCAAGCCCGATTCATGTCTATGGTCCGGGGCCGCTGAATACGGCTTCGATTGAGAAAGCCGCGATGATGCCCTTTGCGTTCAACACACCGTCCGACGATAAATCAGAACTCGAGGACGCGGGCGATTTCACGCCACGGTTTGACGATCGCGGTCTGATCACCGCGATCGTCACCGATGCTACCGATGGCGAATTGCTGATGGTGGCGCATATGAACGCACAGGCTCTCGCCCTGACCATCCAGACCGGAAAGGCGCATTATTTCAGCCGCTCGCGGGGCAAGCTCTGGATCAAGGGCGAGACTTCTGGCAACACCCAGATGGTCAAGGAAATCCGGACGGATTGCGATCAGGATGCCAGCTGGCTGAAGGTCGAGGTCGCTGGCCACGATGCCACCTGTCACACCGGCCGCCGGTCCTGCTTCTATAGAACCGTCAACCTCGAAGAGGGCAAGCCGATGCTCGAAATTGTCGATGATGAGCTCCAGTTCGATCCCTATGAAGTTTACGGAAAAGACTCTTAAAGCCGAAAATTGCCTCTAATTGGGCCAAAATCTACGCCTATATACGAATTGGAAAGGGACGCGGGCCACTATTATAGTTCGTTTTTGATTGTTTGCCGGGAGGGAGGCGAGCCATGCTGAATTGGGGTTTGTACCGCCAAAGCTCCGAGGTAGGCACGTCCAACACCAGCACCCCGACAGCGCCAGACATGAACGCTCCCGCCATTCCCGCGCCTGCGCCCAAAAAAACCAAACTTGCCCTTGCGCTGGGAGGAGGTGCGGCGCGCGGTTGGGCTCATATAGGTGTCCTACGCGCCTTGGACGAGGAAGGCATCGAGATCGGCATGGTCGCCGGAACCTCGATCGGAGCCTTGGTCGGGGGCTGCTATCTGGCCGGCAAGCTTGATGAACTGGAAGGATTTGCCCGTTCGCTGACAATGCGGCGCATTGCCAGTCTGCTCGACCTGACGATCGGCGGCAGCGGCTTGTTCGGTGGCATGCGGCTGACAAAGCGCATGCAGGAACATCTGGAGGGCCTGAACGTCGAAGATCTGGACCGGCCGTTCGTGGCCGTCGCTGCCGAGGTCAACACCGGGCACGAGGTCTGGATCGCCAACGGATCGCTGATCACGGCACTTCGCGCCTCCTATGCCCTGCCCGGTATCTTCGAACCCATTCGCAGCAACCAGCGGACGCTTGTCGACGGCGCCTTGGTCAATCCGGTTCCCGTCTCCGTATGCCGCGCCTATGAGCAGCAGCTCGTGGTTGCGGTCAACCTGAACTACGATCTTTATGGTCGATCAGCCGTCGTCCGGCACAATGCCACCCTCTCGCCATCCGAAGTGCACCGGCGCGAAGAGGCGCCCTATGCCAGGCTCGGCATGACCGGTGTGATGGTGCAGGCGTTCAACATTATTCAGGACAGGATTGCGCGTGCGCGCCTTGCGGGCGATCCGCCGGATATGTCGCTTCAGCCGCGCCTCGGCGATATCGGCTTGTCAGAGTTCCATCGCGCCGGAGAAGCGATCGAGCGCGGCTACGAGGAAGCTAAGCTGCGGCTTCCTGAATTGAAACGTATGCAGGAAATATTCGCCGGCTCTCTCTAGGCGCCGGCGAAGCGTTCAGCCGGCGATGTAGGCCTTGATCTGCTCTGCTTCCAGTTCGACTTCCGCGATACGGGTTTTCACGACGTCGCCAATCGAGATGATACCCGCGAGCTTGCCATTCGTCTCAACGGGAACATGGCGGAAGCGGCGGCTTGTCATCAGCCCCATCAGGTCGTTCACGGTTGAATCTTCATGGCACCGGTAAACCTTTGCGGTCATCAACGAGCCAACGGGCTGATCGAGACAGGCGGCTCCCCCCTTGGCGATCGCGTGCACCACGTCGCGCTCCGTGAAAATCCCGGAAATCTTGTTCTCCATCCCAACGATGACAATGGCGCCGATCTTTTTCTTGCTGAGAATCACAGCCGCTTCGGAAACGGTCGTGTTCGGCCCGGCGGTTACGACATCCCTGCCTTTTGTATCGAGTATGGCCTTGACTGTATTGGACATTTTGAACCTCCTATGTCGAAAGTGAAGCACTTCTACTGATCACAGGCATCCGCGGCGGTTTCTCCTCCCATTACGGATCAGTTCGAATGGTGCACTCCAACTCTCAAGATTGCAATATATCCGATGCTTCTGAAGTTAGCGGCTCCTCGGGCGGCTTCCGGTCAAAAAGACTGAAGAGAATGAAACCGAAAATGAACCCTCCGATATGGGCGTCCCAGGCGATTGCCTGCGACCCGTCGCCGATCAGCGGGACGCCGACGGCAATCAGCAGATTGCCCACGAACCAGAAGAGAATGAATGCGACGACCGTGCGGCTGTGAAACGCTTCGAGCATCGAAAGACGCGCATTGAGATGCGCCGGCCGGGCAATCCGCTGTTCCGGTGGGAATGCAAAGCGGCAGGCGGCGCCCATCAGGCCAGACACCACGCCGGACGCGCCGATCAGCAACGTGGCCTCTCCCCAATTCAAGGCCGCATGGAGAGCGGCCGACGCGATCGCGGATAGTACCCAGAAAGTGCCAAATCGGAACGCGCCAATTCGGCGCGCCACCGGCGTACCAAAGGCCATCAGCCATAGCCCGTTGAAAACGATATGCTCTATGCTGCCGTGAAGGAGCGAATAGGTGATCGGCGTCCAGAGAAGTTGCGGGCCCTGCTCCGACAACGGCGTGATGTACCGCAACGGAATGAAGCCGAAATTGAAGAACAGCCAGTCGAGACCGTTGCCAGATAGAAACAGTGATTGAACGGCGTATATCAGCCCCAATAGCGCAAGTGCTGCGAGCACCGAGCCTGGAAGGTTGAAGATGGGTGACCGCGGCGCCGGAGGCTCCATCGCCGCTTGCGGCTCGACCGAGTGCTCGTTCATCTTCGTCCTCGCTTGATTGCGGCACAGCCTTACAGGACGAAAGGTCAAAAAAAAAGCCGTCCGGCAAAGACCGAACGGCTTTCGAGCGTCTAGGGATAGACCCGCGCCCGACAGTCCGTGCTGAACTTCCCGAAGGCAGGAAGCGATGAGGAAACACTGCCACGGCACGGCTGGCGGCTCAATCGAAACCCTTCCTTAACCTTAACTGCCGCGAGTTGGCACGAAATACGCACGGCATCAGACTGCACGGCCATGACGGCTGTGTTTTGATCCAAAGTGAAACAGCCGGTGCCGTAATGCGTCTCAAAACCACGATCGACCTATTCGAATATTGGAATCGCATCCGCGGCCAAGACCTTGCGCCGTTGAGATCGCAGGTCGAACCAACGGATTTGCGGCAAATTCTATCAAGTGTGTTTCTCCTCGAAACAACCGACACAGGTCGCGTCGCGTTCCGTCTTGCCGGAACGCGTATTTGCGATCTCTTTGGCCGCGATCTCGGTGGCGCCCCGTTTTGCGAACTCTGGGCGTATGGGAATGACGACATCGAGCCCACAGCGGTCGGCGTGATGACGCACGCGATCCCCGCGCTGCTCAACGCCACGGGTTTCACTGCGGCCGGTCATCGTGCCTGCTTCGAAGTGATCCTGCTGCCGCTACGCTCCGACAACGGCGAATGCGACAAGCTACTCGGCGCCATCGCTCCTGCGGCCGCGTTAAGCTGGCTCGAAGTCGTGCCGCTCCAGTTCCTCGCTCTCGATCGCAGCCGATTGCTGCACGAACGGCTTGGCGGCGATGAGGAGCCTAATGACACGGAGCTTGAGGACAAGCACACGCTATACGCGCGTCCACCCTCGATCGCCGATACAATGCGACGTGTCATGTCTGGTCTATTTGCTGAAGTCGACACTCCCAGTGTTCCGGTTCGACACAACTGATTGCGTGCGTAGAGGACGAACCTGAACAACCTTCTGTTAAGGGATTGCGGGTAATGATCGGGCGGTTGTATTTTATGAAGAAGCCCTTTGATGCACGCGTTCCAGCAAGTTCAGACGCAACGGACTGCGCCTCGCCTCGAACAAGGTGCCTTTCAACGCGTACCCATTAACATGCAGGGCCGGTTGATGCTGGCGAATTACGAGGAATTTGAGTGCCTGGTGATCGACATGTCGCCGGGCGATATGTACGTGACTTGCCAGGGACGTCCGCGCGCCAGCGAGCGTGTTGTAGCCTACATCGACCACCTCGGACGCGTCGAAGGCTATGTGCAGACGGTCGATGGTCGTGGTTTCTCCATGTCGATCCATGCGACCGAACGCAAGCGGGAGAAGCTCGCGGCGCAGCTCACCTGGCTTGCAAACAAGCATGAACTCGGTCTTCCTGAAGACCGGCGTCACGATCGCCTGACGCCGCGCGAGACCAAAACCGAAATCACGTTGGAAGACGGCGCCCGCTACAGCTGCCGCATCATGGATTTGTCGCTCTCCGGCGCCGCAGTCGATGTCGAGGTGCGTCCGCCGATTGGTACACCTCTCCGCCTCGGCAACATGCGTGGCCGCGTCGTCCGTCATTTCGTAGAAGGCGTCGCGATCGAGTTCTTGTCGATCCAGTCGCGCGAAACGCTTCGCGAGTTTCTTTGATTGCTGTCATCAGTGCGTCGCGCACATGATGCGTGAGGCTGCCGGAAGGGTGGCGCATGACGAGTCTCTATCCTGAAATAGAACCCTACGACCACGGCTTTCTCGATGTGGGCGGCGGGCAGCGGATCTATTGGGAGGCCTGCGGCAATCGGGATGGTTTGCCGGCGCTCTACCTGCATGGAGGCCCCGGCTCCGGCTGTTCGACGTTCGCCCGTCGCTACTTTGATCCCTCTGTCTATCGCATCGTCCTCTTTGACCAGCGCAATTGCGGCCGTAGTCTGCCAAGCGCTGCCGATACAAGCACCGAACTTCACACGAACACCACCTGGCACTTGGTCGAGGACATCGAGAGGCTGCGAAATCACCTCAGGGTGACACGCTGGTTGCTGCTCGGAACCTCCTGGGGTTCGACGTTGGCACTTGCCTATGCAGAGACCTATCCCGCGAGCGTTCGCGCAATAGTGCTTGCAGGGGTTACCACCACGCGGCCTTCGGAAATCGACTGGCTCGTGCATGGAATGGGCAGGCTCTTTCCCGCGGAGTGGGACCGCTTGCTGAACGCACTTCCTGCCGATTTCAGGGAACTCGGCGTACTTGAGGGGTATCACCGTCTTCTCAACTCGCCCCGGAAAGACGTCCGCCTTGAGGCCGCGCGCAATTGGCACGACTGGGAGGCGGCTTCGATCCTCCTCGCTGATCCCAAGGGGCTCCCTCGCCGCTGGCAAGATCCCAGCTACCTGCTGACACGGGCTAGGATCATTACCCATTACTTCCGCAATCTCGCCTGGCTGGACGACGGCGTCCTGCTGCGTGGCGCAGAAAGACTGGCGGGCATACCTGGTGTGCTTGTTCAGGGGCGGCTAGACCTCGAAGCGCCACTCGTAACGGCATGGGAGCTCTCGAGAGCCTGGCCGCAAAGCAGGCTTGTTGTCGTCGAGAATGCTGCCCATTCGGCATCGCACGAGGATTTGGCGGGCACAATCGTCGACGCGACAGACACTTTTCGCGAAATTTCTCAATAATAATCCTGGCACCGAAGCTGAAATCGCTGGGCCAATCGGCCACTTTTGGCGCTAGTTCCTCGGTTTCAATCGAAGCGCAGGCCAGCACCGCGACCGGCTTGGATGGTAAATAAAGTCCTCCTGAAACCTCCAGTCTGGTCGCGCCGTTAATAATTTGTCCCAGAACGCTCCGATCGCACGCCGGACGCCTTTCCGGGGAGGGAACAATTTTAATCAAAATTAGCGCGAAAGCGCTTTGAATTTTAGGTGTATTCGATTTTGTTTTTAGTCGATTTGTCTGCGTGTTTGAATCAACTAAGCCGTTAATTTAACTGCGTAATTTTGCGCCGAATAAAAGCGTCTGTGTCAGGTTCTTCTCACAACGGGGAGACGACAAATGACGATAGCAACTTTCATCAAAGGCAGTTTGGCCGTCGGTGCGATGTTGATTGCGATGGTGGGTTCTGGACAAGCGAGCCCCCTCAACATGACGGTCCTTGGAAACGCGAGCCCGCCGATCGGCGCCTATCAATTCTGCAAGGAGATGCCCGCCGATTGCGTCAATGCGGCCGGTGATCAAGGCGAACTCCTTCTGACGGAAGAGCGCTGGAAGACGATCCTCAAGGTGAACTACCAGGTCAATTCGTCGATCACGCCGCTGACTGACAAGGAAATCTACGGCGTTGAGGAGCGCTGGGCCTACCCTCGCACGGCTGGCGATTGCGAGGACTATGCGCTGCTGAAGCGCAAGATGCTGATCGAGGCCGGCTTTTCGCCTTCCGATCTGCTGATGACGGTGGTCCTGCAGCCGAATGGCGAAGGCCATGCGGTGCTGACGGTCCGCACCGACCGCGGCGATTTCATTCTCGATAACATGCGCAACAAGGTCATGCTTTGGGCCGACACAGAATACACGTACCTGAAACGTCAGTCCGCCGACGATCCGACTCGCTGGGTCAAGCTGCAGGATGGTCGCGCAGTAGCGGTCGGCAGCGTCAAGTAAGCATGCTGTCGCCGGATAGATGGCGACAACCATACGGCTCCGGTCGTCCCCCGCATCCCCGTCCCTGACCGGCGCCATAGAACCGCTCCCGCTGTCCCGGGAGCGGTTCATTTTTATTCGGCTTCAATGTGCGTTTAATTGTCTGTTAACTGTGGTAGCCGGATCATTGCCGAAATAATCAACGGCACCGGCGACTCCTGTTCTTTTCGCGGCGGTCTGACATCCCAAGGCCGCCATGAACCATACAGATACTGCCCACGAGATTGAGGAATCGCCGCTCCTTTCGACGCGCTTCATCGTCCGTCTTACGGTCGTTGTCGCCTGCCTTGCGGCATTGACGCTGATCATCAGTTTCGGTGGTCGCTGGTTTGGGGGCCGCATTTCCCTCGCCGGAAATACAGATTCGACCGCTCCGATCACCCTGACGATCGGCCGCGATACCCTCAATCTTCCCGAAAACACGCTGCGCTTCCCCAGCCAGCGGAAAGACGGCCTATCCGAACGGGCGGACCTCTATCTCACATGGCCGGAAATGCAGGGCTACAGCAAGGAGCATCGCGAGCGTTTCGACGACATTGCCCGGTCGTCGGGACTGATCTTCCTCCAGATTGCGCAGAGCACGATGTCGCGCGATATGTCCGGACGCCTCGAGCCGATCTACTCGCATCTGGTCGAGGGTGACGGCGTGCCCTTTACCAATGGCATGACGCTGCACCGCCTACGCGCAGACGCAGGCTATGCTGGCGAAGTTCTGTTGACCGCGCCACGCGCCGGCGCCCTGGATTACGTCGTGCGTTGCGCCTTGCCAGCGACGCCTCAAATGGCCACCAGCGGCGATTGCCAGCGCGATATAAAAGTCGGTCGCGACTTAACTGTGCTTTACCGCTTCTCAAGCACGCATCTGCCCGATTGGGACCATATTGACGCCGCTATTCGCCATTTTGTGGAGGCGCGACTTGTGAACGCTTCTGCGACACGTCGCTAGAATGATCCGATGTGGCGAAAGAAACGATTAATCATAAACGGATTGGTAACCCCGGACGGATAATTTGCGGAGAGAACGATCGCGCCGGGAGGCGGGCGATCTTTCCAGTATCCGAAATGCAAGCGAAGAGTAGAATAGTGCTAAGGTCAGTCTCCTCCGTATCTCCATCGCGATCCCGCAATTTTCTGATAAGAGCGATTACGGCCCTGTCTCTCGCGGCCGGCATCGTCATGGCCGACTCGATCGATGCCGATGCGGAGGCTGCCAATTCGAAATATGCGGGCATCGTTGTCGATGCAAAGACCGGCAATGTTCTCTACAGCGAGAATGCGGATCGTCTGCAGTATCCGGCGTCCCTCACCAAGATGATGACCCTCTACCTGACGTTCGAAGCGTTGGAACAGGGTCGCATCCGTCTGGACACATCGGTTCCCTTCTCCGCACACGCTTCCGCTCAGGCGCCGACAAAGCTTGGTGTGCGCCCCGGCGGTACGATCACCGTGGAACAGGCAATTCTTGGCCTCGTGACGCTTTCCGCCAATGACGCCTCTACGGCGCTTGGCGAGTTGCTTGCCGGCTCGGAAGACCGCTTTGCACAGGTGATGACGGCCAAGGCGCACGCGCTCGGCATGACACGCACGACCTATCGCAATGCCAACGGCTTGCCGAATACCGCCCAGATGACGACCGCGCGCGATCAAGCCCGCCTCGGTATCGCACTTCGCCAGCATTTTCCGCAGTATTACGGCTATTTCTCAACGCAGAGCTTTAAGTTCGGCAACCGTGTTATCCGTAGCCACAACCGTCTCGTTGGTTCCGTGCGCGGCGTCGATGGCATCAAGACCGGCTATACACGTGCCGCCGGTTTCAACCTGGTGAGCTCCGTTCAGGTCGATGGCAAGTCGATCGTTGGCGTTGTTCTCGGTGGTGCTTCGACCCCTGCCCGCGACAATCAGATGCGCAAGCTCATTGCAGCCTATCTGCCGAAAGCATCCAGCCGCGGCGGCTCCTCCGATCTGATCGCCCAGACCGTGCCGCAACCTGTAGCGCCTGTCGCTGAAACACGCGTTGCTTCAGCTGCGCCTGAAGTCAGCCTGCCGCGCACCGCACCGACCCCGGACACTCGCTACCAGCCGGCCTCCGCGCAGGTCGCCTATGCCGATGTTGCCAAGTCAAAGTCCGACAATCCGCTGCTCCAGCAGGAAATGCCGGCCCCGAAGAAGGTCAAAACCCAGGCTATCAAGCAGGCATCTGTCGCCACGCCGACGCCTGCACCCGCCTATGTGCCGCCGGAACAGGGCGACACGACTGTCGACGAACTGACGACGGCATCGACCAAGGAGTCGCAGCTGGCTGGCTGGGCGGTCCAGATTGGTGTTTCCTCCAGCAAGGAAGGCGCAATGGATCTGCTCGACAGCGCCAAGAGCAAGGGTGGCAAGGCCCTTCGTTCCGCGAAGCCTATCGCGGTCGCTAACGCCGGAAGCTACCGTGCACGCTTCGGCGGCTTTGATGACCAGCGTGCTGCTGTGAACGCCTGCAATGCCCTGAAGCGGGCTGGTGTGAAGTGCTGGGCCACGGCCCAATGATCAAAAGGACTGCCGCCGGACATGCACGGGCGGCAGTCCAAGACGTCGTGATCGGTGTGTTTGATCCGACGGAGTTCTGAGACTCGGTTTGTAATGCGTACGAGGATGAGAATGGCGATCAACGAGAATATTCCGGAGTTTCCGCCGCACGGCCGGGTGACCGGCAAGAATCCGCGAGCCGGTTTGCACCCGCTACATGAAGCGGCCTTGCGACTGGCGGAAGTGGGGTTGCAGCGGCAGCAGCCAAAAACGGCAAAGACCAAAGATCTAATTAACCTGCTGCTGTGCCATGGCGCGCGGGCGTGGCGCTGCTCGCAAGCGGAAGCCAATATCCACCTTCACGTCACCTGCCCGGAAGGGCGAGCACCGGTAACACTGCGCCTGCGCTGATCAGAGCAGGCCGAGTTCAGAAAGCTCGCGGCGAAGGTCTGCGGGCATTTCCGCAATTCCCTCGCCCAGGCTGTTCAGATCGCGCGGCACGTCCTCTTGCGGATAATAGCGCCAGCCCTGGAACGCTCGCTTCGGCTGTACGGCCGTTTCGATGACTTCAGGCCCCAGCACAAGATGGCATCGTGAGATTCCTTCGCCATCTGTAAAAGTCTGGATGTCGAGCAATTTCTGGCGCGCCTGAACCTGCCCCTTGATGACCCAATAAAGTGAACCGCCTTCGAGCAAGTCCTCGACACGTTTCGGGACCATCCTGGTCGTATGGACGGAATGAGGCTCAAGCCCGGCCGCGATCGCCCGCAGAGAGCGTTCGGCGACCCATTCGCGCAGATCGTCAATCGAGTCCGCGCCT
>Ga0123342_1009263_pt1 | contig 11876 bp, 10 predicted proteins | sample Turbeawhitnodule_FD_89960 | JGI IMG/M metagenome (GOLD analysis project Ga0123342, IMG submission 89960) | Root nodule microbial communities of legume samples collected from Mexico - Turtle bean Mexico white nodule | ecosystem: Host-associated > Plants > Roots > Nodule | place: Mexico: Nepantla... | reverse complement strand
CTTCTTCAAGTTTTCCATGAAGGAATGCACTCTTCACATCAAGTTGAAATATTTCCCATTCATATTGAGCTGCAAGTGCAAGAATTAGACGTACCGTATCAAGTCTGGCCACTGGTGCAAAAACTTCCATGTAATCGATTCCATATCATTGTGCATATCCTTTTGCCACCAGTCTTGCTTTGTGGTTTTCTACTTCTCCACTTTCGTTGAGTTTGGTTTTGAAAACCCACTTAACTCCAATTGGCTTGACTCCTTTCGGTAGATCTGTTAGCTCCCACGTATTGTTCTTCTCTATAGCCTCCATTTCAACTTTCATTGCCTCTTGCCACTTTATGCATCAATGTGCTTCTTCAAAGGAGCATGGATCATTTTTGCTTTCAGCCATCAGCATCATGAGATTTTCTTCTTCTTCAGCCAAATCAGCCCCTGTCACATAGTCTGTCATCCATATTGGTTTTCTGGAGCAGTGTTGCTATCTCATCTCTATAATTTGGGAGCTGCAACTGTGTTTGTTTAATTTTTGTTATCTTGCTTTGAATCTTTTGTAACATTTGACAAGGCTGCTGATTTGTGACAGCATTAACATTTGTTTATTAGTCATGTGAATTTTTGGCATGTTGTATATTCTCCAATGGTCAGTTAGGTCAAGATGATTGCTACCGATGGGTATTTCATGCTTCTGGATTAAGTAGAAGCCATCTTGACATCAAATCACTGTTATACAAAAATAGAAATAATACTATACATTGACATTTTTCATATGATTTTGTTCTGTACATGGTTGTTCCTTTTTCTTAAGATGCTGTAGAAGTCATTGTTCTGTGCCTCTTTTTGGGGAATGTAGTGGTTGGGATAGGGGTCTTTTCTGATTGCTATGAAATTTTTTGTAGACAGTTGGATGACATATTTTGTGCATTGAATCTTTGTGTTCAAATCTGTATCTGTTAGCCAATTCGTGTATTACATGATTAAACATGTGAATGACTTCCTTGGCTATCTGTCATTTTTTCTGTAACAGGTGTCTTTTCTTTGGTGACGTTTCTTCTAAAAGATATCCATCAACATACTTAACTTATGTACTTGCCATTTATGATTATTACCAAAAGGAGTATTGCATCTCTGAGAAAGGAGAAAATCCTTGTAATGTCAAGTTGCCTCTTATTGTGAATACTTCTGGCTGGGTGAAAGGTAAGCTCACTTTTTTCAGCTGCAATTCTGATTCTCTTTTATCCTGCATTTGTATTTGATACTATTTCTTTCATAGGATTGTAGTGATATATCATCTGTTTTTGTTCCATGGTTTCTTTTTCTGACATTTCAGGTGTTGGTTATGATGTATTAGTGGACATGTTGAAATTTATTTCTCCAACACATGTAGTTAAGATAAACATATCCAGTGAAAATAAGAATCTGCCTGCTGGAGAATTCTGGTTAGATGAAGAATGTGATGGAACAATTAACCTAATTGAGATAAATTCAGCTCGTCAGGATTCATCAAAATAGATCGTAAGTTCAAATCTGATGAAAGTTGTTATCAATTGCAGCTGCTTGTTTGGCCCTTTTATTATCATCTTTATGTTTCAGGTAACATATAATATCCTTATTTGTTTTCCCAGGGTACTTTTTCAGAAGGATGCACGTCCCCTACGAGATTTACGAATAATGGCTTATTTCAGACAGTGCTTTTCTAGTGATTCAAATATTTCTACGATCAAGGAACTTGCACATGCCTTGGCCTCTCACTGTCGTTATGAAGTTCCCTTTGCAAGTGTAAAGATTCAGCATCTTCATTGTGAGGTTGGCTTAAATTTTGCTTGCTACCTGTTCTCTGAATGAGTCACACCACAGCTCAGTATCCTCAGTATGTTGCTACCTTGTTACTGATGATTTAGAAGTTAAAGTTGCTTGCATCTAACTCTTCACCGGCACCACAACAGTGGAGTCTTGTGACCTTGTGACTGAGTTGCCCTTCATGAGTTTGGTTTTATCGATCAAATTTTTACTATTTTTGAACTTCAAGTCTGTCAGCAAACAATTTCCTACCTTGAAGTGAGAGATGTAATGACTCAAGAGACTAAGACTTGACACTTGACCTTTAGTTCCTTTACCTCAAGGCAAACACAACATAATGAACATATGTCTTTTCAATTGAAATACAATGTTGATGATTCAATTGATAGATACAAAGTGGTAGCCAAAGGTGTCTAAGATTGATTTCTCATTAAACTTTGACCAAACTTACTTTTGTAAGGGTCTTATTAGTCATTGTTGTTAAAAAAAATGGAACATGCTTAATGGAACATGCAACAAGCAGATATCAATCATGCATTCTTAAATTGTGAGTTATTTGAGAAAGTATATGTAAATATTCCCTAGGGTTAGAAACAAAAACAATACTTTGCAAGTTTAACAAGTGTATATATATGAATTTAGACAAGCCTTTACATAATGGTTATGCAAGTTCTCCTTATCCTTATTATAACATGATTTTACATTATCTAAATTTTTTTTTCCACTTATGGTTCTAATCCCTCATTGATATTTTGTCGGTTTAAGTGAATGAAATCATCCAGTAGATCGTTGTTCTTCTTGTGTTAACAAAGTACAAATAACATTGAGTTCCTTGTTCAAAATAATTCTTGCTTTTTTTCAATACTTCTTAAACTTGATAAGGATATTTTCTTTTGAGTTAAAGAAAATATATTTTATGTTTGCTTAATGATATTGGTTGTGATTGTTATATCTTTTTTAAGTTCTTATAACAAACATAAAATAAATATGTATGATTCTAAACTTTTAAACTCCAATAGTCTCAAGTATGCAACTTACATCTCAATATATCACCATCACTAAGTTGGAATTTTCTTATTTCACTAACAAAGTTTACATTATGTGACACCTACGGTATTGTTTAAACTACATTTATCTTGTTTTCTTTTTCTAATTCAGTCCATATTATGGTTTTTGTGCTTTTATGTACTATATATTACATGGTAATAAACATTTGTTTTTCTTTCTTATTGTATCATTATTATTTTTTTCATTATCTAAACCTAACAATTATGTTCTTCATGAGCTACCTATACAAGATATTAGAAGAGCAAATTAAATATGCATTATATTAAGAACATGATAAGAGCATGACAAAATAAAAAGTATAACTTTTCATTATATTAGAAAAATATTTAATTATATTTATTTTATTTTTTTAATTAAAAATATTAGTATATTATTACAAAGAGTTGTGAAATGAAAGCAAGTTACTATTTACAGTGTGATTGCTGATAAAAAAAAACTATTTACAGTGTGAAACAAGTTTTTTTTTCTATTAGAAAAGGATTATGATAAGTTGATATCTAACTTTTTTTTTCTACATCCATTTAACAATCCATAGTACTATTATTTTAATAAATTTGTTTTATCTAATTTAATTCTAAATTTACTTATTATTATTTATTTGTTTTTAAAGATAGAGAACATCATCATTAATTTTCAAATCTTAAACCAAAAAGTAAAACATAAAACAATGTCAATAACAGTAACAATATTATACAGTCTTGGGAAATAAAAAAAATTATTAATTAATCAATACATACTTAGACTCTTCATATACTCTTCCCAAAACAACATCTTAGGTATGTCTTGAAGAGAAGACTCAGATGTAGAAGAAGTGTTATTCCACTTCAAGTTCAGAGAAAAGACATTGTCAACACTGTTCAAAGCAAACCCATCCGTTCAACTCAGCTGCATGTTGGTAGTTCATCACATTTCAAGCTTCCTCATGGTTAGATTGTGGAGGAAAAACCCCGTCCCTCTAATCCTACTCATCTTGACAGGGTACATCTTCTTTTTCTCACCCATCAACTGTTGTTTCTTCATTTCATTCATTCATGCATAATGTATCACTGTCATCTTCATCTTCAAGATTACTGTTAAGTTTTACATCTACACAAACACCATAACTAAATATATGACACAGTTTAGGAGTCATTTCTGGATTTTTTTTCCTTTACTACGAAGAACTCTCTACATTCTCATTGTAGCTGCATGGAATGTTATGATCTCCAAGGCACTGACAGTTTCTGTTCTAGACTTGCTCAGTGTTTCATCAGTTTATGCATGCGTATGAAGATAGATTTATTTTATTCTGTTAGAAGATTTTAGATCCTTGAGTGGATATTAGTATGATGAAAAATTAGTTTTTTACCCTAAACTCTAAACTGTGGATTAATCTGAAATTTTCACTTTTCAATATTGTCATTTTGTGCAAATAATTTGTAGGAATTAATTAACATGGTGTGGTATATATAGTTAGTAAGTATGGTATATATAGTTAGTAAGTATGGGGCCAAGACTTGGATTGAAGTTTAGATTTAAAAAAAATGTGTTTGGGAGAATTCAATCTCTTAGATAAGAAACTCTACCATGAAGGATTAAGACCTTACTTAGGATTAACAAAGGAAAGTTATTGTCTGGAGTACACAAAGTTAAATGGACTCAGTTATAACATAGTGTATGATAATCAACACACAAAAGATAAGGAAGGTCTTTGTTTTTTTTTTTTTTTTCTATTCTGTGCTTCATTTCTTCACTTGCATATTTTATGTTTGGAATAGGTATTCTTCCCATTTTGGCAAGAATTTCATTGTTAATGTTTTTTTTTTAATTTTATTTGTTCAGTACTGAATTTGTTAAAGTTTGCTTTGTGTGTCAACAAATCGCCTACACAACTAACAACTATCATATGAGTTATTACAATCAATTTCTCCTCCTCCCACTATACTCTAGGAAGATATAAATGGAATGTAATCCTTACTTTATAAATCGATTTTATAGGATTGAATTATATATAAGACAACTTATTAAAAAGAACTCACTTACTAAGAAGGTCAATTTCCTTAAATAGGTACTATCATATTTGACATGAAAAGAAAAGAAAAACAGTGCAAAAAAACAAATAGTAAATTCTAAGAATGCACAATGACAAACATGATATAATTTTAAGAAATCAAAGAATCAAGAAAAATGTGGATGGAAATTCCTATTTTTTAATATACAAGGCAGGTAATTGAAATCAAAAGTTGAATCAAAATTGACAAAACTTCACTGGACACTCTCCAAATCTCAAGTGTTTAGGTTTTGTATTTATACTCAGCACCCATGCAGACAAACACTACCATATGCTTAGTCAAACTCTAATATTCACAACAATCGAAAAACATGCAATCAAAGATCAAGAGGACTTCATAAGGGATGTAATGAGGCTAAGGTGAAGGTAGGTAAAAAGGGGGAAATTAAGCTTAAAAACCATAGAAAAACAAAGGAGCAATGAAGGATAGGTCTAAAAACAAGTGTAAGTATCATGACAATTCAACTCATTTTTTTTATTTCAAGATATCATTTTTTTCATATAGTAGACAGTCAATCCAATGTATTAGAGGATCAATTCTTATTTTTTTATTTTCTTTTTCTTTTTCTTGTTGTATTTTTTTTTTCTTTCTATCTTTTTTTTTTGTATTTGAAGAGGTAAACTATAAAAATGAGATACAGTTATTCAAAAGCCTATTCCCAAACAATTTCAAAGCTCCTTTATCTTCTAAGGTAGGGACAAACATGATTTTTCTGTTTTGAGGCTTGTAATGAGGGTTAAAAATAAGAAAAAGGTTATAGGCTCAAGGGGCTAACAAATGAATTATCATAAAGGTAGGCTAATATGGCTAGTGGGATAATTTACACAAAGAATGCCTCTATCATATCAGTTCATGCACGTAAATCACAATTGTAAAACAAAGAATCAAGCTAAGTTCTTGAGTATAAGCAAACATAAGTGAAAACACACTAAAAAGAATATTAAATGATATATCAATTAAGGCTCAAAACTCACTAGGAACATTCTATCAAAAGATTCAACCCAAAATTTCTCATAACCAACTTATTTATCAATTTTTAAGAAAATCCAAACAATAAAGATCTTGAAACCAAGATTTGCTAGAATTATGAAACATGTCAGCCATTAGACGATCCTAAAGAGCTTATTTATTTTAACAGAAGCAAAAAGAAATTCAAACAAATAAAACAACAAAAGATAAATCCTAAACTATGTTTCTCCTTCCCCCACACTTAAATCATACATTGTCCTCAATGTAAAATCAACAAATAAATGTGTATAATAAAAGTGAGAGAAGAAGTACTCCCTCATTCAGCTTGAGAGAAGTAGCAACTGCAACAAATCTCTTCAACCATCTCCTCTACAATATAAGCCAAGGGCCTTCGTGTAGAACAAAGATGATGATTGTTGGAAGGTATGGCCAAGGCATGCAGTACCTTGATAAACTATGAAACAAACACGCTATGACGAATAAGCCTTGAATTAATAGATGAAAATGGGGTGGGTCTTGAGGGCGTGTGAAATGGTACAGTTTCTTCCATGAATGGATGATGGTATTCTCTAGAGTATAGATGGAAGATGTAAATTTATTCAATATAGACGATTTGATATGGTTAATTGTTTGGGGATCGTCTAAGGGTGGTGGTCTAAGGCTAGACAATCTCGCTAGGGTAGACGATCTAGTTGGGGTGGGAGATGGAATGAAATATAAGTTAGGAGGTGGTGGTGGCTGGTAGAGGTTGCTTTCAAATGTTCCAATTATGCTAAAAGGTATAGCCAGTGGCGATGATAGAATGAGTGATATGGGCTTCAGCTTAAATAGTGGAGGTTGTACTCTTTGAAGCTTTAAGGATGGAAGAATAATATTATCTTTTTCTCCACTAGTAGTGTCTAGTTGAAAGATGGGTAAGATATGCTCTTCCTCTTCTTGTATTACCTCCAAAACTATGTCAGAGCCATCTGCTAGTGCGCAATCTTTTTCAGTAGATTCGGCAAGTATAGCAACATCAAGAACTTCTTTATCAAGACCTGCATCACAAGAGTTAATGCATTATAAGAACTCATCTATCTCATCATCTGTACATTTAAGTGGATTGGAGAAGTTAAAATCTCCTAGAAACTCAAGTACATTATCATCCTTAGTGTTTATGTGATGCACAAAATGATTTTTATCAGCATGTGTAATAGAGTCTAATTCCTTTTGATTAAGCAATGATTTTTCCTCCATCAGTGGAGGTTGGACATTAGTTGGTAATGGCTTAGAGATCCTAACAACCTGCAAATCAACTGGGTCAGCATAAAAAAACAATTGGTATGGTTACATCTATGCACTCTAACTCATTAGACAATGTTGGTGTAGTAATATCAGCGTCTGCAGTGCAAATCATATCATCAGACGATATGCATTTATTCATCTCAACACATGTTGCACATGCATCATCAAAATTCTTAGCAATATCTTCTAACTTGTCTAGCCAATTGATCAACTTTCTCTTTGAATTTTGATAGACCAACATCTATGCTTTGTTGAGATTTCATTGTATTTACCATTAATTGTCTCATTAACTCCTCTAAAGATGGCTCTTCAAGATTATGAGGAATATTATCAGTTTTCAAAAATGGTTGAAAAGGTGTTTCACTTTCATCAAAATAGTATTGCTGATAATATGGTTGTTGTTGAGGTTGATGATAAAATTGTTGACAATATGGATTATAATGCTGAGGCTGCTAAAAGTAAGGCTCACATTGTTGCAAAGGCATTGCTGATAATATGAATTATAATGTTGAGGCTGTTGAAAGTAGAGCTCACATTGCTGCAAAAGTTGCTTATAATGAATATCATAATTGTAAATTTGTTCAGCTAATTTTCGTTCCATTTTGGAATTGATAACAAGGGATATATTTTATGGACACCAACACCTATAAGACGCCTCAGAGCAAATTTTTTTTTTTTTTAATTTAAAAGCAAATCAAGTAAACTCCCAGGAAAGAGAGGTGAGTCACATGTGGACAAACTTAAAAACCAAGTCTTTCCTAACTAGAGTCTTTTCTGAATTGCTTTCAATTTAAAAAAAAAAATCAAAGAGTAGCAACTGAAGTGTCTACCTAAATGCAAAATCCTATAAAAAAAAACTAATGCAACTATTACACTTAATGCTTAAAAAACGAGAAGAAAAAAAAAACAAATAAATAAAATATAAAAAAAGAAACAAGAACAATAAAAAAAACAAACAAAAATAAATAAAAAATTGCAGAAAAGAAAAAAAAAATGAAATAAAGGAAATCAAAATAAGATTAAGATAAAGATATAAATAAATAAAATAAAAACAAATCAAAATAATATTAAGATAAAAGATATAAAGAGAATAAAATATAACAAATTAAAATAAAATAAAGATATAAGATATAAGAAAATAAAATAGAATATCACAAATCAAAATAATATAAAATATAAGATATAAGGAAATAAAATAAAATAAAATCAAAATAAGATTAAAATAAAAGATATAAGAAAATAAAATAAAGGAAAATAAAAATAAGATAAAGATAACATATACAAAGAAATAAAATAAAATAAAATAAAGTCAAAGTAAAATTAAAATAAAGGATATAAGAAAATAAAATAAAGACAAATCAAAATAAGATAACGATAATATAAAGAAATAAAATCAAATATCATAAAAGATTATATTGAATATTATACTTTTATTTTTTTTAATTTAATTTTCGTTTTCTAGACTATAATAAATAAATAAAAACTAAAAAGAAGAAAACACAAGTTAAATATGCCGAAAATAAAATTAGGAAAAATAAAATAAAATTATGCAGATAAAAAGAAAAACCTAATAACCAAAATCAAATTGGATTCCCCAACAAGGGCGCCAAATTTGATAGTTGTCGTTTTGCTGTCAAATTAATATGATTCTAACGTAAACTTGTCTAACACTAGAGAGATAGTATACTCCATGAATCCAACGAATCCAATAGTAAAATCAGTACATCAGTATTTAGAATCTATCTCCAAGCAATAAAAGTTAGCAATAATAATAATAATAATAAGAGGTTTAGATAGTTGTGCAAAAAAAAATATAAAAGAGTTTAAAATAACAAATAAAAAACGGTTGATCCCCAGTTCTTCCACCATTGAATTCTTCACAAGTTCTCTAAAGATTAATCTTTTCCCAATCCTCCAACAGAGTTAAACCAGATTGAACATGCGCCAATTTAATTCAACTGAAACTTGCCAGTAAAGCATGTGTCTACTGGTTTGTTCCATTCGTATACTCCATGAAAATGCTTATCTCTTCTCTTTTGAATCATGCACCCAAAAAATTAATTAGAACAATGTGAACTAACTAAGAAACCAAAGTTTAAGATAAGGAAGACTATCAATTATGCGTTCAAGTACCACCTCTCACAAAAACTAGTTTTTCAGGATATTAGACAATAAAAACAACTGCTATAGAGAATTAAAAATCGAAACTTTTATTGAACAAAATCCCAGAACTCAATGGGAAATTACAAAAGGAATCAACCAAAAAGGTTTAGCCTTCCATGCGGAGGCAAAACAAAAGAATTACAAAGAAGAAAAGAAATTAAGAAATTCAAAACCCTATGAAGCTCCCCTTTTTCTCCTTGATGCTTGTGTTCTTTTATAGGCTTTTCTGCTCCAAGGATCTTGGGAAAATATTGTAGTTTATATTTTTGTTAACATTTTCCAAGTTTCTATCTTTCTAGAATTCTTGTATTTTGTAGAAAATTTGCTTCCAATTCTGTTTCTAAGATATTGTAGATTTTATTTTCTCTTTCTTCTCCTCGATATTTGTTTCCTGTTTTGGTTCAAGAAGCAACTTAGACTTTTGCATATTTGACCCATTCACAAAAGTAGATGCTTCTTCCGAATAATTTACTCTAAAAACACAAAATTAACAACAATAGTAGTTAAGGCCCCAAATAAACCCAATTATAAGAATATTAATTAAAACAATTGATTTATTTATTATTATAATCCAATAATCTATGGTTAAGGCTATTGAGTGTGAATAAATATATGTTCATCAAAAGGCGCCTGGTTCATTTCAGTAAATTAAGATTATATTATTTCAGCCCTATTTGCCTGAAGTTTGTTATAGTCTTCTTTGATGACATACTGGTGTATAATAAGTCATTAGAAGATCATATCTCTCATTTAGATATTTTTTTTTCAATGCCTTATGACTAATAAATTTTTCCTTAAGAAGAACAAGTGTATGTTTGCCAAGGAATCAATAAAATACTTGGGACATATAATATTCAGGAATGGCGTTGGCTTAGATCCTAAGAAAATTCGGGCAATGATTGCTTGAACGACACCTACCACCATTAAAAAATTGCATAATATTTTAGGGTTGACGGGTTTTTATCAAATTGTTCAGCATTATGCTTCTATAGTTGCTCCTCTCACTAACCTGCTGAAGAAACACTCATTTACTTGGTCTGAAGAAGCACAACAATCACTAGATTAGCTAAAGGATGTTATGACTCATACTCTTATGACTCATACTCCTATATTGATGTTGCCTTACTTCCAAGATGATTTCATAATAGAAACAGATGCATTGGGGCAAGCGATGGGAGCATTTTTTTTTTTATAAAAAATAACCACCCAATTTTTTATTTTAGTAAAAAAAATTCCCAAATCATCTTTTAGCTTTTGGCATATGTTAGGGTGTTGGATGCAATCACCGTTGCTGTAAAAAAATGGAGAACTTACCTTTTGGGTAAAATATTCATCATTCATACAAATCATCTGAGTCTTTGGGAATTGATGACACATGTGTTGCAAACACCTAAACAACAATACTACTTGTTCAAATTCTTGGGTGCACTTATGAAATTATTTATAAATTGGGAGCAACTAACCATACCTTAAGTAGGATAGATGAGAGTAAAATCACAAATGATAGGGTTGACAATGCCATAGTCTAATTTGGTGTCAAAGATACATGACACTTGTAATGCAGGTTTAGGAATCAAACAGTTTTACCAATAAGTACTTTGTTGTCCAGAGCAACATCACAAATTTAAAATTGTTAAAAGAATTTTCCCTTATCATGACAATATTTATATTCCTTGTCAATCCTCTCTTAAGCAAGTTCTTTTGGAGGAATTTCATGTCTCGACAATGATTGGTCAAGCTAGAATACATAGAACTTATGGGAATATGAACGAGAACTTCATTTGAAAATGAATGAAGAAAGACATGACTAAATTTGTTAAAGGTTGTGTTGTGTGTCCACAAATAAAGTCGCCTACACAACTACCATATAGGTTATTACAACCAATTCCCCCTCATCCCACTGCAGTTTGGAAAGATATAAGTAGGATGTAATCCTTATTTTATAAATCGATTTTATAAGATTGAGTTAGATATAAGATAACTTATTAAAAATAACTCATTTACTAAGAAGGTGAATTTCCTTAGATAGGTATTATCATATTCGACATATTGTAGTCCTTACTCTAAAATACTTTTAAACTGCTCATTTAATAATATAATTAGTATATATGATAATAACATTCGAATTATAGAAGAACTATTTTTTTTAATAAGACTAATACAATAATTTTATCTTATCTATTGTTATTAATGTATAATATATTTACTGAAATTGAATTTATTATGTATATATAATGATTAAATACAATCTTTATATGTTGTCCATGTTATAGAATAATAATTAATTGTTAGAAAAGATGACTTTAAACTAGAGGGGGGTGAATTGTTTAAAGAGGGTTTTCGCAAACTTTTCAAAACTAGAATGAATTTATCTCAGGAACCAATTGATTCAGCAATTCAGTTAGCCAAAACAGCAAACAAAAGCTATAGTACCAGAAAAACAATCGGTTGTTTCGTAGAAACAATCGGTTGTTTATACCAGCAAACAACAAATAAACTGAATTTAAAGAGTTAGAGATAGAGAGATTGTACACAGTTGTTTATACTGGT
>Ga0123342_1009262_pt1 | contig 11876 bp, 4 predicted proteins | sample Turbeawhitnodule_FD_89960 | JGI IMG/M metagenome (GOLD analysis project Ga0123342, IMG submission 89960) | Root nodule microbial communities of legume samples collected from Mexico - Turtle bean Mexico white nodule | ecosystem: Host-associated > Plants > Roots > Nodule | place: Mexico: Nepantla... | reverse complement strand
ACGCATCCCAAGGAGTAAGGTATGTAATTTATTACTGTTCACCTACCTGAGAGCTGACCACCCGCTTTACTGACTTGAGCGTCGGAGTGCCTTCGCAGGTACCCCCACCATCCGGTGTTCACCTAAGAACGAGTGCCGAAGGAGAGGCAGGAGGACGAGAAGAATCCCAGCTCATCACCCAGTTACCTAACCGACCGAAGGAAGGAGAAGAAGACTTCAATAGTTCTCTAGGTCCCATCTCCCTATTAGGAACAAATTAAAATATTTGTCACAAAAACAGCGGTAATTCATAAATTTATAAATTTACTCTTGTGACAAATATTGTGATGATATTTTTCAATTTCTATGTTATATAACGTATTATATCATAAATATTAAATATTTTGTGATTTTTTTTAAAAGATTTTTGTCACTGACAAATTATCTGTCAAAAACAATAATGAAATATTTAGTGATTTTTTTAAAGGATTTTTATCTGAAAAGAAATTATTTTTCTTATATATAAATAAACTCTTTTTTTAATCCTTTGATAATATATTTTATGATTTTTATTCAACTTATGACTATATATGATAAGTGCCTTCTAATTAGTTGCATTTTTTTTTTGGATTTTTGGAACTTTGTGGAAGCTTAATGGAGACAATGGATCAAGGATGACTCAAATGGAGTTATGAATTCCTTGTAAGTGCATGAAGAGTAGGGAGAGTGTTTGGTAGGACCATATCACTTGGAAAGGTGAAGAAGAAGACCAAAGATATTTATCCTAAACAGGTTTAGACCATGGGAGTGTTTAGGCTAGTAATTTGGCAGCATAACACTCATAAAATTGATCTTATAAAACATGAACCAAGCTACTCCTTATATAGGTGTAGGAGGCTGACCATTGGTTACAAAAATGAGAGGGAAATTCAAATGCTAAATGGTTTGAACTTAGACACCAAATTATAGTCACATGGCAAGCATGTTCAAGTCTACTTCATGTGACCTAATTAGGTCTAAATGATCAGTTTAGGGTAAATGTTAGCTGCAATTAAGCCCTAATTATACCATAGGTAGGTTTTAGATGCCCAACCCTAACCCTAATTCACTTAAAGAAAAATTACAAGTAAATTTCTTACTCTACTTTAAGCAAGAAAATAAATTATACTTTAGAAAAATTTACACTAGGTTATGATATTTTTTAACATATATAAAAGGGTGTCTCTGCCATCAGTAGCAGAGTCCCAATCTTCTTATATCCTCATTACCATAGCTTTAGTGATTGGTCTTGAACTAGGGCCTCTGCCATTAATATATATTTAAAATAATTTAAATTATATTGAAATTATTTATTATTTTAAAATATTGTCACAATAAAAGAGCTCATTAGACAATCTCAAAAGACTAAACTCTAGAAGATCTTCATAGATGGTCTACTCATGCATTACATGCCAGACGCTTCAAAAGTATGATGTTCCAAAAGGAAGTGTTATCTTGAACATATCAAACGATCTGATTTTTACTCAACATTAGATGTTCTCAATAGAAAATATGAGCAAGACTCGCTAGATGAGTCAATAATGGAAAGTCTTGTTAGACGAATATAACACATAGAAGATCTTAATAAGAAAGATGAGAAAGACTCACTAGACAATCTTACAGTGAAAAGATACATTAGACAATCTAGTAAAGACATAACAGACGACCTAGTCTTCGTCTCAATAATGGATAATCTCTTATTATTGGGTTTTTTTTTTCCGTCAAGCTAACTGAGTCAACTTTAGTACAATTGATTAGAGAAGTTGTCATATCCACGAGAACTAAAGGTTACCAAGATAACAATATCATTCAAAATGGAGTAAGGATATGTTTATTTTTGGGTGCATACACTATTTAATAGATATAATAGAAAACTATAAAGAATATAAATAGTGAGATTGAAACTAGATGCACAAAGGAGAAGTTTAGATATTCAGAACAAATGTTGGGATTGAATCACTTTGTAAATCTTTTTTGTTGATGTTACTTACAAATGCTTTGTTCTTCAAGTTCACTATTCCTTATGGTAAAACCAAGTTAATCACTTAATCATAGTTATCTACAACAATAGATTACCATAAGCAATTCCTTGACTTACAATTATCTCAGTTCTGCATTAAGATGCTATAGTTCAAGCTAAATACTCAATTATGTTCCCAAACATTGACATACTTAGTTGATTTGAAAGAGTTCAGAAAATGAATGTGTTTCCCAACATCATTCAAGTTTTAAAGGCATGAATGGTGATTCTTCACATATCAAGCATTAAGCATTCAATCAAATCATACGAAATAAATTTAAAAAAAGCATTTATAAACAACAATAATTAAAAAATATTACATTGTTCTCCAATCCCAATATGATAAATTTAGCTATTCATGATAAAGCTTACACAGAAGCTCATGCATGAGCAGACATGGGGTTTTGAATGTTCCTTGCCAACTAAGGTTATTCTTTTAGTGATGAGTTCCTTCAGATTTGTAATCCGCTCAACGTCTAGCCAATCCACTCAGTAGTTTCGCTTTCTTCACTTTGAAGAAACCTTTTGGCTCAAAGCCTATTATGAGTTTAGGTAAATCATATGTTTCTTAATCCATGAAGGATTCTCTTAAAGCCTAACCCAACCTAATTAGGATTTGAGTTGGTCGTCAAAACCCTAATTTTTGGAGTCAACATGTAGCCCTTTTCATTAGGGAATTCAAAACCCTGATTGAAGAGCTTAAGAGAGTCAACACATGGCCCATTCCCAAGACCACTAGGCCCACTCACAAGACCACACGACCATGCATCAAAACTAGCACACATGAAGGCTTATAAACATGAATTTTTGTGTAATTTTAAGAGATATGGGACTTGGAGAAGACCTATGCACCAAAAATGTAATGTGCATATCCATGTATCATTTTATTCCCACGTGCTATAGTACATGGTGTGCAATAGGGCTCCAATAATTATAAATAAAAACCCCTTTCCTCTTGTAAAAATACTTTGAATTGAATAAGAATAGACTATGTTATTGTTCTTTTCTTTTTATTCTTTAAACTCAATGAAAATGGGAGTATTTTCCTAGGCTCACCACCAAGGATCCTTCCTTGGAAGTGAGGGCCTTGAGTATCGAGTTTCCCACTTGAAACATGGTAAAAGTTTTCAAAATTTTCTAAGTTCTTCTGCTGCCTCGAGGAGCCTTAGAGAGCCTTCCATTAGTTCTTCTATGAGAGCTGATGACTGTTTTTATGGTAAGTGTACCGAGTCAAAAGTAATAATTTGTCCCTAAGGACGGATATCGAATCCACAAGGAACATTTATTTAAAATCCTAATAGTAACATTCACTAAGTATAAGAATATTCAAAATAATTTTATTTGATTTGATATTGACAATAGTTTGAGATTAAAACTTTAAGGTGAGAACCCAAAGAAGATCCCCACTAGACACGAAATTAACCACGTGGTTAAGTAAGTGTGAAGGTTCACTTCTAGAGGGAAAAGAGAAAAAACACAATATGGTGATTATGATGATGAAAGTAAATTGTGGAAATGGAAGGAACACAAGTTGAAGGAAGACAAGTGATAACCAAAATTAAAAGACAAGCATGATATCATAAAGAGGAATAGAATGGATGCCGCAAAAAGAAATATAAAAAGAGGAAGGGATGAAGGAAGCTTATGAAAGAAGAAGGGTTGTCACACCACTTGGAGAAAGGAGGCACTCCAAGATGAGTGGTTAAAGAGCCACCACTTGAAGTGCTCACACACTCAAGATAAGACCCACTATGAGGACTCTCAAGTCTCACAAAAACACTCTTGCAGATAGAGGGGTATGGGTGTCATTCATGAGAAGCCTTCTAGAAGGTAGGTCAATGAAACCTTAAACCTATAAGCACTTGTCATGAAAGGCGGGCTTGGCACAAGCCCAAATTTGTAAGCACACCCTACTTAAATTACTAAACACACCCTACTCAAATTACTAAGCAAACCCTACTCTAGTTTATTCTTCTATTTGGAACCCCCAAAGTGAGCCTAATTTATTTACATCACTTCTCTTGTGGAAAGACAAGAAGGAAGAACTTCTGATATTCTGGTTTATATATAGTTCTTCTTCTGTTGATGCTCTCTCGAGGTTTGGTGGAGCCTGACTTTGTATACTGAGATGACTGGCCTTTTTGTGAAATACTTGATGTGTCCTTAGTCATTTATTCGTTGTTATGATTTGTTTCAGTCCCCCCAAGTTGGAAAGAATCCGTCCTCGAATTTAGAACTCTTGCAAATAACATAGTTTGTTCACTCGATTTATATATGTGAGTGGTGAAGCAAACTTATCTTCATTGATTTTTCGGAGTTTGGGTGGAATAATTCTAGTTACATGTAATTTTTGTAGAGAATGTGTAGGATCAAAGGGAATTTGATGTGAAAAACGTCTTATAAGGTGTAAACCTTTAAAAGGATTTTGAAAAATATTCCCACATTTGTCTAACAAATGCATGTAATTAGAGCTATGAATAGATAAACAAGAAGGAAGGAAAGTACCAAAGTGAGTCAACAATTTTTATTTGTGATGGATCAAGATTACGGTTTTCACCACGTTTGGTGAGGTGATGAGTCCCGTTTTGTTATTTTCATAATCTTTTTCATATTTTTTTTTTGTTTCATTTTTATTTGGTCTTTGTTTATCTCTTCTACCATCATGGTTCTTTTGGTTTGACAATTGGCATCTATGTGCCCAAAACCTAAACATTTAAAACATTTTGCACTTGAGGTTTTGGTGGGTGACTTAGGGGGTAGAGGTGGAAGGTTTGTCTTTAGAAACTCTTGGTGAAAAGTGGTTTCTTTTGAAAAATTGGAAGGAAAAGTTTTTGTATAATTTTTTTGTATCCTTCCATGAAGATTTGGAGAAGCCATCATTATCAGTATTTTTTGTTGAAGATAGATGAAGTTTCTTCACAACATGTCAAAGAGTGTGTTTGATGTAGAAAATCGTTTTGAAGATTGTTGTATTGTAATTCATGGTTTCTTGTAGATTAGAGGTTGTTTAAATATTTCTTTTGCACTGTGATCTGCTTCATATCTCATAACCAAGGTGATGAGCTTAAGCACAAGGGTACCCTACAAAGTTTTTAAAAAATCGGTTTTACATTTTTCAAAACTAGTTTACTGCACAAAAAATAAATTTTTTGTTTTATAAAACAATAAATTCTTTTTGTACTGGTGCAAATCTGATAAGCCTTTTCAAAATTCTATTTTGGAACCAAAATCAGTTGAGCTCTTTGTTACCGATATAAACTGATCTGAAAGTGGTTATGTAACGACCAACTGTATATTCAAAAAACAATCTGTTTATTTAGACTTCAATCTGTTATTTTTATAACAACTTTTAACTATTTTTTGAAAAACCGTTTTGATTTGAAAGCTATAAAAGGATACGTGTATTTCATATCAAGTTTGACTCATAAATTACATTTTCGAACACAGTTTAAAGTGCTTTCAGTAAAAGTTTGGAATCCTTTTTTTTTGTTTTCGAAAGTTTTTCTCAAAAACCTCAAGTGTTCTTGTGCTGGTTATTCTTGGTTAAGGAAATCAGGTTCTGTCAAAGTGGTGCTTCATAGAGTGTTCTGTTCTTGATCTCTTGCATTTGCAAATTAGGTGTTTTCATTCCTATTCTTTTCTTGTATAAAGGTGGTTGTAATTTCACTTCTTGATAGGGTTTCTTGAAGTGCGGATGATGTTGAAATAAAGTTTTTCAGCATTGTTTTTCTTTGTTCTTGAAGGGTTCAAGAACCAAGAGATTTTGAAAAGGTTTGTTTTGATTTAGTGGAAATCACCTTGGTGTAAGGTGGAACTATGTGCTTCTCTCTCCTTAATCTCTACAAGCAAATATGTAAAAATCTGATATACTGCACTAAAATAAATTTGTTGAATTAAAATTGAATCTGTTGTTTCTGGGCTGATTCATACTTTGTCCTTCAAGATTCTGGAAATATTCTTGTTTACTTGTATATCACTGAATCTATATGAATTGTCTGGATGAAACAAGTAATAAGAGCTTCTAAATAATTTTGTCCAGGATTCTTTTTCTTTCCAAAACTGGTTTCAAATATTTGAAGTTGGATTTCTTGGTTTAAAATCTTTCTCAACTAATCTTGCTGGTGCAGTTGATTAATCTTCTTGTTGTCTATTTTTGTAAAGTTGAAATTTAAATCCATTGATTCTAAAATCAATCTGTTTAAGTTTCTGGAAGTGCTCGTGTAATCAGAAATTTAAATATGTTTTACTCTGAATCAATCTATTCTTTTTGTAAGGATTTCTGAAAACAGTATTCTTTGCGAAAATTTTATATGCTCAATTCACCCCCTCTTGAACTTAGACACTAATAAACCCAACATTTTTTAAATTTGCTTTCTTCAAAAAGTTGTGATTCCACCTTGATGGCTAGGTGAACCACTTTCTCTAAAGAAGAGTACTCATATAACTCTACAATATCTTGAATTTCTCTCCTTAAACCACTCACAAACCTAGCTATCTTTGAGTCTTCACTATCATGCATATTAATTTTTGTCAAAGTGGTTTCTAAGTCCTTAAAATATTTATCTATCGTCCTAGGTCCTTGATGAAGCAATTGGAGCTTCAACAAGAGTTCCTTCCTATAATGAGGAGGAACAAACCGCACATGCATGCATTCTTTGAAATCATACCAAGAGACCACAATTGGCCTTTTATTCAAACCAATGTCCATTACAATTTGATGCCACCACTGCATGGCATAATCTAAAAACTCTAGGGAAGCTAACTTAACTTTTTGGTCTTCTTCGACCTCATACACATTAAACATTTGTTCTACCTTAGCTTCCCATCCTAAATACAAGTTGGTGTCACTTTCCCCACTAAAACTAGGTAATTTTACAAAAGGAAAAGAAGTCTTTGGTGGTTGGTGTTGTTGACGCCTTTTTTCAAAATTGTGCACTCTCCAATCTTGTTCTTCTTCTTGACTTCCATAGTGCATGTAATTTATGTTGAAGATAGATGAATACTCTTCACAACTTAGACAAAGAATGTGTTTGATGAAGAAAATTGTTTTGAAGATTGGTGTATTTTAATTCATGGTTCATATTAGGTTAGATGTTATTTAAATATGGCTTTTGCACTGAAATCTACCTCATATCTCATAACCAAGGTGATGAGCTTAAGCACAAAGGTCTCTTACAAAGTTTACTCAAAAGTTGTTTTTAAGTTTTTCAAAACTAGTTTACTGTACACAAAATCAATCTGTTGTTTTACAAAACAAGAGATTATTTTTGTACTGATGCAAAACTGCCAAGTCCTTTTTAAAGTTCTATTTTGAGACCAAATTCAGTTTACCTAAATGTTACCGTTGTAAACTGATTTGAAAGTGGTTATGTAACCACCAGCTTTCAAAAAATAAACTATTCATTTAAACATCAATATGTTAGTTTAATAACAACTTTTAACTGTTTTTTTAATTCTATTTTGATTTGAAAGCTATAAAAGAATAGGTGTATTTCATAATAAAATGACTAAGAAAATCACATTTTTTAATATAGTTTAAAGTTCTTTCAGTGAGAGTTTGAAATTCTTTATGGTTTTAAAAGTTTCTCTCAAAAACCTCAAGTGTTTTTGTGTTAGTGACTCTTGGTTAAGGAAATCCGGTTTTGTCATAGTGGTGTTGCAAAGAGTGTTTTGTTCTTGACCTCTTGCATCTGCAATTTAGGTGTTTTCATTCCTATAACTTTCTTTTGTAAGGGTGTTTGTAATTGCACTTCTTGATAGGGTTTCTTGAAGTGTGGGTGCTACTGAAATAAGGTTTTTCAGCATTGTGCTCTTTGTTCTTAGAGGGTTAAAGAACCAAGAAGTTATGTAAAGATTGATTTTTGTTTGGTGGAATCCACCTTGATATAAGGTGGGACTGGATGTAGCTCTTGTTGAGTGAACCAGTATAAAACTGTGTGTGCCTTTCTCTCCTCTTGATCACTGTAAGTAAATCTGAAAAACTGGTAACTTGTGATAAAATAAATCTGTTAAATTGAAATTGAATCTATTTCTTTTTCATAATTGGGCTGATTCATATAATTGTTCTTCAAGATTCTGGAACATTTCTTGTATGCTAAAGAAACACTGAATCTGTAAATTCTGACAGAATAAAACAAGTATTAGGGCTTTATAAACAGTTTTGTTCAGGATTCATATTCTTTTAAAAACTGGTTTCAAAGATTTGAAATTGGCTTCCTTGAATTAGGATCTTTTTCAAATATCTCTGTTGTTGTTGCTGATTAAACTGTTTGTGTTCATAATTGTAGTTAGAAATTTAAATCCATTGATTCTAAAACCAATATGTTTAATTTCTGGAAGTGCTTGTGAAATCAGAAAAATAAATCTGTTTTACTCCAAATCAATTTGTTCTTATCTGTCAGGATTTCTGAAAATAGTATTCTTTGCAAAAAATTTATAAGCACAATTCCCCCCCCCCCCCCCTTCTTGAACTTAGACACTAATAAACCCAACAATTTCTAGTAGCTATTCTAGGTTCCCATCTCCTTTCTCTAGCTTGTCTCTTGATGAGGACCTGAGAGAGCGCACCCACTGACCAAGCCCAGCCTTTCAGGAGGATGACTCGGAGCATGACTCAACATACAGGGCTAGGTCAGGATCCACTTCTAGCCAATGCTTCAACACCTTGCCTTCCTCAGAGGATCACAAGGAGTAGAGCCCAGGCCATGGGGGTTGAGCATAAGCTAGTGTCCTTAATTTTAATTTTAGTATAATAGGTTTCTTTTAGCATAATAGGGGGATGTGCTTATCATTTTAGCTTGTGCCTAGCCTTTTAGGATAGAAAATTGACCTAGCTTCTAGAACTTTAAGCCTAGGGTGCGGCCTTGACCTAGTCAACCTTAAAGGTCATCCCTCCCTCTTTACCTTTTCTACCCTTACTTCATCTTGTTTTCCAAGGCACCCATTCCTATAAATAGGGTGCCTTACTCCATGTATTCTCATGTTGAATTTTGGATATAGAAGAAAAAATCTGCACAAATTGGGCGAGGCTTGTGTTCTCTTAGTTTAGGTCTTATCTTGTGAGAGTTGAAAGCTCTTCAAGTGGTGGCCTTCCACACTTATCTTGGAGAATCCACACTCCAAGTGGCGTGTTCTTCTCTTATCCATCACCATAAGCTTTCTTTCCTTCATCTCTCCTTCCATCCATTACACCTTTAGTCTTTGTGTTTATGTTCTTATCTTGCTTCCATTTTCAATTTGGTATCCTTCATTATATTTTCTTCCTTTTGTGTTCTTTCATTTCCGCAAAGCATCATCATTTTCACCATATCTTGTGTTTTCCTTTTTTCTTTTGAAGTGAACATTCATACTTACTTAACCACTTGGTTAAGTTCGTGTCCAGTGGGGATCTTCCCTAGGTCTCACCCTATAATTGATAAAATTCAAATCATAAACAAAGTGTCACCATTAAAATGGACAAATCTAAAATCAACTCACATCATCTCTCTTGAGTCTCTTCTAACCTTTGCATCCTTTCCACTAGTTGCCTCATTTCCTCTTCTTTGTGGGCCAATCTTCTCTTGGCATCCACAAGCTCTCCCAAAAGATGTGTCTTTTGAGGAGATTATAGCTTTAAAGATTCTCCTGAAGACAAATGAGCCATAATTTTGCACAAAAGAAAACAAACAATTAGTGAAAATAACAATTTAATCTACTCACTCACTTGTATCACTCGGCTATTTAGTTAAGGAAGGACAAAATTTTAATTCACTCAAGAAAGATTTTCACTCCAACAAGGTCTACACTTGGTAGCAACACTTCAAGTGAAAGAGGTCAAAGCTCTTAACACTTGCTCACCAAAGAACCCCCAACAAAACATAAGAAAGATTTAAAGACAAGTAAGAAAAGATGAAAGAAAAAAAGCTAAACCAAATTGGAATTAAGATAATGACAAAACGTAAAATAAGACAAACAAGAAAAGTACTTATGAAGACTCAAAGATACTTACTTAAACTTTAATTGTGAAGGTTTAATGTCCTTGGAAATTGTGAAAGCAAGAAGGATTAAATTCCACAAGTATGAAAACAATTTTCCATATACTTAGAATCCCCTTTAGTAATTTGAAATTTGAAATGTGAATGTACTCAATTTGTTTATTTTATTTTATTTTTTATGGATTCAAAATTTCCATATTCTTTTGTTCATTCATATTTGAATTCACTTTTCAATTTTTGAAAAAAGATATGGGATTGGGATTCAATTCATATGAACACTTGCATTCTATGATTGGAATTAAATTAACCACTGCTCAAACAACTTCTACTTTGTGTTTAGTTCTTCACAATTAAAATCAAAATAAGCATAATGGTTTTAAGACTCAAGAAAAATGAGGTAAGGAAAAAAAATTGACAAAAAAAATTCAAAAGCAGAATTTAAATGGACAAAAAGTTCTTAATGAATTAAAAGGTGGAATTATAAATTACAAGAATTTTAAGGTGGAATTGAAAGGGGCTGAATGTAAAGCGGAATTTAAATTCATGGAAAATATAAAAGCAAAATTGAAATGTGCTGGAATTTTAAAACAGAAAATCAACTCAGAAAAGATAAGCACAATTAAAACCATGCTCTGATTACCACATGATGCGAGTTGATTTTAGATTGACACATTTTAGAGGTTCCTCTTTTGTTTATGATTTTTTAGATTAAAATTTTAAGGTGAGAACCCAAAGAAGATCCCCACTGCACACAAAATTAACCAAGTGGTTAAGTAAGTGTGAAGGTTCACTTTTGGGAGGCAAAAAGAAAAAGCACAATACGGTGATTATGGTATGAAAGTAAATTGCGGAAATGGAAGGAACACAAGTTGAAGAAAGACAAGTGATAACCAAAATTAGAAGACAAGCATGATATCATAAAGAGGAATGGAATGGATGGCTCAAAAAGAAAGATAAAAAATAGGAAGGGATGAAGGAAGCTTATGAAAGAATAAGAGTTGTCACGCCACTTGGAGAAAGGAGGCACTCCAAGATGAGTGGTGAAAGAGTCACCACTTGAAGTGCTCACACACTCAAGATAAGACCCACTATGAGAACTCTCAAGTCTTACAAAACCACTCTTGCAGAGTTTCTTTACTATCCAAATTCAATGTGTGAAATACATTAGACAAGACACTCTATTTATAGGAGTAAGTGTCTTGGAGAACAAGATTGAGGGGTAAGGGTGTAATTTGTGAGAAGCTTTCTAAAAGGTAGGTCAAAGAAACCATAAACCTAGAAGCATTTGTCATGAAAGTTGGGCTTGGCACAAGCCCAAATTACTAAGCACACCCTACTCAAATTACTAAGCACATCCTATTCAAATTACTAAGCACACCCTACTTTAGTGTATTCTTCTTGTGGGCCCAATTTATTTACATCACTTCTCTTGTGGAAAGACAATGATGGAGATCAAGTTCCTATACATCATTTTCCATTATGTCTTTGCTAGTTCATAATTCTGTTTTTCATTCCTATTAGGATTCCTCTGTTTTCTGAAAACGTGCTTACTATTTTGCCTTATTGCAATTGATTTACTCACTGGAAAATTCTGAAATTTTGGATTTGTGTTATTCAAAGTGTTAGAAAAGAGTAGAAAAAATAATTATTCAAAAATTCGAAGTACACAAAAAATGATAAATAAAATACAAAAAGTGTACAATTTTGCCAAAAAAAAATACGGTAATCTGGCAGCGATTTTGAAAATTTATCTCAATTAATTGGCTTACTGTTTTTAAGTGATTCCAGTGCCATTATTGAGTTAACATCTTGAAGTTTCTGTGGTTTAAATTTCATAATCCAGTTCGCTCTATATCATTCCAGTT